>JADMIO010690221.1_pt1 | contig 100082 bp, 100 predicted proteins | sample 8958161 | NCBI WGS metagenome assembly JADMIO01 (sample SAMN16585339, study PRJNA669376) | soil metagenome | isolation source: Crop rotation soil | place: USA: Cullars Rotation, Alabama | collected 2011 | reverse complement strand
CGCGACAACTTGTCCACGTGGAATTCTAAGCTTAGGATCCCAATGTGCTGGAAAGCAGCAATCCGGCGAGCATTTTCTTTTCGGCACCCGGGATCGGGGTAGAGGGAGAAGGTTCTGTGGACATGGTGGCATTCATCTACTAAGCCGTGCGGGGTAAGGCAAGCTTCTAGCGACATTTCTAAGCGACATGAAACCACGTATCACTCTCGCCGAAACGGCAATGCCGGATGGTGCCATGCTTGCACTGCAGGAGCACGATGGACGTAAATCACTCAGCATCCATGGCCAGCAAATCTGCGGTCCCTCAACCCGCGCCGCCGAAGAGGAGGTGACGCGTCTCGCCTGCGCCCCATTTCGCCCCGCACGGCAGCCGAAACTCTGGTTTGCAGGGCTTGGCCTGGGTCAGGCGCTTGCTGCCGCCACCGCCACACTCCCCCAGCACAAGGGCACGTTCATCGTCGCCGAACCCGAACCAGCCATCCCGCGCTGGCATCGCGAATTTCTAACCGACAGCCCGCTTCTAACAGACAAGCGCGTCATCCTGAAAGACGACTGCAGCCCGAGAGGCCTCGCGGAATACGCGGGCTTGCTGCACGCGATCATCATCCATCTCGACGCCTCGCCCATGGGTCCGCGAAACCGTCCATGGACCGACGATCGCAAATGGCTCTCCGCCGCCTACGAAGCGCTGCAACCTGGGGGCTTGCTCGCGATCGCCAGCTCGCGCCCCGTCTCGGGTCTCTCGCGCCGCTTGCATGCCGCGGGCTTCGACGTGGCCGAACATCAAGTGCCCGCCTCGCCTGATGCACGTAAGCCACGGCTGCTGCCCATCTGGCTCGCTCGCAAAGGCAAGGCAGCGAATTGATTTACCGTCCCAATCCGCATTCATCCCCACACGCCGATGAAAACCGCCATCTCCGTCATACTCCCATCCGTGTTGCTCTTTGGCTCTGCCATGGCCGCGGAGGTAACCGTCGAATCAAAGCCCTTTTTCATCGAGCGAACCATCACCGCTGCCGCTCTTCCCGGCGAGGGTTGCGTCGTTTACAAACTCGATTCCAAAGCATGGAGCGATTTCAAGATCGTCCAGCTTGCGCCCCATGGATCGAAGGTGGCGAAGGATGATGTGCTGATTCGTTTCGACAGCGAGAACATCGACAAAAAACTCGATGACCTGCGGCGTGAGGCGCAAACCGCGAAGGTGCAATTGGCGCAAGCGCAGGCTAACTCGGAGCTGTTGCGCAAAACGGCGTCCTTCAAGCTCGAAGCCACCAAACGCGCTGCGGAGATCGCCAAGGAAGAGAACGCGTATTTCGTGCAGACCCGTCGCAAGGCCAGCGAGGACCGTGCGGCCCAGGAATTGAAACAGTCGGAGGAAGCGCTTTCGAATCAACAGGAGGAACTTCATCAGCTCACCAAGATGTATGATGCCGATGACGTCACCGAGGATACCGAGGAAATCATTTTGACCCGTCAGAAAGACGCGGTCGCCCGCGCGCAATTCATGCTGCGGATGGAACAGCTCGATCACAAACGATCACTTGAAGTCACCCTGCCGCGCGAGGCGAAAACCCTCGCCGACAACGAACGCGACACCGCGATCAACCTGGGCAAGCTCGAAGACGACATGCCCCGCTCGCTCGAATTGGATCGGCTCGCGCTTGAGGCGGCAAAGATCGCCGCGGATCGCACGGCGCACGATCTAACAGATCTGGAGCACGACCGCGGCTTGTTTGAAATCAAGGCGCCTGCCGATGGCTATTTCTATTTTGGTGCGATCGAAAACGGCCGCTGGACTGCCAGCGACGTCATCAAAGTCATGGTCTTAAACGGGCGCATCCAACCGAATGTCGCCGCAGCCACGTTTATCCCCGCGAGCGGCAGCCTGAACCTGGTAGGCTGGACCGATGATTCCACCGCCCGCTCGTTGCCGCCGGGTCAAACAGGAATTGCCACGCTTTCCGGACGCGAGGACACGGACATCCCGGTCAGCTTGATCAAGATCGCCAGTGTTCCCGCGCCCGATGGAACCTATCGCGTCGATTTCAACGTCATCTGGCCCAAGGAACTCACACCGCCCGCCGGCGCGCCCGCAACGGTTCATGTGATTCCCTATCAGAAAGCCGAAGCGGTGGTGGTTCCCAACAAGGCGCTGCATTTCGAACCCTCCGGCTGGTCGGTGGATGTCAAAATGCCGGATGGAAAAATCGAACATCACCCGGTCAAGCGCGGGCGCTCGTCTGCCAGCGAGACTGAAATTCTCAGTGGCGTGAACGCAGGTGAGATCGTCATCGTCCCGTAGTTCCGAGACCCAAGACACAAGACTTGAAGACGTAAGAAAAGAAGCCGCCATGTCGCTCTCTTCCATTCTTCGTCTTGCGTCTTGCGTCATGTTGTCTTGCGTCTTCTCTCCCGCAGCGGAAGTCACTCCCGAGTCACTCGACGCATCGATCCGCCGCGGCGTGGACTTTCTGCTCGCTCATCAAAACAGCGACGGTTCGTGGGGCAACGCGACGCATACCAAGGATCTCAACATTTATGCGCCATTGCCCGGCGCGCACCAAGCTTATCGCGCGGGCACTTCCGGCCTCGCCTTGTCGGGCATGCTCGATGCAGGCGATCCCCGCCCGGAAGTGGCTGCTTCCGTCAACCGCTGTGCAGCGTGGATGGCCTCCGAACTGCCCAAGCTGCGCCGCGCCGACCAAACGACGACCTACAACGTCTGGGGCCATGCCTACGGGCTGCGCGCCATTTCCCGGCTCTATCGCCGCGAATTGGATCCAGCGAAGAAAGTTGCCCTACGGGATGAGGCACAGCAGCAGATCGATCTCGTCTGCCGCTACGAGGACGTGAACGGCGGCTGGGGCTACCTCGACATGTTCGACGGCCTCACCACGCAGAAACCGTCGGGCATCCCGACCTCATTTACTACGGCCACCGTACTTGTCGCGATGGACGAAGCTCGCCATACGATGGAGGTGAAACTCGACAACAAGGTCGTCCAACACGCGATCGCGGGCCTTAACGCACAACGCGAGCCGGATTTTTCCTATGTGTATTCGTTCCAGCACCGGATGCGCCCGCGTTTGGACATCAACCGCCCGGCCGGATCGTTGGGAAGATCGCAGGCCTGCAACGCGGCGCTCCGCTTGTTCGGCGAAAAGGCGGTCACCGATGAAGTCTTGGTGACCTGGGCCGATCGCTTTCTGGCCCGCGAGGGCTTTCTCAGCAATGGCCGCAAGCGCCCCGTCCCGCATGAAGCGCCCTTCAAGATCGCGGGGTATTTTTACTACTACGGCATGTATTATTTTACCGAGTCCGTGAGGTTGTTGCCGAAGGAACAGCACGCGCGCTATGCTTCCGCCCTGGCCGCAATTCTGTTAGAGCGGCAGGAAAAGGACGGCTCGTGGTGGGATTATCCGCTGTATGACTATCATCAGGCTTACGGAACCGGTTATGCGCTGATGGCTTTGGCGTGGTGCCGCGACGCGCTCAAACCGTAACCCGATTTTCATGACTCCCCTGCCCGCTCCGGCCAGCGTCGCGCATCTGCTGTCGTTCGACTTCGATGGCACGCTGCACTACGGCGCTGAAAACCCGCCGGTGCCGCCCGCGTTCTTCGAGCGCATCCGCGAGCTTCGCGAAACCCATGGCGTGACATGGGGCATCAACACCGGCCGCTCGATGCCGCAGATGATGGAAGGCATCATCGAAAGCCGTTTCCCGTTTTTGCCGGACTGGGTGGTCGCGCGTGAACGCGAAATCTATGTTCCCAACGCCTTCGGCCGCTGGCTGCCGCACAAGGAATGGAACAAGCGCTGCGAGAAGGAGATCCATCGCCTCTTCAAACACGCTCGCAAGGTGCTGAAACAAATCCGCCGTCAAATCGAGGCATCGACCGGCGCACGGTGGCTCGAAATGGAAGGCGAGCCCGCAGGCATCATCGCCACGAGCAACCCGGAAATGGATTGGATCGTCGAACTGATCGGTGAGGCGATCGCAGGGGAGCCCGAGCTATCATGGCAGCGCAATTCGATCTACCTGCGCTTTGGCCACCGCGATTTCCAAAAGGGCTCCAGCTTGAGCGAAGTCGCGCGCTGGCACGGCCTGCCAAGCGAACGGTGCTTCGCGATCGGCGACAGCCACAACGATTTCGACATGCTCGATCCCTTGCATGCCGGCATGACCGCCTGTCCCTCCAACGCGGTCATCCCGATCATGGTCAAGGTGCGTGCGAACGGCGGCTACGTCACCCCATCGAGCTTCGGCTACGGCGTGATCGAGGCCTTGGCGCATTACTTCCCCACCGCTAACAGATAAGCCGTCCCAATGCCGGGGGCTTGGCTCCCTCGGCATGATACAGCAGCGAGCGCAGCGACTGCAACAAGGCCCGTGCCGCCACGCTGTCGCGGCATAGAGCTCGGATCACACGCACCCCGCCTTCCAAAGGTCCGTGGCCGAGATAGACGTTTTTGTGGTTCAACGCATCGAGTTCCTCCGCCGGCCAATTGGCCACTGATGCCCCGGCGGCATACACCGACAGATAATGCGCCGCGGGGAACTTCGTTTGCAACGCCTCCAAGCTCTCATCGCCGGGCCGAAGTTCATAGCGCTCGCGAGCCACAAGAACACCATCGACTGTCAGATCGAGTTCCCAACGCAAACGCCGATACGCAAACACTTCGCCCATCGCCACGCGACCCGGTGCGATCCAGTCGAAGAACAACAGATCGGAAGATGCTTCGAGATCGATGCGCGTCCGCTGCACGTAACAGGCATCGGCATGCGGGATGAACGCTTCCGGAATCCATTCCAGCGCCGCCTGCGGGCCGACCTTGAAATGCTGTTCCGTCACCGCCGCTTCGCCTGAACGCGTCCGATACACCCGTGACGCGGCCGGCGTGCTCAATACCAGCTTCGCATGCTCGGCGACTTCGGCATCGATCTTCAAGCGATCGCCATCGAAAAAACCCGCCGTCGGGTTGACGATATTGAGCACCAGCCTTCCCTGATCGAGATGCGCCTTGCTCAAATGCACCGGGGCGCGGAAGTCCTGATGCGAGATATAAGGCGTGCCATTCGCACGCGCCGAGCAGCGGAGCCGCAAGTGACCGTCGAGGGAAACGTTGGAAACAGCCAAAGGCATACGACGTCAGACAAACAAATACTCCCGCTTCAACCAGCCCAACAACTCTTTCTTGCCCTTCTCCGACTTGAGATCGGCAAACACCACGGGGCGGTCGCCGCGCTGGACTTTCGCATCGCGCGCCATGACGTCGAGATCCGCACCCACATAAGGAGCGAGCTCGGTCTTGTTAATCAGCAGCAGATCGCTCGTGCGGATCGCGGGTCCGCCCTTGCGCGGGATCTTGTCCCCTTCCGCGACATCGATGACGTAGATGTAGGCATCCACCAGTTCGGGTGAAAAGGTAGCGGACAGGTTGTCGCCGCCACTTTCGATGAGGATGAGTTTCAAATCGGGATGGCGCTTTTCCAGATCGATCACCGCGGCCATGTTCATGCTCGTGTCATCTCGGATCGCGGTGTGCGGGCAACCACCGGTTTCGACACCCGTCACACGATCCGCTGGCAGCACGCCGGCACGCAGCAGGAATTCGGCATCTTCACGCGTGTAGATGTCGTTGGTGATCACGGCGAGCGAGATCTCGTCCTTGAGCCACTGGCTGAGGCGCAGGACACACATGGTTTTCCCCGACCCGACGGGCCCGCCGACGCCGAGGCGGAAGGGGCGAGTGGATTCAGGAAATGAAGAGTCGGTCGGTGGCACGGGCATGGCGGAGTGAAGCGATTTCTAACAGAGGATTGAACCAGCCGTCGGCGGGCGTGGCGATCGAAGCGTCGATCCGTTCTTCCAGTTTCGCGAAGGCGCGTCGCGCGATCTGCTGGCACGCCGTCTGGCCGATGCGGATCAGCTTCATCGATGCGGCTGTCGCAGCGACGATGGCTTGAAACACCAACGCACGCGCCGCTTCGGCGATGGATAGATTGGAAAGCTCGAGTGCCGTAACAATCAAATGGTGACTGCGCGGGGACAGCTCGCGATAGCGCGCAAGAACATCGGACGATTCGAGGCGGCAAAGCAGTTCGAGGCGTTGCGATCCAATGCGTCTTGAAGCATCGCGCAACTCCGCCGGGATCCGCCAGGCGTCGAGTTCATGGTCGATCTCCAACAATTTTTGCACGTCGCCCGCTTGAGCAGCCGCATGGGCGCGCACGAGGAACGGAACTTCAAATTTCAGCAGTGCGGGAATGAGTTGTTTCTCAATATAACGTTCGAGATCGGCAGGTTTCGCAACCACACCCGAAGCCACCAATTCTTCCAGGCCGAACGAATGCGCATACGATCCCGATGGATAGGCCGTGTCATTGGCCTGCAGCAGCCATAAGATCCCGGAGGTGCTCATGGTTGGTGGGCGATGGCTTTCTGCGGCGTGAACAGCACCACGGGTTCGGAAAACTCCCAGCCTTCGCGCTCCAACAATTGGCGCATGGCGTCGTCATGCAATACACGGATGACCTCCGGCAGCATTTGCGCGGGCAGATGGAGATTGCCCGTTTTCCATGCGACCATTGCCGCGTGCTCCAGCGATTGCAGCGGGATCTCGTAAACGATCTCGGGCAATTGGCGGACAATGTAATCCTTGCCGTCTTCCTGAAAGATCACGCAGCCATCGATGAGCCGCGTATCGAGATCGAAGCCAAACTCCTTGCCATCCTCAGCCACTCCGCGCCAGCGACGTTTGAGAAACTGTCGCCGCTCGGCCGACAAGGTGACTTGATTCTCCGGGCTCAATTCCGAGAAATCAGCAATCATGCGATGGATCACCTGCATCGCCTAATGATCCTGAAGGGTTAGTTTAAAGGACCGCTTGCCCGCAAATCGGAATGTGCGGAATCCGCGTTCATCCAATGTCAGGACATTGGGTATTCCCAACCGCTCGGCCAACAAAACCAATGTCGCGTCGGCGAAGTCCATCGGAGTGTCACGATAGCGAACCATCAATTCGGCGGCCGCATCGATCTGGTTTTGCAGGAAGCAATCTTCAATCGCAACCATTCCCTTGCGCAGGAACCCCGCAACGATTTCCTCACCTCCGCGAATCGTTTGCATGAAATAGAACGTTTCCGTGATGACCGCACCTGTGGTGAGAAAATCTCCCTTCAACGCCCCCCACCGGGCACTGACGAAAGAATGTTCAGGCTCGCTGCGGTCGAACAATGCGACCAAGGCCCCGGTATCCACCAGATAGCAGGACCGCTTCACGATGGACGCCAGTTATTCCTGCGAATGGTTTCTCGGAAGGAACCAGGTGGCCGCGGGCTTTCGGATGCGACCGCTCCAATGAATTCAGCGGCCCGTTCCCCGAATGAAATTTCCGCGAACTCACGATCCAACAGTTCCCGGATGACAACCGACTCGGATTTTTTCAGCCGCTTGGCCCGTTCGCGCAGGGCGGCACGCTGTTCGTCCGTCAACCGTATGGTAACCGTCGAAGTGTGCATGCGAAGAGTTTACGCCATGTAAGACAGACTGCAAGACGATTTCAAAACAGGAAATAGCGTTGTGCCATCGGCAATACCGAGAGCGGTTCACACCGCAATGCCTCGCCATCCGCGGTGACCGTATAGGTCTCGGGATCGACCGTGATTTTGGGCAGCGCATCGTTGAACGGCAGGTCCCGCTTGCTGACGTTGCGGGTGTTTTTCACGGCGACCAGACGTTTGGACAAACCAAGGGACGCAAGTTCGCCCGAGTCCAATGAGGCCTTGCTGACGAAGGTTACCGAGGTCGCGGCGATGGCCCTTCCGAAAGCCCCGAATTGCGGCCGATACATCGTGGGTTGCGGTGTGGGAATCGACGCGTTCGGATCGCCCATGTTCGCCCATGCGATGAATCCGCCTTTGAGAATGGTCTCCGGCTTCACACCAAAAAACGCCGGCTTCCACACCACCAGATCCGCCAACTTGCCGACTTCGATGGAACCCACTTCATGGGCGATGCCATGCGTGATAGCGGGACAGATCGTGTATTTCGAAACATAGCGCAACGCGCGGAAGTTGTCGGCGGCCTGATGCAGTTGAGCGGTGAGAGTTGAGGGTTGAGGGTTTTCCAACTTGCCGAACTGCACCTTCATCTTGTGCGCGGTCTGCCAGGTGCGCGTGATCGTTTCTCCGATGCGACCCATCGCCTGGCTGTCGGATGACATCATCGAGATGGCACCCAGATCATGCAATCGATCCTCCGCCGCGATGGTTTCCGGACGGATCCGGCTTTCCGCGAAGGCAACATCCTCGGGAATGCGCGAGTCGAGGTGATGACACACCATCAGCATGTCCAGGTGCTCGTCGATCGTGTTCGCGGTGAAGGGCCGCGTCGGGTTCGTTGAGGATGGCAACACGTTCGCTTCACCGCAGACGCGGATAATGTCGGGAGCATGACCACCGCCCGCACCTTCGGAGTGATAGGTGTGGATCGTGCGGCCCTTGAAGGCGGACAATGTGCTTTCGACGTAGCCCGCTTCATTGAGGGTGTCGGTGTGAATGGCGACCTGGACATCGAACTCGTCGGCGACCGTTAGACAGGTATCGATCGCCGCCGGGGTGGTGCCCCAGTCTTCGTGAAGTTTCAATCCGATCGCACCCGCGACGATTTGTTCGCGCAAAGGCTCAAGAGACGAGCAGTTGCCTTTCCCCAGAAATCCAAGATTGATCGGAAATGCCTCCGCCGCTTCGAGCATCCGATGGATGTTCCACTTTCCCGGCGTGCAGGTCGTCGCATAGGTGCCATGCGCCGGGCCGGTGCCACCGCCGATGAGCGTGGTCACGCCACTGGCGATCGCATGCTCGATTTGTTGCGGGCAGATGAAATGAATGTGCGTGTCGATGCCACCGGCCGTGACGATGCAACCCTCGCCTGCGATCACCTCGGTGGCCGCGCCGATGGTCATCGTGATGCCATCCTGTAGAAGCGGATTGCCCGCATGGCCGATACCGACAATGCGTCCGTGCTTGATGCCGATGTCCGCTTTGATCACGCCGTGTGCGGCATCGAGAATGACCGCATTGGTGATGACGAGATCGAGTGATTCCGCATCGGTGGCGAGCGGCGATTGGGCCATGCCATCGCGGATCACCTTGCCGCCGCCGAATTTCACTTCGTTGCCGTAGCCGCCGTTTTCCGCGATGAGGTCGCGTTCAATCTCGATGAAGAGCTCCGTGTCGGCGAGGCGCACGCGGTCGCCGGTGGTCGGGCCGAACATGCCGGCGTAGTTGGCGCGCGTTTGTTTCATAGCGGACCGTTGATGAGATTGTTCAAGCCGTGCACCACGCGTTCACCCGCAAGGGCCACGAGCGGCACTTCCCGGCTGTCGCCCGGTTCGAAGCGGATCGCGGTGCCGGCGGGAATGTTCAGGCGCATGCCCCGGGCTGCGGCACGATCGAAATGCAGCGCGGTGTTGACCTCGGCGAAATGGAAATGGCTACCCACCTGGATCGGCCGGTCGCCGGTGTTGGCAACTACGATGCGCGCCGTAGCAAGCCCTGCGTTCAGACCGACGTCGGGCGCACCCTCGGGTGTGATGATTTCGCCTGGGATCATCGGGAGGATTTCAGATTTGAGATTTGAAATTTGAGATCATCTCACCGGATGGTGAACGGTGACGAGTTTGGTGCCGTCGGGGAACGTTGCTTCTACCTGGACGTCGTGAATCATTTCCGCAACGCCCTCCATGACGTCGTCGCGGCTGAGCAGCGTGGTGCCGTAGCTCATGAGTTCGGCGACCGACTTGCCATCGCGTGCGGCTTCAAGCAGCTCGGCGGTGATGAGTGCGACGGCTTCGGGGTGGTTCAACTTCAAGCCGCGCGCCTTGCGGCGCCGTGCCAGATCGCCGGCAACAACGATCAACAACTTTTCCTGTTCCCGTGGTGTGAGATGCATGGCTCAGAGGGCCTGGAACAGAAAATGACCACCGGCAGCCAGAAGAGTACAGGCCGCGACGCGTGCAGGCAGCGGTTGCTCGCGGGTCAGCGAATGCAACCACGCGCCCGATGCTGCAAGCAACGCCGATCCTGTTAGAATTCCTGCGATGTAGGGAAGGAATCCGCCGGGAGCTTCCGCGCCGTGCGCGAAGCCGTGAATCACCCCTGCTGCTGCAATCATCGGAAGGATCAGGGTTTCCTTGGAACGCTTGGCCAGAAGGGTTCCGACACCTGCGAGCAGCAAGGTGGACGCGATCAGAATTTCCAAAGCCATGCCACCTTGCGAACCGTGGCTAATAGCAGCGCCCGCAGTGATCGCGGCAACGAAGGTTGTCACTCCCATCCTCGCCTTGAACCTCGCAGGCAGGAAGGCAAGCCAGCCAATAGCAAGCGCGAGCAGGAGATGATCCAACCCGGTCAGCGGATGCAGCAGGCCGGCGCCGAACGAATCGAACTCATCATTCTCATCCGGATGATAGTGCCCCGGGTGCGCGGCGGCGACGGTTGGCAACAACACGAAGGCGGCCGCAGCGACTCGCCCGGCTCTCAGAAACGCGGTGTGGAAAAATCCCGATTTCATCATGACAGATCGTGCTCACGAGCAACGGTCATGCCAAGCAGGTTTCCAAAAAAGGCATTCATTCCGAACGTGGAAAAGCCATGCCCCTTGCGAGGCATGGCCTTCCTAACCACTAACGATCCAACCGATTATTTGTAAGTTCCCTTCAGGAACGGTTCGCCAACGACGCCCTTGTATTCCTTGAGAATCTTGAACTGGCCGTCGGCTCGGGTTTCCCCGATGTAGACATTCTTCGTGAGGTGATGGTTCTTCTGCGAGGTCACCTTGCCACCCGGGCCATCGAAGGAGATGCCGCTTTCGAGCGCTTTCATGACCTTCTCGGGATCGAAGCTGCCGGCCTTCTCAACCGCAGCCTTCCACAGATAGACGCCGTCATAGGACAACACCATCGGCGAGCAGGTCACGCGGCCTTCCTTGACAATTCCAGGCACCGTCGACTTCGCCAACCAGCTTTGGAAATTCTTGATGAACTTCGCGTTCTCCGGCGACTTGATCGACTGGAAGTAGGTCCAGCAACCGAGCTGTCCGACCAACTGGCTCGCAGGCAAGCCGCGGAACTCGTCTTCCGACACCGAGAAGCTCACCACCGGGCATTTCTCGGCATCGAGACCTGCTGCAGCGTACTCCTTGAAGAACGGCACGTTCGTGTCGCCGTTCAGGGTGTTGATGATGCAAGCGTCACCGCTGGCAGCGAACTGTTTGATCTCGGCGATGATCTGTTGGTAATCGGTGTGGCCGAACGGAGTGTATTTGCCCGCGGAAATGATCTTGCCGCTGGCGTCTTTCGTGAAACCACCGCCGATGTTTTCAAGCGGCACTTTCTTGCTGAGCAAATACTCCAGCAGGATGAGGTTGGTGGTTTGCGGATACACATAGTCCGATCCGATCAGATAGAACTTCTTCTTACCTTCCTCGAGCATGTAATCAACGGCGGGGGTCGCCTGCTGATTGACTGCCTCGGCAGTGTAGAAGATGTTCGGCGACATTTCCTCGCCTTCGTATTGCACGGGATAGAAGAGCAGGCCCTTCTTTTCCTCAAACACCGGCAGCACCGACTTGCGGCTTACCGAGGTCCAGCAACCGAAGGTCACGGAGACCTTGTCCTGATCGAGCAACTGTTTCGCTTTCTCGGCGAACAGCGGCCAGTTCGACGCGCCGTCGACGACCACGGGCTCGATCTTCTTGCCCATGACGCCGCCGGCGGCGTTGATTTCATCGAATGTGAACAGCAGGACGTCGCGAAGCGAGGTTTCACTGATGGCCATGGTTCCGCTCAGCGAGTGGAGGACGCCGACTTTGACGGTCTCCTCCGCGTGGGCGGAAACCAATCCAACTGCCGCAGCCGCAAGGCTGGCAAAAAGGGAACGAAGTTTCATAATTTAAGGGGGATTTCTGTTAGATTGTTTTTGGTTTCAACAAACGGATCCGGTCAGAACTTCAGGATCGCCTGGACACCTGCAAACAGGTCCGAGCCACCACTCGATTCGTCGTAGTAGGTGAGTTCACCGCGAACGAGGAAGTCCTTGCAGAAGGAATAGCTTGGGCAAATCGTGTAGCTGTAGACTTCGGATTCGTCTTCCGGAAGCGCGAAGCCCCAGCGACCGACTAACGAGAATTTGTCGGTGAAGGAATACTTCGCGTAGAGGAGACCTTGATAGCCTTCCACGCCCGGATCTTCGTGATACACAAGCTCGGCGGCGAGGTTGAGCTTGTCCGTCAGATCGTAACTTGCCCACACGTCGTAAGTGACCCAGTCGGTCTCATCGTCGATCTCTTCATAGCCGAAGCCCGCCCACAGGGTGAGTTTGGGAACGCCCTTGTAAGCGACATAACCTTCATAGCCCAGTCCGTCGCCGAAGTCGCCGTCGCCGGTCCAGAAGCCGTTTCCGCCCATGATCGAGTCGGAAACATTGAAGCCCGCACTGAAGACGTCGGTGACATAGTCCACCTTGAGACCGCTATGATAGGCCGGAATGGCTCCGATGCCCGCGGCATAGGTGATCTGGTTCATGTTCACGGCGTCGAACGCTTCGTAACCGAGCCAGCTGAGGTATTTACCGGCGGTGAAGGTCAGAGGACCGGTCTTGTAAGTGACGTAGGCATCGAGAATGCCACCGTCGTCACCCGGGACGCCCGGCGTGTAGAAGAGGCTGACGTATTCGCCAAAGGGGCCTTGCGATCCTTCGAAGACCACCTTCAAGGCGTCATACGGAGTGCCCGCGTCGCCAAGGGTCGTGTCGCCATCGTCGGTCCAGGTGGCGGTCACGGCGGCGTAACCGCTGATCTTGATCCAATCGAGGCATCCGTCGGCAGGCGGTGGCGCAGTGACCTCCGCCGTGCCGGCAGAAGCCACACCCACAGGGACGGCCAAGGCAAGCAGGGTTGCGTTGATGATATTCCGGCAATTCTTGTTTTTCATGGTTCAGCTGTTTTTTGGAGGCGCGGCGTTCCGCACGGCGCATGAAAGAGCCCGATGCATGCCACCGGGTTTGACCTAACAGGTTTTGGCCATGAACTCTGTTGGAGCGATTGGGACGTTTCGCATGACCACGATTCATGCGGGCTTCTCAAGGAGCGGCGGACTCCGATCTAATGCCTTTAAGGATTGTGCATTTTGCACTGGTACTTTTCTAACAGGTGTTTTGATTGGGCGGATGTCAGTTGCACCCTTGGTCGGTTCATCGTTCTTCAGCGACTTTCCAAAGGCTTTTGCCACGTTGTTTGGTGAAGCGGATTGCCAGCGTGTTTTCGAGAGCCATGGCCCGCGCGGAGGCGGCTCGCCCAAGCTCTCTGCCTGGCAATGGATCATGGCGCGGGTTTATCATGAGCTTGCCCGTTGCGGCAGTTTTTCGGCCAACGTGAAAGCCATCACCCGAGTCACTCTTTCCGACAGCGCCTTGAGCCAACGGGCGGTTTCGATTGGTTGGAAGCTCATTGACGAGGTGCTGCCCATTGCGCTGCGGCCGCTGGCCGATCCATCACTTCATCCCGGGGCTTTCCACCAAGGCTACAGGCTGGTGGCCTTTGACGGCACCCGGTTCAACCTGCGCAACACGCCTGCAATCAAATCCGGAGCCCGCAAGATGAGATGCAGCAAAGGTGATGGGGAGCCGGCCTTCGCCCAACTGCTGGGCGTGGTGCTTGTCGAACTCGGCTTGCACCAGCCGCTGGCCGCCACGTTTGGCTGGCAGGGTGAAGGCGAACTCACGTTGGCTCGCAGGATTCTTTGCCGGCAATGCCTGCCGGAACGCAGCCTGGTGCTTGGCGACCGGCTTTTCGGCACACCCGTGTTGCTGTGGGAACTCGGTCCGGCTTTGCGGCAATCCGGCAGCGAAGTGTTGATGCGGGTAAGATCCGGTTTGAAAGCGGGTCGGGAAAAGCAGCTTGCCGATGGCTCGTGGCTGATCAGCACGGAAGCGGCGGAGCCGGGCAAATTCCGGCACAAGCTGGGCAAACTCCATCTGCGCGAGATCAACGCGGAGATCCGCTGCGGCAACGAACAGCCGCCTGTGAAAATCCGGCTGTGGACCAGCCTGCTTGATGAGAAAGAGCATCCGGCCGCAATGCTGGTCGAGCTGTATGCCGCGCGCTGGGAGGAAGAATTGTTTTTCCGCGAACTCAAAAGCCATCTGCACAAGCGCGGCCATCTGCTTGATGCGCAGACCCCGGAGACTGCGGCCCAAGAGGTGCTGGCCATGCTGTTGGCCGCGTCGCTTGTAGCCATGCAGCGCCAGGCGGTGGCGCAACACGCCGGAGTGGAAGTCCTGCGGATCAGCTTTGACAAGGTGCTGCAAAAGACCGCGGCCCTGTGCGAACTGGTTGCGGTGGGAGAAGACCTCATCGCATCCGATGCGCTGGCACAGTTGATGAAACGCATCCTAGAAGGTTTGCAAACCAGCGCTTTGATCCAAAAACGCCCGGCGCGAAGTTGTCCGCGCACCCTCAGGCAACCTCGCAAAGCTTGGTCGCAAACCAAAACCCCAAGCTCAATTTACCTAACAAAAACCATCACCATCACCAATCCTTAAAGGCATTAGACTCCGATCCGCCGCAGCCCATGAGGTGACGATGGTTGGAGGAAACCCGCTATTCATCGGCTATCCATGGGCCAGGCGATTCGGAAATCGCCGCTCCTTGAGCGCCTCAGACGGTGAGAAACTCTTTGACGATCTCTTCTGTTAGATCGCCCATCGAACCCGCGGCGGCGACCGCACCGCGTTCGAGGATCGCGAAGTCATCGCCCAGTTCCTTGCAGAAATCCAAATACTGCTCGACCAGCAGGATGCTCATCTTGCCTTCCGCCCGCAGCATGCGGATGGCGTCGCCGATCTGGTCGATGATATTGGGTTGGATCCCCTCCGTCGGTTCGTCGAGAATCAGCAGCTTCGGCTTGGTAAGAAGGGCACGGCCGATCGCCAATTGCTGTTGCTGACCGCCGGAAAGCATCCCGCCCTTGCGATGCAGGAATTCGCGGATGATGGGGAATAATGTGAATACACGATCCGTCTCCGTTGCGTCGCGCTTCAGGCCGCGGGCGTTGAGGCCGATGAACAAATTTTCCTCCACCGTGAGATGCGGAAAGATCTCGCGACCTTGCGGCACATAGCCGAGGCCCATGCGCGCACGGCGCGTGGCATCGGGACGGCCGAGGTTTTTCCCTTCGACTTCAAAGTGTCCCGCATCGGCGGGAAGCAGGCCCATCAATGCTTTCAACGTGGTGCTCTTCCCCACCCCATTGCGCCCCATGAGGCAAAACACCGACTGCGGCCGAACGGTGAGATCGACACCACGCAAGATCGCGCTGCCACCGATGGACACGCGGAGTCCGGAAATGCGCAGGCTGTCGACGGCTGACGGGGATTCGATCATGCGACTTTGGATTTGCGGCCGAGGTAAACTTCGATGACGCGCTCGTCGGATTGCACCTGATCCACCGGTCCTTCGCAGAGAACATGGCCTTGGTGCAACACGGTGACTTTGCGGCCTTGGGAGATCTGACGCACGAAGGTCATGTCATGCTCGATCACAACAATCGTGTGCTTGCCCGCCAATGAGAGCAGCAATTCGCCGGTGCGATACGTTTCCTCATCCGTCATTCCGGCCGCGGGTTCATCGACCAACAGCAGCCGCGCTTCCTGGGCGAGCAGCATGCCGATCTCAAGCCACTGCTTCTGGCCATGCGCCAACGCGCCGGCCTTGCGGTTGGCATGCGCGGTCAGCTTGATGATCTCGAGAATTTCCGAGACGCGTTCGCGTTGTGCATTCGTGAGCTTGCCAAACAAACTGTGCCAAATGCCCCGCGATCCGGCGAGCGAGAGGATCAGGTTCTCGGTAACGGTGTGATCGGTATAAACGGTTGGCGTTTGAAATTTCCGACCGATGCCAAGCCGGTAGATTTCATATTCGTTCAACTTGAGAAGATTGTGGCGTCCATCATCCCATGTCAGCGTGCCTTCATCCGGTTGGGTGCGGCCGGTGATCAGATCGAGAAAGGTGGTTTTGCCCGCGCCATTGGGGCCGATGACGGTGCGCAACTCGCCTTCATCGAGATAGAAGTTGAGATCGTTGATCGCCTTGAAGCCATCGAACGACTTGTTCAGTCCTTCCGCTGCGAGAAGAAATGGCTTTTGCGGAAATGGCGTGTTCTGCAGCGTCATGGGTCGGTGGTGGTGACCGGCTTGACCGGCGATTCGCGTTCCGCGGCGCGCATCCGCCAGCGGGCGATGATGCCTTGGATTTGCGCGGGCAAACCGATGACACCTTTTGGCATGAACATCACGATCAGCACGAAAGAAGCACCGAGGATAAGCAACCAGTAGTCGGGATACGCGCGCGATGCCCAGCTCTTCAGGGCGTTCACACCGATCGCACCAATCACCGGACCATAGATCGTTCCGCGACCGCCGAGGGCAACCCACACCACCGCTTCGAGCGATTTGTCGGTGGTCATTTCGCTGGGATTGATGATGCCGGCCTGCGGGACGAACAGCGCACCGGCGAGGGCTGCGATGATGGCGGAGACGACGAAGACGAAGAGTTTGAAATTCGCCGCCGCGTAGCCGGAGAACAGCACGCGGTTTTCCGAGTCGCGGATGGCGCGTTGGATTAAACCAAAGCGTGAGCGCGTGAGCCATTTGCAAGCGGCGACCACGGCAACCAACAGCAACGCGGAGGCAATATAGAGTCCGCGCTTCGTTTCGGGTTCGCGCAGACTGGCGCCGACAATGGTTTTGAAATCGGTGAAGCCGTTGTTGCCGCCCATCAACAGTTCGTTGCGGAAGAACAACAGCGAAGCGCCATAGGTGAGCGCTTGTGTAAGAATCGAAAAGTAAACGCCCTTGATGCGCGAACGGAACGCCAGATAACCAAAGATGTAAGCAAGGATACCGGGCACCAACACCACCATCAGCAAGGCGAAGGGAAACGAATGGAACGGCCGCCAGAACGCGGGCAGATCGGTGTGGCCGAGAAAGAAGAGGAAGTCGGGCAGCAGGTTGGGATTTTGACCGGACTGCGCATAGGACCCTAGTTTACCAATGAGCAACATCAGGTGCATGCCCATCATGTAACCCCCGATGCTGAAGAACAGCGCCTGGCCAAGACACAGCAACCCGGTGTAGCCCCACAGCAGGTCGATCGAGATCGCCATCACGCCGTAGCAGATGTATTTTCCCCACAGACTCAGCGTAAGGTCCTGGATCGCACCGGTGGCATGCAACACCGGCATCGCGATCAGCAGAAACGCGGCCGCTGCGATGAGCAGTGGCAGCTGGATGTGGGAGGTGAGCGGCTTGGACATGCGAGATTAGTCGAGGCTGCGCGAGCGCGTGACGAAGAGGCCGGCGGGCCGCCATTGCAGGAAGAGGATGATGGCGCCAAGCACGAGGATTTTGCCGATCACCGGGTTGCCCAAATACTGTTGCAACGCCTGGTCCGCGGTGCCGATGCCGAGAGCGCTGATGACCGTGCCCATGATGTTGCCAACCCCGCCCACAACGACGGTCATGAACGAGTCCACGATGTAGAGCTGGCCCATCGACGGACCGACGTTGCCAATCTGCGAGAGGAACGCGCCCGCCAAACCCGCGAGTCCGCAGCCGAAGGAGAAAGTCATCGTGTTCACGCGTTCGGTGCGCACGCCCATGCATGCGGCCATGCTGCGGTTCTGCATCACCGCACGGATCAGCAGGCCGAGGGGTGTCTTATTCAGGACGAGCCAGGTGACCGCGATGATCACCACCGCGAAGCCGATCACGAACACGCGGTTCCAGCCGAAGATCACATCGTTCACCGTCCAGTTGCCCGACAACCAAACCGGACTCACGACCTGCACGTTATTTGAGCCGAAGATCAGCTTCAGCACCTGCTGCATCACCAGAGAGATGCCCCACGTGGCCAGCAACGATTCAAGCGGGCGCTTGTAGAGGAAACGGATCACCGAGCGTTCGAGCAACCATCCGACCAAAGCCGCAACGATGAAACTCGCGGGAATGGCGACGATGAAATACAAACTCGCCGCATTCTCCAACTTCAAGCCCGGCAATGGGAGCGACCAGCCGAACGGCGACAGACTCATGCCAGCAGCCATCACATTTTGCAACACGTAGGTGGTGTAGGCGCCCACCGCGATGAACTCGCCATGTGCCATGTTGATGATGCCCATCAGGCCGAAGGTGATCGCGAGGCCGATCGCCACCACGAGCAACACGGAGCCCAGCGACAAACCCCGGAAAGCCGTGCCCGCGGCATTCACGTTGGATATGTGCGAATCGATTTTCTTTAACGCGTTCACCGCCGCCGTGATGGTCGGCTTGTCTCCAGCCGCCTTCGCTTCTGTTAGAATCGTCTTGATGGTGTCCTTCGCCGCGATCGACTGCAGTTCGCCGAGCTTCGTGCATGCGGCGACGCGTTCGTCGGGTGTCGCGGAACGCAGGCGGATGATGGCGATGGCCTCGTCGAGCGCGCGCAAAGCCTTCGCGTTCTTCTCGGTCTTCTGCAATTGAAGCAAGGCGGGCAGCTTTTCCTGCTTCTGTCCGATGGCGGAGTCCTGGATGGCCCGGATGCGCTTTGACAGATCGGGATCCGCCAGCGCCGCGAGTTCGGTCACTTCCTTCATCGCCTTGCGCAGACCCGAGTCGGTGTCGAGGAATTCGACCTCCTTCGGATTGATCCGCACCGGTGCGCCACTGGCATCCACGAATGGCGCGTTGTCGGAAACGCGCAAGGTCGCGAACGTGCCATCCGCCGCTGCCTGGCCTGTTAGAGTGAGGGCCGTCGAACCATCCGCGCTGAGGAAGATCGCGCCCTCCTTCCATTTCTCGAGCCACCCCACCACTTCCGGCGAAGGCGTTTGCTTGAGCGATAGAATGAAGGCGCGCTGTTCCGCAGGAGTCGCCGCGGTGGCTGCGGCGGCGATGGTTTCACGAACGGTATGTGTGGGTTCATCGGCACGCAGCCCGCCGCAAACGACGAGCCAGCACACAAGTCCGACGATGAATCGGTGTAATGAAATCCTCCGCATCAACCGCGGACCCATTGAGCACCGCCCGTGCCGCCGCGGATCGCATCACCCGATCATCGATCAATCGCGTTCATGCTTGAAGCGATCTTCCATGATTGAGATTCACGACCGCACGTTCATAGCGGCCGTGCGTAGGTCGCACAGCGGTTGTGCCAGCCTTCCTCCCAGCGCTTTTCACCGCGTTCCGGCGGCGAATTGGCGATGCGGCGCGAGAGAATGCGTTTCGCGGAAGCGGCAAACTCGGTGGCAGCGGCCGCACCGGCGGGAACGTCGTTCATATTTCCCAACACCTGCATCAGGCCCCAACCGTAGCCCTTGTAGCGCTCCGAGGCCTGCGTGCCATCGCCTTTGAAATTCACGTAATCGATCAACGCATACGTTCCCTGCGAGGTGGTACCCACCTTGCGATAGTTCGCCTCAATCTTCGCGCGTTCGCTTCCCGGAGCCGCAGCAAGGATCTTCGGGAGGGCCGCCTGCGAGCGGGCGATGATGAAATCGGTCTGCAAGCCGACGTTCGCCGCGAGCCACGATCTCAGGCCGCTCAATTGCGCGCCCTTGAACTCGGCTTGGAACTGGGCGCGCGAGGTCCACGGGCTGTGTGCCTGCAAAGCGACGGCGGGCGGTTCGGCACCCTGTTTCTTGGCGAAGGCGATGAAGGCCGGCCAGCTTTCCTCGAAGCGCCCTTTGAAATTCGCCGGATACCAAATGAAGTGACCGATACCCAGGGATGGAAATTCCTCGCCGGCATTCCAGGTTGTTAGGCCGGACACCGTGCCTGCGCATTCGTTCTGCCAGATCTTCTTGCCGATCGCCGCCTTCTGGCCCGCTGTCAGCGCAGCGGAGGCGGAAGAAACCATGAGTCCGAAGGCAACCGCGAGACAGGCCACTTGCATCCCTCGAGGTTAGAGTTAGTTTGGCCGCCCGCAAGCCATGAGCCGCATTCCCTGGGACAAGATTTTCGTCTTCACTCCACTCGACATCGTCAAGGTGTTGGTCACCGCCCTGATCATCGTGGTGGTCAACAAAGTCCAGTTGGTCAACGACCGCCTGTCGGCCCTGCTGATCGCCCTGCCCTTCACCTCCTTGATCGCGATGGCGTGGATGCACCAGGCCAAGCAAACGCCGGAGCGCCTCGCCAATCACGCCGAGGGCACCTTCTGGTTCGTCCTGCCCACCCTTCCGATGTTCCTCGTCCTGCCTTGGATGTGGCGGTCGGGATGGGGGTTTTGGCAGGCGATCGGGGCAAATTGCGTTCTGACCGTGATTTTGTTTTGGCTTACCGTAGTAATTTTGCGACGCTTCGGGATCGACCTGATGCCGCGTTGAGACTGAATTTTTCCGGATATTCCGCATTTGCACGACAGATAAGACTTGTCAGCAAACCGGATCTCTGCTTTCACCACCGGCCCGGCGTCACAATCCGCCACACCATTGTTTTGAGCGAATCCCGCCCGTTCCCCGACAACATTGTTCCGTTCGAGGAAGCGACGACTTCGCGCCGCCCTGGTTCACTCATGAAAAGCGATCTTCTCGATAAAGCCTCCGAAGTTGTCAGCGACCCACTTGTCTTGATCAATCTGGTCTCGCAACGGGTGAAGCAGCTCAACAGCGGACGTTCGCCCCTCACCGCCACCCGTCCGAGCATGGGTGTTGCAGACATCGCCCTTCAGGAAATCATCGAGGGCAAGATCAAGCTGGTTCATCGGGACACTCCCTGAGCCGGTCTGTTAGAGCGGCGGCCTCGCCATGAGCACGGAGATCGCCACCAACCGCAAGGCGGGACGGGATTACCACATCCTCGAGAAATACGAGGCTGGCATCGAGCTGAAGGGCACCGAGGTCAAATCGATCCGTGCCGGGAAAATCAACGTCGCGGACGCGTTTGCCCGCGTCGAAAACAACCAGGTGTTCCTGTATGGCTGCGACATCCAGCCGTGGCAGACAGCGGCGGAATTTTTCAATCATGCCGCCAAGCGCCCGCGGCGCCTGCTCTTGCACAAGAGCGAGGTTTTGAAGCTGGCCAGCGCCACTGCCATCAAGGGCTGCTCGCTGCCGCTGCTGCGCATGTATTGGAAGGGCCGGCGCGTGAAGGTCGAGATCGGTGTCGGCAAGGGCAAGACCCATTCCGACCAGCGTCAGGACATGAAGGAGCGCGTCGAATTGCGCGAGGCGGAACGCGAGATGTCGCGCTTCAACCGCCGCTGATCAGTCCTTTTTCTCCTCCGGCTTCACGCGCGAAGGCGGATCGGTCGGGGGACGGGAAATGACCGCATTGCCGTTCGGATCCTTGGGAGCCGTTGGATTGGTCGAGCGGAATTCGCCTTCACCCGGAAGGTTCAGCATTTCCGGCACACGGATCTTGTCATCGGCCAAGGCCGGCCCCTTGCCCCTAGGGAGCGGTGGCGCCGATTCCGCCACTTCAGATCCAGATTTTTGGGGAGCGGTCTTCTTCTCCTTCACCGGTGGATTTTGGGCCACTTGGTTTTCGGGAATGACTTGGGCCTTTGGATGGAAAAGCGACCAGCCCTTCTTTTGCGGCGCGGGGGGCGTTTGGGCGACCGCTTGATCCGCTGCGGCCGGTTCTCCCACCTTTTTGCGGAAGCCGCCCGATTTCCTACCTGCGAGCGCAGGGGTGGTCGCGCCTGAGCTGTCACCGGACTTCTGCCACCAATGCTTCTTCTCTGCCGGTGGCGGAGTTTGGGCTACCGCAGGAGGAGCAGCAGCCGGCGGCGTCTTCGCCACCGCTGGAGCCGCTGCGGCGGGCTTGGTGACCGGTTCACCGCTGACCGAGTTCCTTGGGCTGAACCAAGGCTTTTTCGCCGGGGCGGGAGGGGTTTGGGCAACCGCAGGCGCTTCTGCCGCTGGCTTGGGGACGGGCTCACCCGTGACCGAATTCCGCGGACTGAACCACGACTTTTTCGCGGGCGCTGGCGCGGCTGGAGCCACCGCCAGAGTTGGAGCCAGCCTCATGCCCGGATCGCCCGTCATCGAGTTTCTGGAGTTGAACCATGGCTGCCTCACCGGTGGGGCGGATGCTTCGGCCCCGGCTTCAGGCTTCGCAGCCACGGCAGCCTCCTGAGGGGCGGGTTGATTTTTGACCCATTTGCCATCCGCAGTCTGGACCTTGGCAGGTTGGACGCCATCGGTGAGAACAATCGCCTTGGGAGCGCACGAAGCGGCGAATACGGCGGCAATGACGGCGGCGAATGGAAGGATCCGTGACACTTGAAGGCAATCAAGCGGTTGCCCGGGAGATTCGCAAGCGCGAAGGCTAGTCGGGGCGGTGCCGGCGGCAGGCAATTGTGCTGAGCGGCCACACTCAAGGACCGGCGGGCCTCCCTGCCGCCGTAGCCAGTGAAGAGCGAATGATCCGTCAATCATTGACTTCTCATTCACACGGCGGCCCGGAGGCACGCCGCTTGTTGCGATTTTTCGCGGTGACGGAGTGACGGCCCCGCTTGTAGCCTCGCGCGGTGTCCGACCCGTTCACGCTGATTTTCGAAACCTCCACACCGCATGCGTCGATCGCGCGGGTGGGTGGTGGCAAAAGCGTGCAGCGCGAGTTCACGGGCGACCGCAGTCACAACTCGGCGTTGTTCGCGCCACTGCAGGAGCTGTTAGAAAACGCTTTGCCGGATCGCCCCTCGCTGGTCCTCGTTGGCAGCGGGCCGGGGAGCTACAGCGGCACGAGGGTCGGCATGGCGGCCGCGCACGGCGTGGCCATCGCATCTGGATGTCCGTTGGTGGCCGTGCCATCGATCCTCGCGGTCGAGCCCGTGACCCAGACCGGTCGCGCGCTTGCGATCGGCGATGCGCGGCGCGGCGCCTATTGGACGGCACGGATTGAAAACGGCGCCTGCGCGAACGAGCCCGAGCTCACGGATGCCGAAGGCCTCAGGCAACTCGTGGCAGCGGCCATCGGGGAGAACTTCACGGTGTTCGCCTTAGAAGATCCCGCGCGTTTTCCCCTGCCGGACGAACTTCGCGATCACGTGCGGCTCGAATTTCCCGACGCGCTTCGACTTTTGCATGCCTGGGAACAGGCCAGCGAGGCTCAACGCAAGCAGTGGTCGGCCGCAATGCCGGAGCCGATCTATCTCAAGCCGCCACATATCACACCGGCGAAGAGGACGGTGGGTGTTCAACAAGCGTGACGCCGCCACACGGTCACCAGCGACGAGGACCACTGGAACTTGCGGGCGGTCTCGCGGATGAGAAACGGTTCTTCGGTTTCGGCAACGCAGTCGAAGTTTCCTAACAGATTTGACCGCAGCCAATCCCGCGTCGTTCCCGCCGGCCAGCGGTCGCGCGGCGTGAACTCTTCAAGCCACGTGCATGGGGTCGCCAGCACCAGTTCGCCACCGGCCCGCACCAAAGTCGGAAACTTCTCTAACAGCATCAGCGGCTCGGGCAAGCGGCACAGCAAATTCGCCGCATGCACTCGATCGAACGAACCCAGATCCGCGCGCAGATGCATCGCATCGCCTTGCTCGAAACGAATGCGCGCACCATCGATCCCAACAGGCGGGTGTGCAACGAGCGGCGTGCTCACATGACCTTCCTCGTGACGCACGTAGGGAACCGCACCTGCGGTTCGCAGTCGTTCGGCCGCGGCGATGAAGGCGTGGGAAAAATCGATGCCGATTACTTCGTCGCAGTGCCTCGCCATTTCCCATGCGGACCGGCCGACAGCGCAGCCGAGATCAAGACCTCGTGCCGCTGGTTGTTGCGAAAAATGACTCACCGTACGCACCGCAAAGTCGAGCGCGGAGTGCATGCCCGCTGGCCACGCACGGCCGGATGGAAGCACGTCTGCCGCAGTGCCGAAGTGGAACAGCAGGTATTCCGCGAGCAGCTTGTCCGACTCGTAGACCGCTTGCATCAGAGCTTCGCCTTGCGCTCCGCCTCATCCACGCGCTTGAAGCCCGCCTGCGCCTCGCGCAATGAAATCCCGCCGCTGTGGTTGGTGTCGTAAAATTCAAGGATGCGTGCCGTCGGGTAACCACTCATGGCTTCGGCGGGTTTCAACTCAGACGCGGTCAAGTTGCCATCACCATCTTCATCCCAACGGTCGAATTTTTCGAGCAAGCCGATCATCTGCCGTTGCACCTTGGTTTGCGGAACAATCGGTCCCGGCGTGGTTGAACAGGCGACCAATCCAAACAGAGCAACTCCCATCACAAGCTTCATTGCTTTTGAGGCTGGCGTGCGGCTGCATCGCGGGCAAGCTCCGACATGCAGATCCGGGTCATCGTCGCCGGCAAGCCCGCCCTCGCCTACGCCAAGGCCGGCATCGAGGAATACGTGAAGCGCCTCTCGCGTCACGGCGGTTGCGATGTTGTCAGCGTGAAAGCCGGACCTAGCGATGAGGTTTCCGCGCGATTGTTGGAAGCGTCGCGCGGTTGTTATCGGATCGCGATGGACGAACGCGGCGCGGCATGGACCACACGCGAGTTCGCCGCGGCGATGACGGCTCTCGAACATCGCGGCGACGTGAAGACGGTCGCATTTCTCATCGGCGCAGCGGATGGACATACGGCGGAGCTGCGCGATGCCTGCGATCAACTGCTCTCCCTATCTCGTTTCACGTTGCAACACGAACTCGCGCTGCTGGTGCTGATGGAGCAGCTCTACCGCCTTGCCACCTTGAAGGCGGGTGGTCCGTATCACCGCGACTGATCAGCGGCGATACTGGTTCTGCGGCAGCATGCCGAGCTGGCCCTGACCTTGGCCGGCAACAGGAGAATTCCACGGAATCGTGCTGGTTTCAGAGACGGGGCCTTTGACCTTCTTCTCTTCTTCCGTGGCGCAGGAACCTAGAGCCAATGTGCCTGCGAGAATCAAAAGCCAGCAACGGTTGCGCTTCATGGAGGTGAGCATAAAAAAAGCTCCGGCGCATGGCAAGCGCACGGAGCTTTTGAAATTGCGAATTCGCCGGCTCAGTTCGATGTCGGCGAAGCGAGGATCACGCGGTCACCCGGCTGCAGGCGCACGCCCGGAGCAAGGCTCTCGTAGTTGATCTCGGCGATCGTTTGCGTCGGCTCGATCGAGGAAGGCTTCACGCGGCCGATCATCTTGCCGTCGCGTTCCACCAAGAGCGTCGTCTGCGGGGTGAAGCCCGAGTTCGAACCGGCGCCGATCACGAGGAAGCCCCACTCTTGGTTGACGGCCGTGATGACCGCCGACATCGAGTTGCGGCCGATGCGGGCGCTGCGCTCGATCATGCGCTTGTTCATGCGGTCGAGCTCGGCGCGGCTGGCAGCCAAGGTCTTCTCGGCACCGGCAACCACGGTCTCAAGTTCTTCCAGTTTCTTCTGCTTCGCGTCGCGGTCCGCAGTGATCTGGGCGATCTTTTCCGGCAGCGACTCAAGCGTCACACCACCGAGGCCCTGCAGGATTTGATTCACCTCTTCGACGGTCTTTTTCAGCTGCTCGAACTCAACGTCCTGCGCCTTCAGATCTTCGGCCAATTTCTCAAGGTCGGCGCTCAGGCCGGCACCCGTCGATTGCAGCGAGGAAATGCTTTGCGTCAGCAGGTCGCGGCGCTCTTCCGATTGCTTGAGCTGGGCTTCGAGATCCTTGATCTTCTTCTCCTCGGCATCCGCCTTGGCGCTCTTGTCGGTGTTCTCCGCGATCGTATCGACGCGGACCTTTTCAAGCGCTTCAAACTTCTTCGAGAGGTCGAACGAGAAATAGGCGGCGCCGCCGGCGACCAGCATCGAGAGAGCGTAAAAAATGGATTTCATGAACTAGGACCGAAGGTTTTTTCCAAGGAGGCGGGCGGATCAGTTGCCGGGTTTTTTGGCGACGGGTTTTTCGCCGGGCTCGACACGGTCGCCGACCATGAGGGTCGTGTCCTGTGCCAGCGAATCCGGAATGATGCTCGCGGAGGCCGAGTTGCTTTCGACGGCGGTGACCACCAGCTTGGCAATCGTTTGGCCGTCACGCACCACGTTCAGCGTCGAGTTCGTCATCAGGCCGATGTTGTTGCCAGCGGCGAGAGTGACAAAGCCCCATGCCGGATAGATCGAACGGATGCTCGTCTTGGCGGTTGGCAGCGAATCGTTGTTGGCCCACGTATCAAACTTGGTCTTGGCAGCGGTGATCTGCGCCTTGGTCGCGTTGTCCTGCGCGGTAAGGTTCGCAAACTTGGCCTCGTTGTTTGCGATCGATTGGCCGAGTTCTTCCAGTTCGGCGTTCATCGCGCGCATCTTGCCGGCGAGTTCCTTGATGTCGCCGACCTTCTGGGTCTTCTCGCGGATCTCATCGAGCTTCTCCTTGTTGGCAGCGATCTTGGCGGTGCGCTCGTCGATCTGCGCTTTAATGCCGTCGTTCTTGGCCTTCTCGGCGGTTTCGTCGGCGGTCAGCTTGTCGACCTCCGAATCAACACCCGCGATCTTGATCGGCAGCGCGGTGGAAATTTCGATATCCTTCGTCAGGCGCGCCTTGGTTTTGGTCAAAATCCCTTTCTGCTCCGTGGTCGCCGCGATGTCATTCTCGTAGGCGCTCTTGTTTTTATATGCCACCCAAGCGGACAGCGCGAGGACGATTGCCGTGAGAATTCCGAAAACGTTGGCCATTGGGGTTTTGATTTAACGTGCTTGGCGGAGACTAGGGAGTCCGAATTGGGCACGGCAATCCCAAATTTGAAAGACTTTGAAAGTTCCAGAGCCCCTGCCTTTACAAAATATCCACCCCGGACCATCGCTGTGGCCCGCCGATGAAGTCGATCTTTAGGGTCTTTGCCTATCTCCGCCATTACCCCGGCATGGCCGTGGCCCAACTTGCTTGTGCCATCGGCATGACCGTGGCGGTGTTCGTGTTCCCGAAAACCACCGGGTATGTGATCGACCACATCATCCCGGACCCGTCCCGGCACCACGAATTCCCCTTCTGGATCGCCCTGACCCTGTTCGGCTTTTTCGCCAAGGACGGCCTCAATTCCCTTCGCATCTTCCTGAACAACAGCTTCGAGCAAAAGGTCATCTACGACATCCGCTCGGATCTGTACGCCAAGGTTCAACGTCTGCCGCTGCAATGGTTCGATACCCGCCGCACCGGGGACATCATGACCCGGGTCGTCGAGGACGTGACCAACATGGAGCGCGTCCTGATCGATGGGGTCGAACAAGGTATCGTCGCCCTGCTGCAGGTCCTGGGCATCGGCATTTACTTGTTCTTCCTCAACCCCGCGGTGGCCGGCTGGGCGACCCTGCCGGTGCCGCTGTTGGCGATCGGCGCCTGGATTTACTCGACCCGGGGCCGCGACCGCTACCGCAACCAGCGCGACGCGGCGTCGGACCTCAACGCCCTCCTGCACGACAACATCTCGGGCGTCCGCCAAATCAAGGCCTACGCCGCCGAGGCCGAAGAGCACGCGCGCTTCAACCGGTTTTCGCATCTCCTTCGCCTTGCCACTCTGCGGATGATGAAATGGTGGGCCTTCTATTCGCCCGGGATGTCGTTCCTGAAGATGACCGGCTACGTGCTGGTGCTTGCGTTCGGTGGCAGAGCGATGATGCAGGGGGAAATGACCAAGGGCCAGATCCTCGAGTTCTTCTTGTTTCTGTCCCTGTTCTACGAACCGATCGACCGCTTGAACTCGCTCAATCAAATGGTGCTCTCCGGTCGCGCGGCCGCGGACCGCGTGTTTGAAATCATGGACGCGGACGATGAATCGCACGCCACCCATGGAGCATCGCTGCCTTCCAAAATCGAAGGCCACGTGCGCTTCGAAAACGTGTCGTTCGCCTATCAGGAGGCGCCCACGTTGCACAACGTCACGCTGGAAGCCCCATCGGGAAAAACCGTCGCGCTCGTGGGATCGACCGGCGCCGGCAAGACGACGGTGTTGTCACTGCTCGCACGGTTTTACGAAGCGACCGATGGACGCATCACGATCGATGGCATCGACATCGCCACGCTTGCGAAGACCTCGCTGCGCGAGCATCTCGCGTATGTGACGCAGGAGCCGTTCCTCTTCAACGGAACTGTTAGAGAGAACCTCCGGCTCGCCAAGCGAGATGCGGCCGAGGCGGACTATTGGAACGCCCTCGAAGCGGCGCACGCGGCGAAGTTCGTCCGCGAGTTGCCGCAGGGGCTCGATACGAACGTCGGCGAACGCGGCGTGAAATTGTCGGGCGGGGAAAAACAGCGACTTTCGATCGCGCGCGCCCTGTTGAAGAACGCGCCGATCCTTTTGTTAGACGAAGCCACCGCATCGGTGGACTCCGAAACCGAACGCCAGATCCAGGAAGCGCTCGACCACCTCATGGAAAACCGCACGGCGTTCGTCATCGCGCACCGGTTGTCGACCATTCAAAACGCGGATCGCATCTACGTGCTCGAAAAAGGCCAGCTCATCGAACAAGGCACGCATGCGACCTTGCTGGCCCGCGGCGGCAAATACGCGGAACTTTGCCGCAAGTCGTTCCTCGAGGACTCAAGCGCCAACCCCGCTGAACTGGCTGCCAATCATTGATTGATTCCAAACGGACCGCGGAGCTTTAGCCCGCATCTTCACTGTAGGGGCGGTCTGTGACCGCCCACGCCAAAGCATCGCTAATGTGCAACGCAATAACCACGGCGTCTCGCAGAGACGCCGCTACAGACGAGGAAGATGCGGACTGACGTTCCGCGGTCCGTAAAGAGACTCAAGCGCCAACCCCGCTGAACTGGCTGCCAATCATGGATTGATAGATCGGATCGGTCTCGCGCAGCGTCGCGTGGCTGCCGTCGCCGACAATGCGTCCGTTCTGGAAAACCAGGATGCGGTCCGCGATCGTGATCGAACTGAAGCGGTGGGCGATGATGAAGGTGGTGCGGCCTTTGATCAATGCGGCGAGTGCCTGCTGGATCATGGCCTCGCTCTCGGAATCGAGCGCGCTCATGGCTTCGTCGAGGATCAGGATCGGCGCGTCCTTGAGGAAGGCCCGGGCGATCGCGATGCGCTGGCGCTGGCCGCCGGAAAGCAGGTCGCCGCGCTCGCCGACGTCGGTGTTGTAACCGTTCGGCAAGGTGAGGATGAAGTCATGGGCGTTCGCACGTCTTGCGGCCTCTTCGATCTCCGCATCGCTCGCACCCTCGCGGCCGAGTTCGATATTTTCCTTCACCGTCCCCTTGAACAAGGTCGGCATCTGCGGCACCACGGCGATCGCATTGCGGAGATCCTTTTTTGAAAAGCTGCGGATATCGATGTCATCAAATCGGATGCCGCCCGATTGTGGATCGTAGAACCGCGGCAGAAGATGGGCAAAGGTCGTCTTGCCCGCACCGCTGGGACCGACCAAGGCGACGACCTGGCCGATGGGAATGCGCAGGGAGACGTCACGCAGCACCGGCTCGTCGATGTAGGCGAAGGAAAGATGATCGATGACGATCTCGCGTTTCGGCGCCACGAAGGAAACCGGCGTCTCGCAATCCGGCACGGTGTCCGGTTGGTTGCTGATGAACTCAATGCGATCGAGTGATGCGTTGCCCTGCTTGAACAGCGAATGAATGTTGCCGAGTTTTTTCAACGGCTCATAGGACATGATCAACGCCATGCCCAAACTCATGAACCCTTCCTGGGTCATCCCATTTTTGACACCGACATACAGCGCCACCGCAAATCCCGAGGCGGAAACGAATTCGACGGTGGGTGAAATCGCCTGACGGTATTTTACAACCTTCATGCTCACCCGTCGCATCTTGCGGGTGCGTTGGCGGAAGACCACGTTCTGACGCTCTTCGAGATTGTACGCGCGGATTTCCAACGCCGCCTGCAAGCTCTCCGCGAGTGCTGCGGTCATGACGCCACCCTGCTCCTGCAAGGACCGCGCGCGACGCGCCATTTTTTTGCCGGTGAAGCGGATGAACAGCACGCAGGCGGGCACCGTGACCAATGCGATCAGGGCGACGGCAAAACTCCGGTCGGTCCACGCCTGGTAGGCGAGGTAGCAAAACGAACAGATCAACGTCGCCGGCTGCTTGATGAGGTCGCTGGACGTCGTGGCCACGATCTGGCGCAGCAGGTTGGTGTCGCTCATCAGGCGCGCCAACAGGTCCCCGGCGCGGTTGTTGCGGAAAAACGACAACGGCAGCCGTTGCAGTTTCGCAAACAGGTCGAAGCGGATTTCATCGAGCACCCGCTGGCCGCAGAACGAAATCAGGTAGGAGTTCGTGTAATCCGCCACCGCGCGGATGAAGAAGATGATCGGGATCCACAGGGTCGTGTAGAACAACAACTGCTCGCGGGAAATCGACCCCAGTTGATTCGCCATCCAGACCTGATACCACTTGGTGCCGCTGGACGTCTGGTTGAAGAGGATCGGTATGAGCACCTTCACCAGCAGCGGCATACCCAAACCGCTGGACAAGGCATAGACCATGCCCGCAGCCACGCCGGCAGCGAACTGCCAGCGCACGGTGAACAAATGCCTGTAATACGGAAGGAAGCGCTTCACTCGGACGGGGCGCATGGTCCCCCACTCGCTTGCCAAGGCGCAAGCCCGATTCTGAGGGGTGCCGGCCGGCTCAATTCGGGTCCGTTTCCGGATTCATGGTCCAAACGATCGACGTTTGCGGCACGATGATGCTGCCGTTCGGGGTCAGCAACTCGGAAGCGGCATGCAATTCCACATGGCCGTCAGCAAAGATGAGCGCGCCCTTTTGCGAATGACGGGCTGCGAAGGCCCGCGGATTCGCTTTGGGAGACGCATCGAACCCACGCTGGGCGGACATGGTCTTTTTGTCGTTAGGCATGCCACGCTCGAGGAAAATCACGGTCTTCGGCGGATCGATGATCATGCTGAACATCCCCCGTGTTTTGATGCCTTCCTCGGACTTGCGCTGCAGGCGGCTGTTCATGCCGACCGCAAACATCGGCACACTCTCGCGCTTCGACTTGCTGGGATATGGCGCGCCGGGAATGTAGAGCGGATAGGTGTCATCGTAAAACCGCGATGGGTTCGAAACGCCGATTTCGCCCACCGATGGAGCGTTCATCAGCTTCGGCAACGCGTTATACCAAGCGTCCTGGCTCTCGGGTTTCGCCGCGTTGCTCCAATCGTCGGTGCCGGCGGCGTCTTCAAGCGGCAACATGCCATTGTGCTCGGCGACATAGGCGGAAAAAGCGGTGCCGATCCCACGCAGTTTCTGCATGGCTCTCACCTGGTTTGCCTTTTCCTTCATCGAGCGTGAGATCGCGATCGCAATCGCGGCCAACGCAATGATGATCGAAACGGTGATCAACACCTCGATCAACGTGAAACCCTGGTGCGTGCGCCGTTTCATAGCTTCAGTTCGTTGCCGGTTGGCGTCAGCACGACGAGGTTGTTGCCACAGGCCACCAATAGTCGCTCCATCAACGCGGAGGCGGGCACGCCGGTTTTCAACTGCAGCCCGTATCTCAACTCCGTCATCATGCCCGCTTGGGCGGAACGCACGCTCAGCAATTCCGCCTTGTCGGTGTATTCGTCCCACAAGGGATTCAAACGCTCTTCGAAGCTCATGTCGCTCGTCATGCGGATGGTGAGCAAGTGGGAGGCCTTGCGTGGGGCGAAGGCATCGGCTTTCGACAACATATACAACAAGCCTGCAACGATCGGCGTGACGATCACCGAAACCAGGTAGAGGCGGGCGCCAACCATCATGCCGGTGGACATCGCGAAGAACACGAATCCCAAGTCGCGCGCCTGACCCAGATTGCTGCGGAACCGGATCATCGAAAATGCCGCGAACATGCCGAAGGCGATGCCGGAGTCGCCGTTGACGACCATGATCAGGATCGTGGTCATCGTGCCGATCATGATCAGCGTCTGCACGAAATCCTGCGAATAGCGCGTGCCCTTGTAAGTGCTGCGGTAGAGCTGCGCGATGAACAGGTTCAACGCGAAGCTAAGCACCATGGCGGCGGCCACTTCCCACGGCTCGGGGCGATCGCCGCTGAAGGCGTCCTTAAAGAAATCGATGATGGAATCTAACATGGGTGTTTTTGTCGGAAATTTAACTTTGTGGCAATGGCGTTCGCGTGACCGCCGGGTCGTAGCGTTCGATCGCCGCGCAATACTTGCTCATGCTGCGCGCCCGCAAACCAAAGGTCGCGGTGGCTTCACGCAACCAGGTTGGCACCGCGCCGATGGTCTTCACTTCGATCACGGCGATATCGTCATCGACTACCGGCAACGGGAAGTTGCGGTCATCGGGAACGAGCGGGATGAGATTGAAGCGGCAGCGCAGATTCGTGTCGAAAGTGATGCGGATGTGCCCCGTGGGCCCGGAATCGTACGCCATCCGGTCATAGCGCACCTGCACCACAGGCCGCGCGCCGGTGACGATCACCAGATCTTCCAGTTCGGCTCGTACATGGTAATCTGCGCCGCTGCGTCCGGGTTCGTGCAAGGCGGCAGGAATGCGGCCCGCCGCCAGTTCGGTGAGCTGCGAGATCGGCAACATCGCACGCCGTTTCACGCGGTCGCCATCGAGGCGGTGTTTGATTTCCACAAAGGCAGCCGGAGGGATGAGCCCGTCCTGGCGGCCGTACACGCGGGTGCGGACGCGGCGCCGGTTGCTCATGCCCCAGCGCTTTTGCCAATAGCTGTGGCGATCCGCCGTGTCATAATACTCGGAAAGCACCGGATACCCGTCCTCGGCCCCGCGATCGACGGGAATCATGCCTGCGACGAACAGACGCAGTGACTCGCCCTCCTCCGCGGGGAGGAGAAACTTGAATTCACGGCGGTCCTGCGTGGCATCCATTCCAATTAGCCGGGCAAGCTACGCCGAGGGCGGGTGTCGTCTATCCAAATTACAAATTCTTCACAACTACAGACTTGCGTAGGTAGACAGACCCTCGGGAACCGGATCGGCGGAATGGCTTTCGGGAATCAGAGCCTTCCCGAAATTGGTCCGGCCCGGGGATTTCCGCCTTGTCGCACTGGCCCCCGCTCGCTTCCCCTGTGGCATGGCCGCCCCGCAGAACATCATCGCGCTGGTTTACGACTACGACCAGACGCTCAGCCCGCGCTACATGCAGGATGACGTGCTGTTCCCGGAGTTCGGAATCGACCCCGCGCAGTTCTGGAAGAAGTGCAACGCGCTGGTGCATGACCTCCAGTGGGATGGCGAACTCGCCTACATGAAGTGCCTGCTCGATTACCTCGGCATGGACAACGTGACCAACGCGCGCCTCACCGAATTGGGCAAGGGGTTGAATTTTTTCCCGGGTCTGCCCGAACTTTTCACGGAACTTCCGAAAGCCGCGCTGCGCCCCGAGCACGAACTCGCCAACATCCGCGTCGAGCACTACATCATTTCCTCCGGTCTCAAGGCGCTGTTAGATGGCTCGCGTTTGCAACCGCTCGTGAGGGCGATGTTCGGCTGCGAGTTCGGCGAAGATGCCGAAGGCCGCATCAGTTTTCCCAAGCGCGTCATCTCTCACACGACGAAGACGCAGTTCTTGTTCCGCATCAACAAAGGCATGCTCGGTTACGACCAGGATGTGAACGACCACATGCCCAACGACCAGCGGCCGATCCCGTTTGAAAACATGGTCTATGTCGGCGACGGCCCGACCGATGTTCCCTGCTTCACCGTGATGGCGCGCAACGGCGGCCAGGGCATCGCCGTCTACAATCCGAACGACCCGAGCGGCCGTTCGTTCCGCAAGTGCTTCCAACTCTCGACGCATGCCGGCCGCGTGAAGCACATCGCGCCCGCCGACTATCGCCAGGGCTCGCACCTGTGGCTGTTGCTTCAGGAAATGGTCACTGAAACCGCCGACCGCATCCTGCAACGGCGAAGTGAGGAAAGGGAGAACGCGACGGTAGCGGCGCCAAAGTTCTAGCTTTCCAGCGCACCTGGACGGGAGCAGCATGCTCCAATGATCCGAAGGAAGGTTTTGAAGGCCATTCTGCGTTCCTTCCTTTGCGCCGTGTTGTCTTTCCCGGTGGCTCAGGCCTGCCTTTGGGACGAAGACACATTGGCGGCTGAACAAGCCCGCTTCCCCCGCTACATCGATCTCATCACCGGCAATTTCCCGCGTCATTCGAAGGAGTTCCACCAGTGGCGAATCGCGGAAACCAGGAAGCAGTTGGAGGCGAATCCGAAACTTCTTTCCCCTTACGATGACCTGGCAGTTTCCCAACACAAGTTGGGCGATCATGTCGCGGCTTGCGATACAATGAAGACCAAGGAATCCCTTCAGCCTGGAATCTACGAAACGTATTCCAACATGGGCACGTTTCTCATCTACACCGGCGAACTTCCCAAAGCCCTCGAATTCATCGACAAGGCACTTGCGATCAATCCTCAGGCCCACTTCGGTCGCGAGAAATACCAGAAGTGGCTCATCGAATGGGTCATGTCAGGCATGGCGTTGCCTGACCATTTCGAACTTGTCGGTGAGCGCGGAGGAATTGTGCCGTTTGGCTATGCCGCCTTAGTCCTCTCCAAACAAGATGCATCAAATCGGAAGGCAATGCCCGATGCCGTTCGCAACGAAGCTCTCAAAGGGATCGCGGGGATGATGCGCTTTGCGGATTTCGACAATCCCATCCTGTTAGAAGCGCTCGGAGACTTGCTCTGCGCAGGCAAGGGGGAAACCAACGCCACCCACCTTGCATGTCTGTCTTACCTGCATGCATCGGGAAAAACCACGGATGCCGAGGTCAAATCGAGATTGGCTAGGAAACTCCAATTCGCGGGAGCTACCGTGCCGAACATGAGGGCCGCTGAATTGGACGTGAAATTGGATAACGGACTTGCCGAAGGGACAAAGCTCGCGGCAAAGATACGCGATGAGGAGATGACCTGGATTCAACAGGGCACCGATGTCTCCGCTGAGTTCACCAAGAAATACTTACCACCGGAAAAGCCTCAGCGCGCACCCTGATACACCCTCACATAATCCACATACATGTCCGCCACGCCGTCGTAGCGTGACAAATCCACGGGCCAGCCGCCGCCGGTGGCGAGGTTGATGAGGAAAAAGAACGGCTGGTCCTTCGACAGAGGCAGCGTCTCGTGTTTGGCGACCTCGATATCGTCGCAGTAATACGTCGTTGCCTTTTCATCGATCCGGCAGCCGTAGGTGTGGAACGTTTCATACCACGCCGAGGTCACCCCCTTCGCCTTCATGCGCACCGGTGTGTTGCAAGCCTCGAACGCGGCGGCTTGGAGCGCCTTGCCCGCGTCGCCTTGGTTCCAGCAATGCGGCACGACCATGTACGTATCGAACGCGTTGGGCGAACCTTTGCCTTCGCCACCGTAGGCCTCGATGATGTCGATCTCGTCGCAGGGCACTTCGCGGCCTTTCAAGTGATCGGTCATGTAATCTGTTAGAAGCCAGAACGCGGGCCAGGTGCCGGTGGCGTTCGGGCCGATGAAGCGGCACTCGAAATAACACGGTGCCTTGGCGGTAATGCCATGGCCGTCGTTTTTCATCGATGAAATCAAACCCGAACTGTTGGTCTTCGCGTTGGCCCGGATGCGGAGATACGAGCCCATTTGCGAAAACGGATTCGCGGGTTCGTGGAAGCTCGTGAACCGCAGCGAGCTGAAATCCTGCGAGCCGCCGGGCGGTTTGTGGTCATAGTAAGTCGCTTTCGGGTCGGTGCTCGAAATGGAGAGCGGCTTGTTGAAGTCATCCGCGAAGAGCAGCTTCATGTCCTTCGCCGCAGGAGGCGCATGGGACGGAATGCCTTCGTGCCATGCGACTCCGCCTTTGTTGTAGAGTTGCAGGTAACAGTTGTCCTTGGCCGCGCCAGCTTCTCCCGCGAGCCGCACGGTCAGCGGGCCATGGGGATAGGCGTTGCCATCGAAATCAAAGGCACCGTTGCCGCCGGCATCGAGTTCCACCGTGGCCACCACGGAGTCCCCATCTTTTTTCCAGCATTTCGCCTCCACCCGCTTGAATCCCGGCGCCGCGACACGAATCGAGCTTTTCCCCTCGATTTCGGCACCATACACCGGCGAAACCACGGAAATGCGCGGCAGGACCGGTTCCGCCCCACACGCCAAGGAAAGCCCCAAAGACAGCAGTATCAAAATCGTTCGCATGGATCACCCTACTACGCACACGACCGTAGCGGAAATTTCTCCGCGACAATTCCCGATTGGCAGGTCCGTTTCCCCTGCCTAGCTTCGCGCCTCGCATGTCCGCCAAGAACCGATTCCATTTCACCGGCATCTGTGGCACCGCCATGGGCGCGGTCGCCGCCGCCATGAAACAACGCGGTTACACCGTCACCGGTTCCGACGCGAACGTGTATCCGCCGATGTCGGACTTCCTGCGCTCGCAGGGCATCGAACTGTTCGAAGGCTATCGCGAGGAAAACATCCCGGCGGATACCGACGTGGTCATCATCGGCAACGCGATCTCGCGCGGCAACCCCGAAGCCGAGGCAACGCTCGACCGCAAGCTGCTGTATCATTCCCTGCCCGAGGTCCTCAAAGAGTTCTTCCTGCGCGGCAAGCGCAACTTCGTCGTGTCCGGCACCCATGGCAAGACGACCACTTCGTCGATGCTGGCATGGCTCTTCGAAACCTCCGGCCGCAACCCGGGCTTCATGATCGGCGGCCTGCCGCGCAACCTGGGCCGTGGCGCTCGTTTCACCGATTCGGACATCAACGTGCTCGAGGGCGACGAATACGACACCGCGTTCTTCGACAAGCGTTCCAAGTTTTTGCACTACCTTCCCGAATGCGTGGTGGTGAACAACGTGGAGTTCGACCACGCGGACATCTACAACTCGCTTGACGAAATCAAACTCACCTTCAAGCGCCTGCTCAACGTGGTGCCGCGCAAGGGATGTGCGTTCGTGAATGGCGACGAGCAAAACTGCCTCGACGTATCCGAAAAGGCACCCTGTCCGGTGACAACCGTCGGCTTCGGTGAAAATTGCCAGCTCCGCATCCTGAATCCGAAGTACGACGTGGATGGTAGTTCGTTCGAACTTGCAGGCCAAACGTATGCCATCCGCATGACCGGCGAGTTCAACGTGCGCAACGCCGCGATGGCCGCGGCAGCAGCCACCTTCGGCGGACTCACCTCGGAAGAAATTCGCCAAGGCCTTGCATCGTTCGAAGGCGTGGCGCGCCGCCAGGAGCTCAAGGGCGAGGTCAACGGCATCAAGATCATCGACGACTTCGCGCATCATCCCACGGCCATCCGCCTCGCGGTGCAGAGCCTGCGCCAGCGCCACCCCAATTCGCGCCTGTGGATCCTTTTCGAACCACGTTCCAACACCACGCGCCGCGCAGTATTTCAATCCGAGCTCGCCGAAGCCTTGGCCGCGGCCGATTTCTCGATCGTCGCCGCCATCACCGATCTCGCGAAGATCCCGGAACACGACCGCCTCAACCCCGACAAGCTCTCGCACGACATCGCGAAGTTCGGTGGCCAAGGCTGGTATCTCGCGGACAATGACGCGATCGTCGCCAAGGTGAAAGCCGATGCAAAACCCGGCGACATCGTGGCCGTGCTCAGCAACGGTGGCTTCGGCGGCATTCATCAGAAGCTGCTCGCGGCGTTGCAATGAGCGAGACCTGGCAGTGGATGGCCGTGGTCTTTGCGGCCGCATTCGTCAGCACACTGCCGCTGCTCTGGCTCGCCTCCCTGCCCGTGCGGCGACTGCCTGCGGGATCGCATTGGTCCGAAGTCGCTCGCACTTTCTGGATCTTTCGCGTCACGGCGTCGGCGTCAAAGATTTGGATCACCATCGCCGCCTGCGTTGCGATGGAGCGCATGCTGCAAATCCGCGGCGCACGCTGGCAAATGGTTGTCTTCGCTCTGGCCGCCCTCATGGGTTGCAATGCTGCGTGTCGCATCGCAACGAGTGGCCTGCGCATTCCCCCGTCCATCCTGCGCGGGTCCTACAAGTCCAGAATCACCTGGATGCTGCTCGCCCCCGGCCTGCCGCTGGTGCTCGCCCTTGGCGCCTTCACCTGGGGACGCGAAATCAACTCATTCACCCTGTCGGTGATCGCCGCGCTCTTTCTAACAGGCGTCGTGCTGGTGATGGGCGGCAGCGTGGGGATCCTGCGCGCGATCGGCTTGTTGCGTCCTGCCGATGCCGAACTCGAGCGGCTGACCCGCGAGCTTGCGGCAAGCCATGGCGTCCGCGTGCGTCATGTGATGGTGGCGGAAATGGTGAGGGCGAATGCGTTCGCATTTCCGTGGACGCGCGACATCGGCTTCACCCGCCCTGCCCTCACACTGCTCGCCCCCGGGGAACTCATTGGCATCCTCCGCCACGAACTCGGCCACCTTGCGGAGCGCCCGGCAATCAAGTGGATCCGGCTGACGGGCATGTTTGCGCTGTTGTGCATTGGCCTCACACCCCTGGTCATCACGGCCGCGGGTCCGATCGCCGCATTGTGGTCATTGGCCGCCTGTTTCGTGGTGATTCGCTGGACCAACAGCAGCTACAGGAAAATGGAACTGGCTGCGGACGAGCATGCCCATCATCCGGACGACGCCGAAGGCCTGTATGCGCGGGCGCTTGAGAAACTTCATGAGCACGGCCTGATTCCGGCAGTGCTGTCGAAACGGCACGCGTATCCGAGCTTGTATGACCGGATGACAGCGGCCGGCGTCACTCCCGATTTCCCGCGTCCCGCCGCACCAAACCGCGCGAAGGGCATCATACTGGGCGCACTTGCAACCTTCCTCTTCCTGCTGCTGCTGAGCGAGCTGATGAATCTAACAGCTCAGTTGTAAGAGCGGCTCCTTCTTCGCTAAAACTACGATGGCCACGCCGAAGTCGGCGGTCCCGGTTTTCACTCCTTCTCCCACACCCGCGTGCGCAACGCTTCCGCGGCGGCACGCGCTTCGGCTTCCTTCTTGCTCTTGCCCTTGCCGGTGGCCAGCACGAGCGTTTGCCAGGTGACCTCGGATTGAAACACGCGGCGATGATCGGGTCCGCTTTCGCCAACAATGCGATAAGACGGCGCCTGCGGATGGATGGCTTGCAACAACTCCTGAAGTTCGCCTTTCGGATTCCGCTCTTCGGGACTGGAAACCATATTGCCGATCTCCGACTCGAACAAACGCAGCACGAGTTCGCGCGCGAGGTTCACGCCCGCGTCGAGATAGACCGCACCAATGAGAGCTTCAAACGCATCGGCCAAGGTCGACAAACGCCGTCGTCCGCCGGTGGCCTCCTCGCCTTTTCCGAGCAATACGTAGTCACCGAGGTGAATGGCCATTGCAAACCGTGCCAGGGCCCTGCGTGAAACAACGCGCGACCGGAGCTTCGTCAGCTTGCCTTCGGTGAAATCGGGAAACTTGCGGAACAACTCCTCGGTGACAACCAACTGCAGCACCGCATCGCCTAAAAATTCCATCCGCTGGTTGTCGAAATGCGGCTTCTGCGATTCATACGCGAGGCTCGGATGCGTCAACGCCTCGGCTAAAAGAAGCGAGTTGCGAAATTTGTATCCAATCCGGCTCTCAAGCGGCTGCATCAGTCGAGTCTTCTAGTTCCTTCTCCCCGACCCGAAGCTCACAAGCTCCCGGAGGGAAAGATGGGGTGATCGACGGGACTCGAACCCGCAACAACCAGAATCACAATCTGGGGCTCTACCATTGAACTACGACCACCATTTTAAGGCGGACGGAGGGGTAAGCCATGAATTCCGGTTTGGGAAGGGAAAAAACGCCTGAAGAAGTTGAAACGCCAAGACGCCAAGTTCGCCAAGGAAGTCCGAAAGCGCGGAAAGAATGAATCCATATCCGTTCCATTTTATTTCCCCTCCCCCCTCTGAAACTTGGCGTCCTTGGCGTCTTGGCGTTGAAATTCTCTTCATGCCTGTGCCCACTCCGCACTTGGCAGGGCGGGCCCAACCGCCATCATCCGCGGCCGCCATGTCACCCGAACAACAGCTCGAACAACTCCTCCGCGGCACCGCCAAGGTGCTTTCTGAAAAGGAATTGCTCGAAAAACTGCGCCTCGGCCGCCCGCTGCGGATCAAACTCGGGGTCGACCCCACTGCCCCGGACATCCACCTTGGCCACACGGTCGCCTTGGAAAAACTGCGGCAATTCCAAAAACTCGGCCACCAGGCGGTCCTGCTCATCGGCGATTTCACGGCCACCATCGGCGACCCTTCCGGCCGCTCGGCCACGCGTCCCCCGCTGTCGCGCGATGAAGTGCTGGCCAACGCCGAAACCTATACCGACCAGGCGTTCAAGATTCTCGACAAGGCGAAGACCGAGATCGTCTACAACGGCGATTGGTTCCGCAAAATGGACTACGAGCAAATCCTTCGCCTCAACTCGCGGGTGACCTTGCAGCAGATGCTCCAACGCGAGGACTTCCGCACGCGCATCGAGAGCGGCAAGGAAATCCGTCTGCACGAGTTGCAATACCCGGTGATGCAAGGTTGGGATTCGGTCGAGATCCGCGCCGATGTCGAGATCGGCGGCACCGACCAGTTGTTCAACATCCTGGTTGGCCGCGACCTGCAGAAGGAAGAAGGCCAGCCGCAGCAGGTCGTGATGGTGATGCCCTTGCTCGAAGGCCTCGATGGCGTGCGCAAGATGTCGAAGTCCTATGGCAATTATGTCGGCGTCAGCGAGCCCCCGTCGGAGATGTTCGGCAAGCTGATGAGCATTTCCGACGAACTGATGGAACGCTACGAGTCGCTTCTGTTAGGTGAAGCGCACGATGCGTCGCAACATCCGATGGAGGCAAAGAAGACCTTGGCCGCGAAGATCACCGCGCGTTATCACAGCGAAGAAGCCGGCAAGGCGGCGCGCGAGGAATGGGACAATCGTTTTTCGAAACGCGATCTCGGTTCGGCCGAATTGCCCGAAATTGCGATCGCGACATTGCCATCGCCTCTCAATGTGCTCGGTCTAACAGCCGCTGCATTCCAGGGAGGCTTTGGCATTGAGAAATCGAACAGTGAATTGCGCAAGCAGTACATCACCTCCGGTTCCGTGCAGTTGAACGGCGAGAAGCTCACCGATCCGAACGCAGCCGTCACCGTGCAATCGGGTGACGTGCTCAAGTTGTCGAAGAAGCACGCGGTGCGGTGGGTGTAACTTTGGAGTGCGGCGGGAAGCGACAGCGCCACGCCGCTTTGGATCGGCTCGCAGGACATACGTGATCGCACATTCTTAATTCCATCCAAAGCGGTGTCGCCGCTTCGCTCTGCCACCGCAGTCCAAAGTCCTTGCGGACGGTTTCCCCCCCGCTAAGTTTGGAATGGTATCAACCCCATCCTGTCATGAATAAAGCCATCCAACGGACCCGTGCCTGCCAGAACTGCGCGTTTTGGAATTCCATCGGCGACAGCGAAGGCGAATGCCGCCGCCATGCTCCGCAAACCATTGCGTTTGAGGTGGATGACGAGGTGAAGTTCGAATCCATGTTCCCCGTCACCGCCGGTGAAGACTGGTGCGGGGACTTCGCATTGAACGAAACGCCGTGATTTCGGCGGGAATTCGAATCTCGGTTTTCACTGAGATTTAGAGGATGACTATTCGGGCAAAATACTTGTTGCGACTCAGTCTTAATAGCGCTCCATTTCCGGCGTGCGAGATCCTGAAGAAATTGACCGGATGTTGCGCCCCTTGGCGCCGGTGCTGAGCCGTGAAGCCGACGCCCTGCTCGATCTGCGGGAGGCGTTGGTGCATCAGGGCCATCCCGGCACCTGCGTCCGTTGCTTCTTCCAATTGTTCGAAGCGGCGGAGGGGGATTTTGAAAAGCAATTCGAGCCTTTGCGCAACTGGCTGGAGGCGAACGTGGAGATTTCGATATCGGCAAAGGCGGAAGTGTTAGAGACTTTCCCACTGGTGCTCGAGCATCGCGACCTGGCGTCGTTCTGCCAGCAATCGATCACCACCGTACGCATGGATCGCGGCTATCCGCATCCGGAATTGCGGTTGCAGTTCCAGTACAAGAGCGCAGCTTGAGCGCGATGGATTTGCCCAAACTTTATATCAAGCCCGGCTGCCCGTGGTGTGACGAGGCCGTCGACTATTTGAAGCGCAAGAAAATCGCGGTGCAGACCGTGGTCGTGTCGGGCAATCCCGAAGCGATGCGCGAGATGGTCGAGCTGTCAGGGCAATCGAAGGCGCCGACCATGGATTGGCACGGTGAGGTGCTTGCGGACTTCGGAGTCGATGAGCTGGTGCCGTTCCTGAAGAAGCGGGGCGTCGCCGGAATCTAACGGAGCGCGGTCATTCCTGACCGCTCTGTTCTGCGGACATGCTGCCCGCAGTCTGTTCTTCACAAGGAGCGGCGTGCCTCAACCCAACCGCGCGAGTTCGCGGGCAACGAGCATCAGCGTTTCACGAACTCCGGGGGCGAAGCCACCGTCGGTTTGGACGGCGAGCAGGACCGGGCCTTCGCGAATGAATTCGAGAGGCACCGCACCGGAGTAAAGTTTGAGAGCGCCGGAGCCGAAGCCGAGGTTGGGCAGCAGCGTTTTGAGTGACTCGAGCGTTTCCATTTCACGCGGACCGACGCGGGCGAGGTTGCGCATGCCGGGGAGGGCACGCGTGCGTTGGATGATTTCCTCGGCCGACATTTCCCGGTCCACGCCGAAGATGGCGCGCAACTCCAGCTGACGGATCGAGAACGAGTCCGATTGCTGGTCCACCGGGGAGGGTGCGGGCTGCGGCGCCGGTTGTTGGACCGGCTGCGGCGCGAAGGCGGACGGAATCGTCACCGGCGGAGCTGGCTGCGGTGCAAAAGCGGACGGCGGAGCTGTTTGGAATTGCGGGGGCGCGGCGGCCGGCGGCGGAAACGAAGGCGGCTCGGACCATGCCGGAGCGGCGGCTTGGCGCGGCGGCTCCATCGAAAACGGCGAGACCGGCGGAGCCTGTGGCGTCGCGGGAGTGAACGGCGAAGCCGCAGCCGGGGCGGCTCCGAATCCGGGTGTGGGCTCGAAAGGCGATTGGGCGGGCTTCGTCTGCGCTTCAAAGCCAAATCCCTCGGCAGGCTCGGCAATCTGGAACGGCGATTCCTGACGGCGGCGCTCAGGCACCTTGGCGGGGCGGCCCGGCTCGACCGGACGCGGTTGCTCGGCAGGCTCATCCACCACGCTGAACGGGGAATCCTGGCGATTCACTGGCGCAAACGGGCTGGATGCAGGAGCCGCACCTTCGGCAGGTTCGCGAATTACCGCAAAGGGCGACTCACGCTGGCCGGTCGGTTGATTCGGGAACGTTTCGAAGATGCCTCGGTTCGAGCTCATGGTCGGATATTCTTTTAGATGGCGGAATCGCCAAAAATTTTGGATGGCATGAAAATGCTTAAACTTTCCAAAATGTCGAGCTTCGTCCGCACCCAACGTTACTTTTCTTGCGTTTCGAGCAGACGCTTGAGCCGGCTTTTCATCGAAACTTTCGCCACCGCCGGCAGCCGGTCGACGAACAGGACCCCATTGAGGTGATCGATTTCATGCTGTAACGCCCGGGCCAGCAGACCGTCCGTCTCGACCTCCAACACCGACCCGTCGAGCTGGGGCAAGGTGGCCTTGACCGATTCCGGACGGCGCACCTCGGCGCGGATACCGCGGATGCTGAGGCAGCCTTCGACGCCAAACTCTTTCTCCTGACCGAAGGCCAGGTCCGGATTGATGAAAATCAGCGGCATGATCGATTCCAACTCCGCGTCCTCGCCATTCACCTTGAGAAAACTAACGCATTCCGGGTCATGGGAAACATCGATCACCGCCAGGCGCAGGTCGACACCCACCTGCGGCGCCGCCAGGCCCACACCGTTGGCGGCCACCATGGTTTCCAGCATGTCGGCCACCAGGGTGACGATTTCATCATTCACCTCGGTCACCGGCCGGCAGCGCTGGCGGAGGATCGGATTGCCGTATTGGACGATTTCACGAATCATGGACCACCGATGCTAGCGGACGGGCGCGCGCAGGTCAAACCCTGCGGCCACGCAGTCCCGAACAGGCCCACAGCGCCGCTGACAGCATCTGTTACTAGTTTCATAGTAGTTCAATTCGTGGCCGCCATTTCCACGGTTCAAATCGGGTTGCGGGAGCGTTAGGAAAAATTTTCCTACACGCCGCTGAATATTTCCGAATCGGCTGCGTCGAATCAGGCGCTATGAAAACAAAGCTTCTCGCCCTTGCAATTGCGGGTCTTTCGCTGCTCGGCACTCCTGTATCGCAAGCCCGCTCCCACGAAAGCCGCACCTATGTCAGCGGCTACGATCACTGCGGCCGTCCGGTTTACTCGGAACGCTATCTCATCGGCTACGATCACTGCGGCCGCCCGATCTGGGGCACGCGCGTCGTGCGCACTTACTACGCCCCGCGCGTGGAGACGCGTTACGTCGAACGCTACCATCGCCCGCAGCCGCGCGTCTACGTGGAGCCGTCCTACCGCCGCTACGATTCGGGCTGCCGCCGTGACGACGGCCCACGCGTCGTGATCAGCGGCAGCTTCAGGCTCTGAAATCCCTGCCAGCGCGGCCACGCCGGGGATTGCAGCAATCGGCAATCCCCGGTGTTGACACGCCCTGCCACGGGCCGATATCAGTCGCCACGCGCGACGCGCAAGCGGCGGAGTAGCCAAGTGGTAAGGCAATGGTTTGCAAAACCGTCATTCGTGGGTTCGATTCCCACCTCCGCCTCCACGCGCGCCCTTGCCCTTCCCCGGGAATCCGCCTTGCGAAATCCGCATTCCCATCGCGCCCCCGCCTGCGCTAGCGTCGCGCGCAGGTGACCCGTTTTTCCATTTGCCTTCTCGCGTGCTTCGTCAGCATCACGAAACTGTACGCGGCGGAGGATCCCGGTTGGAGCGGCCGCCTCGTGGAATCGTTTTCCGGACGCTGGCGTGAGATCAAAAGCGAACGGTCCAAGCTGGAGTCCCGGCTCACCGCGTTCCCCGGCATTCCGATCGATGACCAGGGCGGCACCGGTGGCTATGCGGGCAACTACAGCCAAGGCACACCCGCCCCCAACTCGCCGATCGCCGTCGAAGTTCATTGGCAAGGAACCCGATCGATCGATCTGGTCTCCTTGTTTCCCGCGCGGCGGTATGATGCGAACGGCCTCGATGCCCAATACGGCCTGCCGCTCGCATTCACCGTTGAGCTGTTAGATGCGGGCGGGAAGGTCATCCACCGCGTTGCTTCGGAAGCGGACACATCGAAACTCCCGGTGCGCAAAGGTCATCCATTCGTCTATGCGGTCTCGCCACCGGTACCCGCCGCGGCTCTGCGGATTTCGGCGGATCGATTGAATCCTTATTACAAGGGCGAGGGCATGTTCGTTCATGCGTGGGCCGAAGCGATGGCTTTCGAAGGCGAAAACAACGTGGCGTTGAACGCAGAGGTTCGCACCGTCGGTGGTGTGACGCCGCCGGCACCTTGGCAATGGAACCCGACGTTTCTGGTCGATGGACAAACACCTCTTGGCCTGCCTGAAGTTCCGGCGGAAGAACATGGCAACGTTGGCTGGATCTCCGAGGCGCGAACGCAAGCGAATGATGTCGTCAGCTTGAACGTGGATCTCGGGGAAGTTGCTGCGATCGATGGCATTCGATTGGTTCCGGCACGCAAGCCCACTTCCGACTTGCCCAGCGGCTTCGGTTTTCCGCGCAAGCTCCGCATCTCGCTCTCGGACACGGAAGGCAACGCGCAATGGACCGTGGCAAGCGAGCGCGAATGGAGGAATCCCGGCCACAATCCCGTGTTGGCGCCTTTCCACGAAGCGCATGCGCGTTTCATCAAGATCGAGGCCACGCAGTTGTGGAAGGCGTTCGATGACTTCCCAGCATTCCTGGCCTTGAGCGAACTTGAGGTTCTCTCCAACGGCAAGAACCTCGCGCGTGACAAGGGTGTGGGAACTTCCGATGGCATGGTGAATTTGATCGCCGCCGGTGGACGCATGTGGACCGCCGCGGCCCTCACCGATGGCTTCGGTCCCGATGGCCGTTTGGTTTCGACACGCGAGTGGTCGTTGCAACTCGACCAGCGGCTTCGATTGGAAATGCAGCTTCACGGTCTCACGCTCGAAGCCACCCAGCTGATGAACCGTTGGGCCCGTTACGCAAAGATCGCCGCCGTGGTGCTGGTGTTGGCCTGCGCGGTGCTCATCATCATTCTGCCAATCCGTTATCGACTGCATGCCAATCGTGAACTGGTAAAAGTCCGTGAACGCATCGCCGGCGACTTGCATGATGAAGTGGGCAGCAATCTCGGCAGCATCCAGATGTTCGCCGATCTCGCGGAAGGCCGTTCGGGATCATCCGACGAACTGAAACGCATTCAACGCATCGCCGCCGAAACCGTGAGTGCCGTGCGCGACATCGTTTGGTTGCTGCGGCCCACGGGTGACCATCGCATCGGCACGGTGGAGCATCTGCGCGAAACCAGTTCCATCATGCTGGAATCGCTCGAATGGAAATTCATCGCCAACGATGAAGCTTGGAACCTGGAGTTGCGGGAGGAATCGAACCGTGACCTCTTCCTGTTTTTCCGCGAAGCCCTTCACAACATCATGCGCCACGCGAAGGCGAGTGCTGTCGAGATTCGCGCCGAGATATCGGATCATCGTTTTCGTCTCGACATCCATGACAATGGCGTGGGCATCGAACCGGAGCGCCTGGAGCGCCCTTCCACGTTCCGCGCCCTGCGGCAGCGGGCCGAGGCGCTTGCCGCGGATTTCAAGGTCGATAGCGAGCCAGGCAAGGGCACCCACCTCATGCTGAGCGTTCCTTTGGACCGGAAGCGCAAGCAAGCAGCCTCTGTCTGATTCAAAGCCGCGCTTTCCATCGGCGTTTGTCACGCTACGTTCTTTGTCCATGCCCAAAGCATCGCCACCACGCGAGAAACCGATCCGAATCCTGCTGGTCGAGGATCATGCCGATTTCAGGGAATCGGTCTCTATGGTTCTCGAGCAACGCGGCTATGTGTGCGCAGGCGGATTTTCGACGATGGAGGATGCCTTGGAGGCCCTGCGCGGCGGGCTGACCACCGACGTCGTGCTTTCCGATCTCGGCCTGCCGGGAATGAGCGGCATCGCCGGCATCCGCAAGGTGCGGGAGTTGTTGCCCGAGGCCCGCGTGCTGGTTCTGACGGCATTCACGGACAAGGCGAAGGTATTTGCCGCGCTGGAGGCCGGTGCACATGGCTACTTGGTCAAAGCCGGCAGCGCCACGCGTCTGATCGACACGCTCGAAGAGGTGTTGGCCGGCGGAACGCCTTTGGATCCGAAGATCGCCGGCATGATTCTACAGACATTCCGGCAACTCAGCCCGATCCCCGATTCCGAAGCCTTGTCGGCACGGGAATGCGAGGTGCTGCAACTATCCGCGAAAGGCCTGAGTCGGCAGGAAATCGCCGACGAATTGAAGATCAGCCAGCACTCCGCCACGGAGTATATCAAACGCAGCTTCGATAAGCTTCACGTCCGCAGCCTGCCTGCGGCCGTCAGCGAGGCCATCCGTCGCGGATTGTTGGATTTATCCTGAAAAATAAGGTTGTAGCGGAACGGCTGCGTCCGTTCCGGCGACTGAACTGCGAATTAAGGAACGCAGCTGGGTGCAAGGCTCGCCAGCGACAACACCTTCCTGCATGGTCCAAAGAACGGAAGGGCGCAGCCCCTCGGCTACCGCGCGTGTCCCATTTTTTAGTGACATGACAGATCCCGGGTTCCGATGTCATCTTGCACGTGTCGAGGGGATGGGGATCCTCTTTACACCAAGTTATTCATGACAACAAACGGGGTCGCGCGAGTGCGCGACCCCTTTTCTTTGTGAAATATTGTCGGCTTTTTCAAGCGAAGACGGCACCTCACTGTTTCGTATCTTCTAGGGCATTTTAAATCATGCTATATCCGCATGAGTCAGACCAACCGAGGGTGTCCTTGGGGGTGACCTTTGCCAGCGCGTCGCCGGCGGCCAGCTCGAATTGAGATCCGTCGAGTTGGCGAGCGAGTACATCGCTTCGGAATCATCTGCAGAGTGAAAGATCTTGTGTGCTCCAAGATTGTCCATCACCACGATGGCACTCGCGCGCAGAGGTGGCCAAGGCACCTTGTCCATGGAGGTGCAGAACGCTCAGGACCTTCGGCGGCCACGGGTTCAGAGAACACTTGATAAATTTCGGTATCCTTTATGGGACGGTAAGGCTCGCCACCCTGCCACTCGTAGGGTGAATCGCTCAGACCTATTTCTTCCGGATATTCCCGCCAACTTATTCGCGTGTTGTCCTGATGCCTCGTTTCAACCGATTCGCCAGCCGCCGCGGATCACCTTCGTATCGACTTCTTCGTGGAAGAAAACCTCGATCGCCGCGTTCTCCAACAGGTCCAGCAATTCGACGGCGAATGACTGTCGTTGGTCTTTCCAAACGCTGTCCAAACGCTGCGGTTTGGCGGCTGGATAGGGCTTGCCACGCGGTTGATTCGACCTCATTACGGTGCGGGCACAAACAGGATGGCATTTGCCGCCGGAGGTGGGATTTGAGTCTTGCGCGCTTTGAAAAAAAGAGGCGGGCAAATGCCCGCCTCTTCAAAAGAGATCCTGTGATCAATGACTATCAGTTGCGGCGGCGACGCAGCAAACCAAGAACACCGACTGCGCCCAGAAGAGCGGCTGAGGGCTCGGGAACGCCCGCAACCAAAGTGAAGACGCCCGTACCCGCGGTATCGGTGGTAGTGCCGGCATTTGTCAGAGGCGTGATTGACACCACATCAGACAAGGTGACAGAGACCACGGTGCTTGCGCTCATGCTGGCAGGAAAATCCGGAGTTCCAGCAGAAAGTTTGAAAATACCGAACTGGTCGGAGAGTGCGAGGGTGGCTTTATTTCCGACCACGAAATACATTTCCAGAAGGTTGAAATCTGCTGCTGTCCCTTCGTTTGGCGTCGTGCCGGCAAAAGAGCCAGCAAGCAAGCCTTGGGTGGCCCCGGAAGTAGGAGTCGCGACAAACTTGAATTCCTTGAAGGTGCTAACCGCGGTCACCAAGGATGCATAGTCAGTGATGGTAGGAGGGGCATCCGCACCGCTCGAACTGAATGTTCCGAGACCGAAGTAGTATCCCCCGGCCGTAAGCTGGGTGCCGTTCGACTCAGCGGCAATGATTCCGGGGTTGCCAGTTCCCCGGGCGACGTTCACGGTGATTGCAGACACGGAGCCCAGTGTCAGCGCGAAAGCTGCACCAAGAATTGCGATGGTTTTGGTTTTCATTCGATGTTATTGTGTAACTCTTAAATTTGCTTCAGTTGAGGTCGGTTAAATTCAGTTGGAAATGACTTGAGCAGGAATTGTGATCGTCGAACCACCACCTGTTTCGCGGCGGATGTAATATCCGTAGCCTGCGGAAATCGGCTCATCGTTCGCAACATTTTCGGTCACGAAGTTGACCATATCCGCTCCTGATTTGACGTAAGTGTCTCCGGACTGACCTTCACCCGTGTCGTAACGGATCAAGTCCAAGAAGTCCGTGCCCAAGATTTGAGGCGCAAAGGACATGCTCCCAAGGGTGCCACCCGTCGGATTGACTTGACCCAACCAGTTGTCACCCGGGAAAATATCCACTTGGGTTTTGGTGGTTTTAACCGAACCAGTCACCGTGAATGATCCTCCCGCGGTGGCACGACGAATGATTTTCACCGCAGTGCCAGGATAAACGATATCGGTGCCCGCGGGATTTTCGGTCACGAAATTGACCCACTGGGCTCCGTCCCACACGATAGTGGTACCTGCCTGACTCGAGGGATCGAGTGTTTGAACCTCATCCCCGCTCACAAGACCCGGGGCGTTGTTTCCGAGCAGATTTTGGATGGTGGAAAATTTCCGAACCGAAACTTTAACCGATGCACTCAGGCCGGCGGGAAAATCATCGACAATGGTGATGGAGGTGGAGGTCGAAACGTCCACAGAGGACCACCAACCTTCGCTGGTTCCGTCCGCGATCTCCAAGATGTAAGTGCCATCAAGATCGGTCGGCACGCCTCCAGAAAAAGAAATCACTTTTCCACCGGAGGGCGAGGAGGTCGCGGCACCCGCGAAAACCGTTGGATTGACCAAGTTTGCAGAAACGAAGGTTTCTGCACCGGCATCGTTTCCGGAGGGATTGCCGCTAAACGAAGCGGTATAATAGCCAACCGGGGTCGTGTAGGCGGTTTCAACGCCGAAGGCCAGCCCGGAGGCGGCGAGGGCGGCTAAGATATAGGGGATGGTAGTTTTCATGACAGGATCAATTGGAGAGTTTCTTGGTAATCGAGTTTGGGTTTGGCGGGGATTTGGATACAAGAAGCCATCTAACCCGGAACACACGTCTTCCGCGCATTCGTAGGTTTCACAGGAGAGGAAACAGCCGATGGGAGGGTCCGGCAAGGAAATTTTGCGAGATTTGCGAAAATTCGGAGAAAATCTTTACGGTCTTTTGCATAAGTTCCACAACTTATTAATTTTAAGCAGTTTATGAAAGCATCTAACACCTCATCAGATCCCTATTCGGGGCCTCAAAAGGGGTCATCCCGGGCTTCTGAACCCCGAAATGCGTCAAATTTTTCCCTCTGACGGGGATTTCCGTGTCCCTAATAATGGTGACAAGAAACCGTTAGAAATCGGAATTCCCGCCCTCTTCCGGAGGCCTACCAGCGGGTGATCATACGGAAATGCTTGATCCGTTCCTCCAATTCTCCGGCTTGGAGCGCCTCCATCCGGCGGGTGGAAAACGCCTCGCAAGCGAACGAGGCAAGCATCGAACCATGCATCACCGCCAGGCGGAGTTGGGAAAAATCGTAGGGCGCCGGCCCCAACGAGGCCAAGTAACCCGCCATGCCGCCGAGGAAGGTGTCCCCCGCCCCGGTCGGATCGGCAACCTGTTCCAACGGATAGGCCGAGCAGCGGAACATTTCCCCGTTGTTAGAAAACACCATCGCGCCGAATTCGCCGAGCTTCACGATCACGTTGCGCGGCCCCTTTGCCAGCAACTCGCGCCCGGCCTTCACCAGGTTTGAGGTGCGGGCGAGTTCGCGGGCCTCGCCCTCGTTGAGCACAAACACGTCGAGATGCGGCAGCACCTGATGCAGGCGCGGATTGGCGATCTCGATCCAGAGATCCATCGTGTCGGCGATCACGTAGCGGCCGGCGGGCCGCCCCTCGCCCGAGATGCCGCACTGGGAAAGCATTTCCAGCTGGTTGTCCGGCGACATGTTCGCCAGCACCACGATCGGCGCGGAAGCAAGGGCGGCCGGCACCTTGACGCTCCAGTTTTCCAGCACGTTGAGCCCGACCCGGTGGGTCGTGCGCTCGTTCATGTTCGCATGATACTCGCCCGACCAGGTGAACGATTCGTGTTCGGACCGCTCAACCCCGTCCAGGGCGATGCCGCGGCTTTCCAACATGGACAAATGCTCGCGCGGGAAGTCGCGACCGATGATTCCCACCAAACCGACCGGCCGGGAGAAAAACGAAGCCGCCAGCGCCGCATAGGCCGCGGATCCGCCTAGCAAGTTCGTGGCCTCGGCCTCGGGGGTTTTGACGTGGTCGATGGCGATGGTGCCGCCGATGACGATGGCGGGTTGCGCGGCTGCGGAAGCGGATTCGTTCATGGGGATGTCAGAGGCGCGATTGAAACGGGACGGATGCAATCCGTCCATTGTCATTGTTACAGAGCGCTCGTGAAGCTGCGGGCAGCGGCAACGCGGTCGGGCGCCGCCAAGATCGCGGAAACCACCACTACCCGTCGCGCGCCGGCCGCGAGGACGGCGGGCAAGGTTTCATGCGTGATGCCACCAATGCAAAAGGCCGGGATCTTCGACCCGACGTCGCGTTCCATCGCCACGATGTCTCCAAGGCCGATCCCCGGACGTCCCAGCTTGGTGGGGGTCGGAAACAAGGGACCGAAGCCGATGTAGTCGAAGCCTTCCGCCAAGGCCGCGCGCGCTTGCTCGAGCGAATGGGTCGAACGGCCGAAGAGGATCGTGGATTGGGGATCGCGGATCGCGGATCGGAAGATGGCGCGCGCTTCTTCGAGAGTTCCGTCGTCCTGGCCGATGTGCACGCCGTCCGCACCCACTTCCGCGGCGATGTGCGCGTAATCATTAACGATGAACGGCACGCCATTCGCACGGCACAGTGGCAGGATCTCGCGCGCAAGCGTGCGCACGAGTTCCTCGGGGTGTCCCTTGGCGCGCAGCTGCAGGATGTCCGCACCGCCTTCTAACAGATCGCGGGCGGCGCCGATCGCATCAGCGGCGGAAACGTAGCCGAGATCGACGATGGCGTAGAGTTTGGGGTCATTGGTCATCGGTCATTCGTCATTGGTAAGAGAAGATGCCCCAACCAATGACCAGTGACCAATGACTATCAACCTTTTCTCTCTTCCAGATACTTCGACACCCAGCCGATGTCATACGTGCCGGCGGCGAAGTCGGGATGGGCGATGATTTCCTCCTGGAAGGGAATCGTCGTCTTGATGCCGCGGATCATGAACTCGCCGAGCGCGCGCTTCATGCGGGCGATCGCGATCTCGCGGTTGGCGCCCGTGACGATGAGCTTGGCGATCATCGAATCGTAGTTCGGTGGCACCGTGTACCCCGAGTAAACGTGGGTGTCGACGCGCACGCCCTTGCCACCCGGTGCATACCACAACTCGATGGTGCCGGGGCTCGGCGCGAAATTGTTATAGGGATCCTCGGCGTTGATGCGGCACTCGATCGAATGCCCGCGCTTCTGCGCCTGCAGCACGTGATGCGAAAGCGGTTCGCCGGCGGCCACGCGGATCTGTTCCTTGATCAACTCGCAGCCCATCACTTCCTCGGTCACCGGATGCTCCACCTGGATCCGGGTGTTCATTTCCATGAAATAGAAGTTCTCGGCCTTGTCATCGACGAGATACTCGATCGTACCCGCGTTCTGATAGCCGATGTTGCGGATGAGGTTCACCGACGCATCGCCCATGCGCTTGCGCAACTCGGGCGTGAGCAGCGGTGACGGGCATTCCTCGATGATTTTCTGGTTGCGGCGCTGCATCGAGCAGTCGCGTTCGCCGAGGTGGATGAAATTGCCGTGCGAGTCCGCGATGATCTGGAACTCGATGTGGTGCGGATTGAGAACGAGCTTTTCGAGATAGCACTGGCCGTTGCCGAAGCAGGCCACCGCTTCATTCGACGCGGCTTGGAAGAGATTGAGGAAATCTTCTTCGGCAAAACACGGACGCATGCCGCGGCCACCACCACCGGCGGTCGCCTTGATCATCACGGGAAACCCGATCTTCTTCGCTTCCTCCAACGCGGATTCCGCGTCTTCCATGATCTCAGATCCGGGCGTCACCGGCACACCGTTCGCAACCGCCGTCGCGCGTGCAGTCGCTTTGTCGCCCATCATCGAAATCACCTTCGCCGAAGGTCCGATGAAGGTGATGCCAGAGCTCGTGCAAATCTCCGCGAACTTCGCGTTTTCCGAGAGAAATCCGTACCCCGGATGAATTGCATCCGATCCGGTAATTTCCGCGGCCGCGATGATGCGGTCGATCTTCAGATAGGATTCCTTGCTGGACGGGGGTCCGATGCACACCGACTGGTCGGCGAGCTGGACGTGCATGGAATCGACATCGGCCTCCGAATAGACCGCGACGGATTCGACGCCGAGTTCGCGGCAGGCGCGGATGATGCGGAGGGCGATTTCACCGCGATTGGCGACGAGGACGCGTTTGAACATTTGGGAAGAGTTGAGTGTTGAGTGTCGAGTGTTGAGTGATGAAAGCGAAGAGGAATTTCTTTCTCTCAACCCTCAACTCTCAACCCTCAACTTACTTGATGCGGAACAAGACGTCCCCGTATTGCACCGGCGTGCCGTCTTCGGCAACGACCGCGCAGATGGTGCCGGATTTCTCGGCTTTGATTTCATTCATCACCTTCATGGCCTCGATGATGCAGAGCGTTTGGCCGACCGAGACGGTGGAGCCGACTTCGACAAATGACGGCGAGTCGGGAGCGGGTTTTTGATAGAAGGTGCCGACCATCGGCGAGGTGATGTCCGTGCCCTCTTGGACAGGCGCGGCGGGTGTTGCGGCAGGAGCGGGTCCGGCGGCCGGGGCAGCAGCGGCAACCGGCGCGGGCGCGGCCTGCGCCACCGGCATGCTGGCCAAAAGGGCGCGAAGATCCTCGGCATCCGGCCCCTTCTTCAACTTCAGGTGAAAATCCTTTTTAGAGAGATCGAAAAGGGTGAGCCCATGTTCGTTCATGAGTTCGACGATGCGGCGGATTTCCTGAAGGTCCACGGTGGGGAAAAAGGTTGGATTGTTAGGAGGCGGCCCGGAGGGGATGCGCCTCGTCCTTCAAGCTAGCCGCTTGGCGGAAAATGCGTCAAGCGGGAACCCCTGCGAGCCTGTGCTTGAATCCGGATTGTCGCGAGCCCCCGCTGCGGGTTGAATTCGCCCCGTGACGCAAGCCCTCAATGTCCTTCTGCGCAAGCCCATGGCGGCCGAATTCGTTCCCGCCGATTATTTCCGCCGGCTTGCGTTCGAGGAAATCGGCACCGCGGGGCGGCCGTTGGAAATCGACCTCGGCTGCGGTGACGGTTCGTTTCTGGTGGCGATGGCGGAACAATTCCCCGAGCGCGATTTCCTCGGTGTCGAACGCCTGCTCGGCCGCGTGCGCAAGGTGTGCAAGAAAATCACCAAGCTCGGCCTCGCAAACGCGCGCGTGTTGCGCTTGGAAAGCCGCTACAGCGTCGAATGGCTGCTGCCGGCCGCGTCGGTTTCACGACTGCATCTGCTGTGTCCGGATCCGTGGCCGAAAGTCAGACATCACCGCCGGCGCCTGATGCAATTCGAATTCCTTCAAGCGATTCACCAACTCCTCCAACCCGGCGGCGAATTCCTCTTCATGACCGACCACCCCGAGTATTTCGAATGGGCGGAAGAAAAGGTGCGCGAATCCAACCTCTTCGAACCACTCGAGTGGGATGAGGACACGTTTTTCTATCCGAAAACCGATTTCCAGGTGCAGTGGGAAGCCGAAGGAAAATCGATGCACCGGCTGCGCGTTCGCAAATCTGGTTCGTAGTCCCGCTTTCAAGCGGCTCTTCATGCGCTGAAGACCTCCTGAAGGAGGGACTACTTACGAAGAGTTTACCGCGGCAACGTGAGCAACACTCCATTGGAAAACGCATCGAACCGCAGTCCACCGCTTTCTGTTAGGTGCAATGTCACACCGCCGCTTTGCGCCTGATCGAAAACCGCTATCCCACGCGATTCCCAATAAGCCACCGAAGCAGGATCCAGCCGCTCCTCCGGTGGAAAGGGCGAGTTCGACGCGATGATCGCCCGCGGCGCGACGGCGCTGATGAAGGCATCGCACAACGAGCCGTCCGTCTCGTGTTTGCCGGCAACGATGACATCGGCCTTCACGTCAACGCCACGATCTAACAGATCGAGCTCCGCATTCATGCCGGCATCGCTGGTGAAAAGGATTTTCCACTGCTTCCAATGCAGGCGGAAGATCGCGACGCGATGATCGGCGATGGTGTCATGCGCATCGGGATCGGGCGCGAGAATCGTCTCCAACCGCGCGTCATCGGGAAATGCCAGCGATTGCCCCGTCGTCGCGAGCATGGTGCGGATGCCGGCCTTGGGAGCGGCATCGGTCCATTGGCGGAATGCCGGACTGCGCGATCGCATCACGGGCAGCAGAACCTGGCGGACCGGAAGGATTTCCCACACCGCCGCGCCGCCGCCGAGGTGAGCGCCGTCGGGATGGCTGAGCACGATCGAATCCGGAGCCACACCGAGCCGCCGCAGTGAGGGGGCGATGCGATGCTGGAAATCGTACGGATCGCCGCAATCGATCAGGGCCGCGGCGCCGTGGCCGTCCTGGAAACAAGCGGCTCCGCCACCGTGGTCGAGGGCATAAACGAGCAACGAGGGATGCTGGTCGGCTGGAATTTGAAAATGCCCTCCCGGCACCGCCGCAAATGCCTCGGCGGTGGCGACACATGCATCCGCGACATGGGCGTTGCAATCGTTGATCGCACGCGCCGCCGCAGGCCAAAACGGATGCACCAGCGCGGCCACCATCGCGATGGCCAGCAAGGCAAACACCTCGGGCACAAACACAACTCCGGCCAAAATCGAAACCGGTGTGACCAGGCCGAAATGCAAAGCTGTTAGAGGCGTCGAGCCCGCACCCGCGGCCACGGAGACGCCGAGCGAATTTGCGACCCAACGCCGGAACCGCAGCCAGCCGGTTTGCCACCAACGCATTTCGCCAACCGGCAAATAAGGATCGGTCGCAGCAATCCACGCAAAGCAACGGGTCGCACGGTCGGCGGCGATCGCGATGATGGCGACGACGCCGTAGGAAAGTTGAACGCCGGGTTGAAACAGCAGACGGCCATCCCACAGCGTCGCCAGCAGCAAGACCGCGCCGAGCGCGTTGAGCAGATCCGGTCTGCGGCGTGTGACGAAGGCACCGAGGAACACCGCCGCCATCCATGCCGAACGCAGGGCCGGCGCGCTGCTGCCGGTCAGCCATGCGTAGCCGAAAATCAACGGCAGGAGCAACACCACCGCCCACCGCCGCGGGATACCTAACAGCTGCAGGACGATCCATGCCATCGTGCCGACCATCGCCACATGCAGTCCGCTCACCGAAAAGGCATGCAGGGTGCCGCTGTTGCGAAAGGCGGCGACCAGCGGTTCGGCGTCGGGTGGTGGTTCGCCGATCACCACCGCGCGGATCACCATGGCCTCGCGTGAATCTTCAGGCAGGCCCGCGGTAACGGCATTTCGAAAGCCTTCACGCAATGCCGCGCCGCGTTGCGCCCATGGATCCGTCGTCACTTCGCAGGGTATCCCCGCGGCTTCGAAGGCCACGGCCACGCCACGGCCCTTGAGCCAGGCCGCGTGATCGAATTCGCCGGGGTTTCGTGCGGGAGGCAAGGGTGCGAAAATGCCGCTGCCGCGGAGTTGCGATCCGATGACCGGCGCGATCCCCCGCCCTTTCCACCACACGACGGCACCGGGCCGGGGACCATCCGCCAGCACCGCACGCACGCTCCAAAAACCCGTGCCACGGGCGCCATCGTCCAGCGCTGTGCCCGTGAAAGTGCCGCCTCGCACATGCAGCAGGGCGCGCTCTTCCGCATCGCGCGATCCGGTTCGAGTTGCAAACCCTGCCACCGCCAGCGCCGCCGCGAGGGTCCACACCGCTCCGCGCCGCCAACCTGTTAGAAAACAGCCGGCCGTTCCCGCGGCGATCACCGCAATCCACCCGGCAGGCATCGAAGCACGCGCGACGACGACACACAGCGCCACCACCAGGGCGAGCGCGAACAGCGGATGCGTTCCGCAAAACCGTTTTGCCCTGGCCCCAAAGTTCCGCATGGCCGCATGGAATTACGGCGTGGCCATGCCGGATCACTCAACCTTGTTGCGGTTCCTCCTCAGTCGCCGATTCCCCCGCCTCGGCCGCACGCAGGCGCGCAAGCACCGCGGCTTCCTCGTCTTCGAGCGATGAATCGACGAACGCCTCCGGCACCACGCCACCTTCCTCGACCTGACTCCATTCATGCAGCTTGTGAGCCGCGTTCGCCGAGTGGCGGGTTTGCGGGAATTGCTCGATGACCTGGTTCATGATCGCCGAGGCCATCTCGAGGTTGCCGTCGACTTCATAATACAACTCAGCCAAGCGGAACATGAAATAGGCCGCGTCGTTGACTTCCCACGCATGCGCTTCGAGCGCGTCACGCAAGGTCTGGATCGCCGCCTGCGGGTTTTCCAAATGATCTTTGTAAATCTTCGCAATCTCGATCCACGGCAGGCGGTTCATCGGATCGGCGGCAGCGGCTTCATGGAAGGCCGCAATGGCCGCTTCCCACTCACCTTGAGCCATCAGCGAACGGGCACCCGAGAAATGGTCGCGTTGGACAATCTCGCCGCTGTCATACACCGCGTGCGTGAGGCGCTGCGCAAAGAACGGCAGCACGTGGACCACGAACAAAATACCAACCAATCCCGCGCTCAAAAAGGTCAGCAAAATGCCGCTGAACAACCTCTCGCCCTTTTTGCCCTCCAGATCTCCTTCCAGCTTCGCAAGGTTGCCATCCGGGTCGCCGGCGTCCTTGATTTTGAGAACCGTCTTCTCCATCGTGTCGAATTCCTTGGCCTGCTTTGCGTAGAGCGCCCAAGCTCCAGCCACACCCACCGCCAGCAGAATATAAAGAATCCATTTCATCGCTGCCAAACGATGCGACAAGGGCTGCGGCCGTTGAAAGCAAAAAGCCAACGAATGGAAGATCGGGAAGAAGAGGCCGACCGGAGATCCTCCGGCTAAATCCGCCGTGCGTTGCGGCCCTCGTCGATCAACTTCCAAAAATGCTTCGAATTGGCGAGCGCCTCATCCTCGGCCAAGGGCAGGCTCGAACGGAATTTGAAATCCGAAAACGTCCCCTTGTGCAGCACCCGGTGAACGATCACCGCGCCGTCCTTTACCTCGAAATAAAACCGGTAGTCCTTTGCGCGGAACCGATAGAGCACCCGGCCATCGCGGTCGATCCGGCCAAAGCGCTCGTTGTCCAGATTCGCCAGGTCCTCCTTGCCGACCTTGAATTCCTCGAGCAACTCCAGCTGCTCAAGCGTATTCAAAGCCGACAGTTCGGCGGCGCTGATTTCGTTGAAGACGATTTGAAACACTGGCTTCAGGCTAAGGGAGGCACCGCACGACTGGCCAGTGCCAATTTGGTCACGGCTCGGATTCCAGGGAAATTCCCAGATCGATGTACTGACCGCCCTGCGTTTGGCGGCAATGCGCGGCGATCGTATTCACACCGGCCTTCAGCACGCCATCGGGTATGGGCACATCGACATAGTGGGTCGTGAACCCCGTGAGATCGGCAACTTTCGTGCCATTGATGAACACCTGCGCGTCCTCATCGTGGAAGATGCTCAAGGTCGCATGGCCCTTCGGCTCGGAATCGATCTTCACCTCACGGCGAATCCAGATGTCATCGGTTTTCCACTCGGTACCGGTCTCGGCGTCCGGCGCCCGGCCAAAACCACCCTTGCCGGTCTTCCATGACGCCACATCGAGGCCTGGCTTTTCCCAACCGTCGGCCGGCTGTTCGGTGACGTATTTCCACTCCTGCGGCTCGTGCTCCGAAGTCAGGAGCACGTCGGTGATCTTCGCCACATCCGGCGTCGTCAACAACATGTCCGAGAGCGGCTTCACCCACGAGGCATCGACCTTGGGAATACGATCGTAAGTCAGCAAGCCATTGATCTCGACCTCGACATCGGTCGTCTGCGTGTAAACCCCCGCGCACACGCCGCGCTTGCGGAGATTGGCAAGCACATGGATGGAGCGGCTGAAACGCTGCTTCCACTCGTCGAGATCCTTGGGCAAACCACCGTAACCCCAGTTCGCCTTCGTGTTGTCCCACAAGTGTCCTTCGATCGGCATGCCGTGGCCCCCGAACTCGCCGACCACCTTCACGTAGTCATCAAAGCGGCGATCGTTGAACGGGAAGCCCGGGTCCGGATAATGGTGCTCGTCGGCGATGTCACCGATCGGCCACCAATTGCCCCCGCTGGCGATGTTGATCGGACGCGTCTTGTCATACTCCATCGCCATCTTGCCGACTTCCATCGTGCGATGCTGGCCCCATGCCTCGTTGAACGGCGACCACAGGGCCACGCAGGGTTCGTCGCGAAGGTGATCGACCATGCGCTTGTATTCGGTGACGTATTGCTCATGCGCATCGTCAGGCCAGGTGCCGTCGCTCGGGTTGGAAGCCATGCGCGTCCATGGCGGATTCGATCCCTTCGGTTCGGATTCCGGTCCGCCGTAGCCCATGCTTACCTGGTCCTGCCACATCAACATGCCAACCTTGTCGCAGTAATAATAATAGCTGCGTGGCTCGATCTTGATGTGCTTGCGGATCATGTTGAAACCCGCGGCCTTGAGATAATCGATGTCGGAACGCATCGCCGTTTCCGAAGGTGGCGTCAGCAAACCATCGGGCCACCAACCCTGGTCGAGCGGGCCCCAATGGAAGATGCTCTTGCCATTCAAGGTGAAACGCCAGTTGCCATTGGCATCCCTGATTTTTCCAAACTCGCGCAGGGCGGTGTAGGATTTCACTGCGTCGATGGTCTTGCCCTGGCCATCTAACAACTCCACCTGGACCCGATAAAGATTCGGCTCCGATGGTGACCACAACTTGGGATTAGCAATTTGCACGGTTACCCCATCATGCCCTTCAACCATGTTGGCGAGGTCGCTGCCGGCTCCAACCACCGTCACCCGAATTTTTTCTCCTTCGACCGTCTTGCCAGCAAGCTTTGCATTCACGGTGATCTTGCCCGTTTTGACGTCATTGTTGAAATCGAGATCGGTGATGAACCGCTCGTTCACCTGCTCGAGCCAAACGGTCTGCCAGATGCCGGTGACGCGCGTATACCAGATACCGCCGCTCTTCAGCTTTTGCTTGCCGCGAAGTTGAAAGCCTTCGGTGGCATCGTCGACGCGCACTTGGAGTTCATTGCCCGATGGCTTGAGGGCCGGCGTGATGTCGAAGGAAAACGGAGTATATCCGCCGGTGTGCGTGCCGATCATGCGGCCGTTCACCCAGACGGTGGTGGTGTAATCGACGGCTTCGAAATTCAGCAGCGTGCGCTTGCCTGCCTTGGCATCGGGCAGCGGGCGTTTGTACCACAGGGCCTCGTTGGGTTCGATCAAACGGCCGACGCCGGACAGCGTGGATTCCGGACAAAACGGCACGAGGATTTTGCCATTCCACGAAGCAGGCGTTTTCTCATCCTTGCCGGTGACCGCGTAGTCCCACAGGCCGTTGAGGTTGGTCCAATCGCCGCGCTCGAGTTGCGGGCGCGGGTATTCCTGCCAGACTGCGTCGGGTTTCAATTCCTTGCCCCACTTCGTCATCATCTTGCCGGGCACCGGTTGCCAATCGGCCGCCCATGCGGAAGCCCCCGCCACCAGCAGCAGAAAAAAAGCGGACACGAGGGGACGAATCGAGCGGTTCATGGCGGAATGGGTTGCGTGGAACGGTTGAATTAATGGGGCCTAGGCGGCCGCGCAATCGAATTGCGGCCGGCGCCTTAGCATTTCCCTTGGGCTTCGGGCGTTCTCCAACTTACGCTCAGCCCGTGGCGGATCGATCAGCACGCTGGAAGACGGATGGGAAATTTTTCCGTCGCGGCAACCAACGCGTGCGATTGGAAGCGGTGACTTACGGCCCGTTTCCGGGCGGCTGGCCGCGGCATCTGAGCGAGGACTTCTCGCAAATCGCCGCCGCCGGTTTCAATGCGGTACGGCTGTATGAAATGCCGTCGCGCGTCATGCTCGATGCCGCCGATGCTTGCGGCCTCTCCGTATTCGCTGGTTTGCAGTGGGATCAGAACGTCGATTTCTTCCGCCAACCCGGCGCCTTCACCGCGGCGCGCGTGAAGTTGGTGGAGAGTCTTCGGGAAATCGGTGATCATCCCGCGCTTGCCGCCGTGTCGGTGGGCAACGAAATCCCCGCCGATCTCGTGCGTTGGATGGGACCGCTCAAAGTGCGCGCGGCGATCGAGGAACTGATCGAACTCGGCAGGACGTGCGCACCTCAACTGATGTTCGCCTACGCGAATTATCCGAGCACCGAATACCTCGAGCCCGCGAACGCCGACTTCACCGCTTTCAACATCTTCCTCGAGGAGGAACTGCCGTTTCGCGAATACGTGAAACGCCTGCATCACATCGCCGGCGACCGGCCGCTGGTCATTTCCGAGTTCGGCCTCGATTCGTTGCGGCATGGCGTTGAAAAACAAGCGGAGGTCCTGCGATGGGCCACGCGCGCGGCCCGTGAGTTGGAAACGGCGGGCATAACGATCTTTTCATGGAGCGACCGCTGGTTGAGCGCCGGCATCGAGGTGCTCGATTGGAACTTCGGCCTCACGGACCGCGACGGAAATCCAAAGCCGGCTCTAACAGCTCTCCAAAATCTTACTCTCAACCCTCCCGCAGGCCCTGAGCCTATCGAAGGGAATCCCTCATCCCTCAACTCATTCACAGTCATCGTCTGCACCCGCAACGGCCGCCGTCGTCTCGCGCGCTGCCTACGTGCGATCGCGCGCATGGAGGGCGAATTCGAAACGTTGGTGGTGGATGATGGATCCACCGATGGCACCGCTTCATTCATTGCGAATGATTTTCCCGATGTGCGTCTAGTCGTCAGCGAACCCATCGGCCTCAGCGCCGCGCGGAACCTTGGAGCAGCCCACGCGAAGGGCGATATCCTCGCGTTCACCGATGACGACTGCGAACCGGATCGCGAATGGTTGCTGCGTTTGTCGCCGCTGTTTCAAGACGATCGCTTCGCCGCAGTCGGCGGGCCCAATTTACCACCGCCCGCGCGCAACTGGGAGGAAGCCGTGATCCGCGCGGCCCCGGGTGCGCCAAGCCATGTGATGATTGATGATGAAGAGGCCGAACATTTGCCGGGCTGCAACATCGCCGTCACACGCGAGGCGTTTGAAAAAATCGGTGGCTTCGACACGCGCTTCCACACCGCGGGTGACGATGTCGACTTCTGCTGGCGCCTGCGCGATGCCGGCTACCGTCTCGGCTTCGCACCCGGCGCCTTCGTCTGGCACTGGCGGCGGCCGGGCGTGCAGGACTATTTGCGGCAACAAGCGGGTTACGGCATCGCCGAGCGATTGCTGTTAGAAAAGCATCCGCAGCGCTTTTCGAAGAACGGCGACGCGCAGTGGCACGGCTTCGTCTATGGCGGCGGGCCGGTGCGCGTGGTGCCGGGCTCGATCATTCACTTCGGGCCGATGGGCGCCGCGGGCTTTCAGGGCATCATCAATCGCACGTTGCCCCTGCGAGGCTTGGAAGCGCGTTTCAGCACGGCCAAGTCGCGTTTCTTTCTCGAACTTGTGCGCGCATTGCAGCCGATGGTGCGTGCCTGGTATCGCAACTTCCGCATCCGCCTGCCGTCATGGAAATTTCAGCCGCGCAAGCAGGTCACGGAAATCGATGAGTTCGCGATTCAGGAAACCGACCGTAATCCGCGGCAGCATTATCTCGATATCCTCATCGCCCGCGGCTGGCGGCCGTGCAATCCGACCGAACCGTGGGATCTGAAAATCATGCGCCATCGCGTGATCATGGCGCAGGAAAAAGGCGAAGGCGGCTTGAAGGACGTGCTGGTTCGCATCCGCAACTTTGACGCGGACGAACTCCGCAAACAACTCAACGGGAAGAAATGAACACGCCCACTGCGGAGCAGCGGCTGGCGATGCGCATGCATCCCGATCATCGCTCCGTGATGCGCCAGCGCTGGGCGGGCCTGTTGTTTTTGCACTGGCCCGTGGACCCCGCGCTCATAGCTGAACGTTTGCCCGCAGGCCTGCATGTCGACACCTATGACGGCTACGCATGGCTTGGGGTCGTTCCTTTTTTCATGCACCGCATCCGGCCGGTCGCTCTGCCACCCGTGCCATGGCTTTCGTGGTTCATGGAATTGAACGTGCGAACGTATGTGCACGATGATGATGGCAATCCGGGTGTGTGGTTCTTCTCGCTCGATTGCAATCAACCGTTCGCCGTCGAGTTCGCGCGCCTCGCCTTCCGGTTGCCCTATCATCACGCGAGGATGCGCAGCGAATCCCACGACGGCCGCATGATCTACCAATGCCGTCGCAAGATCCCCGGCGCGGTCGAAGCGTTGTATGATTATCACCCACCCATCGATCCCAAGCCCGCGGTCGAAGGCTCGCTCGAATGGTTTCTCGTCGAACGCTACGCCCTCTTCGCTTCAGCACCTGGCAACCGCTTGTTCCGCGGCATGGTGAATCACAAGCCGTATCAGATCGCACCCGCGCGTTGCGATCAGTGGTCGGCGGAACCGTTGCGTTGGAATGGCTTCAACGTTCCTGAAGGCCCGCCACCATCGATGCTCACCGCGGCGACAGTCGATGTGAAAATCTTCCCGCTGAAAGCCTGTTAGATCGCCGTAGCGCCTCACTCATCGGAGTCTGGCAAAGCATCGACGGCCTTCTGTTGCGCGACCGGCAACAAGCTCTTCCATCGGTTCGCCGCCTGAGGGTCGAAATTCGACCACAAAACGTGCAAATTTTTCGCCGCCCACCACTTCGCATCCCCGTCAGGCAGCGTTTGCAGCCATTCCGCCGCGCGTTCGGGATCGCGCTGCGCGAGGGTCCCGACGTATTCGGAGGCGAGTTCCAATTCAGCACTGGACTTGCTCCGTTCCTTAGGAACGACCTCCGAGTCGGTCACCGGCTCGGGATGCAACACGCGATATCGAATGGCCTCCTCTAACAGCGCGGACGCGGATGGTTCGACGCCCAAGTATTCCCCGTAAGTGGTCAGCACTTTCGCGGCCTTCCGCTTCGAGTCTTCCGTCATCACTCTGAACTGAGCCAGCAGTGCATTCTTCTTCGCGCTGCCCCAATCCGCGGCTTGATTCAGGTAATCATAGGCACTGCCGCCGCCATCGGCATCGAGCGTCGCAAGTTTCGGGTCCGATCAATCGCTGGCCGCCGTCAGTTCGGACCCGGCGGCGCGTTTCCGCAAGAGCAACACCGCCCCCACCCCGGCCCACACGACCTGGCACGCAAATCCTGCGAGCGAAGCCGCGATCGCAGTGGCGGCGGGGACCCCGGCGAGGTCGTGTAAAAGGACTTGGAACAGTTTTTCGCGCACGCCGATGCCGCCGATCGAGACGGGCATGCCGCTGATGGCGTCGATCACGGGCATGGCGGAAAGGACGTCGACATAGTGGGCATTGCCGCCGGCGGAGCGCAGGCCGCAGTAAAACGCGCTGAAATAGGCAACGAGCATGCCGAACGAAACGATCACGCCGCCGAGAGCATAGGGCCACTTTCTACGATAAACGTCGTAGATGTGCGGCACGCGGGTGAGGATGGGCCAGCGTTTGAATCGTTCCTCCTTGCCGTGAATGAGTCGATGGCCAAAGGGCGAGGCGCAGAAGAAGATTAGCGCGACCAGCGCAAGACCACCGCCGAGGTAGAACCATGCGAATTGGATCACGCCGCGCCCGAGCACGCTGGGATCGGCGAGTGCTTCGAAACGCGCAACCGAAACCGCGAAGAAAAACAAGCCAAGCGACACCATGCCCGCGAGGTGATCAGCGGTGACGGCAAGCGTGATCACCAGCTTGCGGCCGGGCAGGTCGCGCATGAGCAACATGATCCGCACCGCATCGCCACCGAGACCGCTGACGGATGCGAGACTGAACAGGCAATCGATCAATGTGAGCTCGAACGCGCGGCCCATGCTGACGGGCAGATCCTGGGCCCGCAAAAACAACCACCAGCGCAGGCCGTGCAACCCCATCGACACACCGGCCAAGGCCACGCCGCCTAACAGCCACCACGGATCGAAACGCCCGCTGAACACCGAGCGGTCGACCTGCGAAAACGCCCACCACAAGCACAAACCGGTCAACGCCAGTTTGAGAATGAAGATGAGCCACGCTTTCATCGCGTCAGGATGCGCCCGCTTATCGCGCGGCTTCGATCGCGTTGGCGATGGTCTCGACGGTGGTCAAGATCCCCTTGGCCGAATCCGCAGTGCCGATCTTGAGGCCGAAGTTCTTTTCGAGCGCCACCACGAGTTGCAGGGCGTCCACTGAATCGAGCCCGAGCCCGCCCGAACCGAAAATCGGCTCGCCGTCGCCGATCGACTGTGGTGTTTGCTCGAGCATAAGCTCCTCCACCATCACTTCCTTGATCTTCGCCCGCAGTTCAGCCCGGTCCATAAAGGGATATGTTCAATGTTTGTTAGATTCTGTTAGAAAATGCCGCCGTCGATCTTGAGCGCGGACCCGGTCACATACGACGCGTCCGCGCTGGCGAGGAAATACACCGCCGCGGCGATTTCCTCCGGCTTGCCGAAGCGCCGCATGGGAATCGTCGCCTTGGCCGCCTTGCGCGCGTCATCGTCCATGTCCCCGAGCGCATCGGTTTCCACGTAACCGGGCAACACCGCGTTCACCGTGATGCCTGCGCGCGCGACCTCTTTTGCAAGCGTCTGGCTCAACGCCACCACACCCGCCTTCGCTGCCGCGTAGTTGGTCTGTCCGAGTGGCGGCAGGATCGCGCTCAACGACGCGATGTTGATGATGCGGCCCATGCGATGCGTCATCATCGGCTTGATCACCGCACGGCAGCCGTGGAAGACGGCATCGAGATTCGCGGCGATCACCGAGTGCCATTGCTCATCGCTCATCGTCGCAAGCAATCCATCGCGATGCATGCCGGCATTGTTCACCAACACTTCGAAGCGCGCGGGATCCGCGGTGATTATTTCGATCGCACTCGCCCATGCCGCGGGATCGGTCGTGTCCAAGGTGACCAGGCGGCAACGCTCGCGAAATTCCTCACAAAACGCTTCAGCCTTCGAGCGGTTTTCCCGTACTCCCAGCCACACCAGCGTCTGCGGATTGTGCGCAAGGAAATACCGGGCGATGCCCAACCCGAGCCCGCCGTTTCCCCCGGTGATCAGGACCGAACGCACGCGGCGAGCATCGCCACCGCCTTGCCACGGTCAATTTCAATACCGCAGCGATGCACTACGGCTGCGCCGTCACCATCACCCGTCCAAAGCGACCCAAGGCTGCGGTCGCGGTGGATTCAATCGTCACGCGTACCCAATCGGCGTCGATGGATTCGACGATTTCCAAGCCGGTGGCGGTAGTCCAAGTTTGGTGATCCAAGGCAGAGGAAAGCTGGGGGGTATACGTGAGACCGTAGTTGGATGAGGCCTTGAGGCGGACGTATTGGAGACTGAGATTGCTGCCTCCGGGTGCTTGGAAAACTGTCACGCAAGGAAGACCGCTGGTGCCCGTGTTCGGGATGACATACCTGAAGTCCGCCAAAGTGGGATTCAGCTTGAAGGCGCGCTCCAGCAGGTTGACGAGTCCGTCATGGTCGGGATCGGCGAGATCGGCGGCGTTGCCGGTGTTGTAAATGGAGGAAAAATACCGATAACGCCAGGTCTCCGTGGGCGGCGCGGTGAGTTGGACGGTGATCGTGTCGCTGGAGGCGCGCACGCCGTCATTGACGGTGAGTTGAAAGGCCAAGGGTGCCGGAGCATCCGGAGCGGTCAGATTGAGGATCGAACCGGTGGCGGGAGCGGGAAGGACCGGCGGGCCGGACAACTGGGTCCATGTGAATGCCAGCGGGTGCCCTTCCGGATCAGTGCTGGCACCAGCATTCAACGAGAATGCATGTCCGATCTCGATCGTTTGATCCGCTCCGGCATTCGCAACGGGCGGATCGTTGATATCCACGAACAGCAGGTTTTGTGGGCTGCTCAACCCCGCGTTTGCCGGAACCATGATCTGACCGGCGCCCGGCGTGACGGTCACTGGATCTCCGCTGATGGTCAGGGGATAGCGGAGAATGTTGTTGCCGAGACTGTTTGCGACCACCAACGCGCCGGCCTCAAACTGAAACTCACAGGCACCGGAGAGCGGAGAACCGGAGACAATGTCATCGATCCTCGCTCCCGTAGTGGGATTGAAGCGGGTGATTCTTGGGGAAGACTTGGAGGAAATCCAGATTGCGCCTTCAGGACCATATAGGATGCAACGTGGATCATTCAGCACCCCGGAACTGCCTGAGGAATTGATGAAATTGGAAACAAATATTCCGTTGCTGGCAGCGAAGCGGACGACTTTGTTGTTTGATCCGGCAACCAGCCAATCGCCCGTGTCCGGCATCAGCACGAAGTCGCGAGCGGCCGAAACGACTGTCGATGTAGTATTGATGCGAATACTTTCGAACTCCCCGGCCAAGTTATATCTGCGAACTTGCCGTTGGGTGCTTCCTCCGAGCACATAAAGCTTTGTTCCTAGTCCGCCAGTGTCGTAAAATCTGGGATCAATGGGGTTCAGCACGTTATCTGATAACGTAAGATCTCCCAAGCTGTGCCCATCTAATATGCTATATTTTTTCACCGTGTTCGCGGCTCCATCCGCCACAAAGAGATTTTCATCTGGGCCGACAGTCATTCCTTGTGGAGAAATCAATCCTCCTTCACTATCAGCGACGAAAGTTCCCTCCGCTGCGCCGGTGACGGCATTGAAGCGGAGAATGGAATGCGTCGCAGGCTGGGCCACCAGCAGAGACCGCGTCGCGTACGCGTTGGGCTCCATGCCAGTAAGCGCCAGAAACAAAACGATGATCGCTGTGGAAAACGAACGAAATCGTGAGTTCATCGGGGGATGGGAAGAGTATGGCAGAGAACTCATCAGTCCGCGCCAGGTTGTCCAGAACGGCCAGCCAGATGATCGCGTCCGGATCGTGCGGGAGAAAATACCGTGAGATGCAGGACCGAACGCACGCGGCAAGCATTGGCCGCGTGCAAGCGAGGGGTCAATACCCGTCGCTCAGTATGCCGGCTCGTTCTCCGGCTTCCACTTGATGTTGCAACCGCTGCTCGGATACGGGCGGGCCAAAGGCTCTTCGCCGCCGAGCATGCGCCGCACCGCCTCGCGGAGGTCGCCGCCGTGCGGTTCGCCATGCCGTGGCCGCGAGTCGTCGAACTGGCCCGTGTAGAACAATTTGCCATTCGCATCGAAGAGGAAGAAGTCGGGCGTGCATGCCGCACCATGGGCGATTGCCACGGCCTGCGACTCGTCGATCAAATACGCAAAATCCCAGCGATGCTCGCGGGCGAACTCCGTCATGAACTGCGGCGCGTCCTGCGGGTATCGTTCGATGTCGTTGGAATTGATGCCCACCATGCCCACACCCTGCTCCGCAATCTCACGGCCGAACTCACCGAGCGCATCCGCCAAGTGCACGACAAACGGACAATGATTGCACACGAAGGCGACCAACAACCCGTTCCCGCCTGCGACTTCGGCACGCGAAACGATGCGGCCATCCGCGTCAGGAAGGGAAAAATCCGGCGCGGAATCGCCCGGCTTGAGTTGGAATGACGACTGAACTTCCGCCATGGACGAAACCTAACACAATTCGTGGAGGCGGCCAAAGAGTTTTCCACCGTTGACCCGTGAACCAGCCGTTGCATGCTTCGGCTAAGTGACACTTAGCCCCGCCGAACGCCAACGCTACTCGCGCCATCTCCTCATTCCCGAGATCGGCGAAGCGGGCCAATGCAAACTCAAAGCCGCTTCTGTCCTGCTCGTCGGCACCGGCGCGCTCGGCTCACCTGCCGCACTTTATCTCGCTGCGGCCGGCGTGGGAAAAATCGGCCTCGTCGATGCTGACAGGGTGGAGGCATCGAATTTACATCGTCAAATCTTGCACGGTGAATCGTGGATCGGGAAATCGAAGCTCGAAAGCGCCGCGGCCCGCTTGAGCGAGGTCAATCCGCATGTGGAGGTCGTGCTGCATGCGACCCGCTTCACGCCGGACAACGCGATGGAAATCGCCGCGAACTATGACGCGATCATCGATGGTTCGGACAATTTTCCCACCCGTTTCCTGACCAACGACGCCGCGTTTTTCCTGCGCAAGCCGTTGGTGCATGGGGCCATCCACCGCTTCGAAGGCCAAGCGGCGGTGTTCGCCCCGCATTTGGGCGGGCCTTGCTATCGATGCCTGCTGCCCACCATGCCGGCCGCGGGCAGCGTGCCGTCCTGCGCGGAAGCCGGCGTGCTGGGCGTGCTGCCGGGCATCATCGGTTCGCTGCAGGCGATGGAGGCGATCAAGCTGCTGCTGGGGATCGGCGCGGTGCCATTGGGAAAACTCATTTGCTTCAACGGACTGACCACCAGCTTCCGCACGCTGCATCTCGATCGCGACCCACAGTGCCGCTTGTGTGGCGATGCGCCGTCGATCACGAGCGTGCGTAATGCCGAAACCACCGCCGCCACTTGCGCGCTGCCGGTGCCTGGCATTCCGGACATTTCAACAAGCGAACTGCGCAAGCTCATGGCGCTCGATGCCAACACCGTGCTGATCGACGTCCGCGAACCGCACGAACACGCCGTCGCCAACATTCCAGGCGCGAGATTGATTCCGCTCGCAACGCTGGCTGAACGCATCGATTCCCTGCCACGCGATTCGGAAATCTACATCCATTGCAAATCGGGCGGCCGTTCCGCGCGGGCGACACGATTTCTGTTAGACCGCGGCTTCACACGCGTGAAAAACGTCAGCGGCGGCATCGATGCCTGGTTAGCCGATGACGAGATCGGCTGATTCGCCATCCGCCCGCAGCTTGATCCCGCCACCTTCCGTGAAGCGGCCGATCTCGCGGCAGGTGATCTTGGTCGCGGTGAAATGACTGATCGCCGCGCCGACATCTTCGGGATCGACCGCCAGCAGGAAACCATAACTTGGAATCGTGACGAGCCAGCGTTCCATTTCGACATCCATCGGACAGGGCAGGTCGGTGAGATCGAGTTCGACGCCGACTTCCGAGCACTGGCACAGCATCGCCAGGGTGCCCGCGATCCCTCCGCAGCCGATATCTTTGCCGGACCGGCACAGGCCTTTTTCCGCCAGTGAGGGCAGCAATTCGAGATCGGACCGCAGACGGTATTCGAGATCGGGAGAGCTCGAATTCCACAGCAATTGGTGGGCGTGGTAGCCGCCGTGCATGTCGATCGCGATCAACAGCCGGTCGCCGGGCTGGATTTCCGAGCAGGTGATGAGGCGTTCGCTGGCTTGGCCTAAGACCGCCGCGCCGAGGGCCGGACGGTGCGATGTTTGCGGGAGCGAGTGGCCGGAAATGATGGGCACGTTGTAGGCGCGGGCCGCCGTGTGGACACCATCCGCGACCACCGGTGAAACCATTTCCGCGGGCGTCCACAGCACATCGGTGACAGCCACCGGGCGGCCCCCCATGCCCGCGGCTTTCGAAAGGTTGCGCATCACCGCCACATAACCGGCGAACCACGGGTCGACCGTGATCGCCTCCTCAGTCATGCCTTCCGCCGCGAACAGAAGGTAGCCATTGCCGGCCGGATTGGTGATCGCCGCGCAGTCCTCGCCAAGCGCCGCCACCGTCGCATGAGTGCCGAGGTAGTGGGCGAGACTGGAAAGCGCGGACATGGCCGCTCCTGATAGAGCGACGCATGCCAATTTATTTGGAAAAATCGGGAAACGACGAATTAAGCTTCGTCGCCCTCCGGCTCTTCTGGCGTCTCATCAGGAGGAGCTTCCGACGGGATCCCTGCAGCGGACGCCTCCGGGTCTTCGCCATCGGGAATGACCCTGGAAATGTCCTGCAGTTTCTCGCCTTCCTTCAGGGTAAGCAGTTTCACCCCCTGGGCGTTGCGGCCGGTTTCGCGAACTTCGTTGGCACGGATCCGGATGCTTTGACCACTTGAGGTCATCATCATGATTTCGTCACCCTCGATGATCGTCAACGTGCCCACCACCGGACCCGTCTTGTCGGTCACCTTCATCGTGATGATGCCTTTGCCACCGCGCGCCTGGCGCCGGTATTCCTCGAAATTGGTGCGTTTGCCGATGCCGTTTTCAGAGGCCACCAACAAGGTCGCGCCCTGGGTCACCAAGGCGAGGCCGACGACAAAATCGCTTTCCTCCGGACGAATGCCCATCACGCCCGCCGAGCTCCGGCCCATGGAGCGAACATCCTGCTCGTTGAAGCGCAGGCTCATGCCTTCGTGAGTGACCAGGACGATCTCATCGCCGCCCGAAGTGAGACGCACGCCGATGAGTTCGTTCGCTTCCTCGAGGACGATGGCGATGATACCGTCCTTCCGATAGTTGCGGAAATCGTTGAGGGCGGTCTTCTTCACCTTGCCGGTGCGCGTCGCGAAGAACACGAAGCCGGCATCCTCTCGGAAGGTGATGTCATTCCCCGCCTCGTCGCTGGCGCGCTCGAGGCGCAGCATCGCGGCGATCTTCTCGTCCGGCTTCAGGTTGAGCACATTCTTGATGCTGCGGCCGGTCGAAGTGCGGGAACCTTCCGGCAATTCATACACACGCTCGACGTAAACACGGCCGGTGTTGGTGAAGAACAACAGGTAGTCGTGCGCCTGGACGCTGAAGAGGTGTTCGATGAAATCATCGGCCTCATCCTTGCCGGTGGCCTTGGTCTCCATGCCCTTGAGGCCCTTGCCGCCGCGGCCCTGCACGCGGTATTCGCTGGCCGGCGTGCGTTTGACGTAGCCGCGATGCGACAGCGTGACGATCATGGCGTCGTTGGCGATGAGGTCTTCCATCGCGATTTCTCCAGCCTCGGCGAGGATCGGACAACGGCGCGGCGTGGCATGCTTGTCGCGAATGACGCGCAGCTCGTCCTTGATGATCGTCAGCACGCGCTCTTCGCGGGCGAGGATGTCGAGCAGGTCCTTGATCGTCTCGAGAATCTCATCGTATTCGCCCTTCACCTTGTCGCGCTCGAGGCCGGTGAGCTGATAGAGGCGCAGCTCGAGGATCGCGTTGACCTGGCGCTCGCTGAACACGTAGCGGTCACCCTGCACGGCGGGTTGCGAGCGAATCAGGATGCCGAGCCCTTCCGCGGTGGCGGTGGAGAACTTGTAAGCAGCGAGACGTTCGCGGGCCTCATCGCGGTTCTTCGAATCGCGGATGATCTTGATGAAATCGTCGAGATGTCCGAGCGCCAGCAGGAAGGCTTCCAGCAACTCGGCACGTTCCTCCGCTTTCCCTAACAGATAGCGCGTGCGGCGGATGATGACCTCACGGCGGTGCTCGATGTAGGCATCGATCGCCTCCTTGAGCGAAAGCTGTTTCGGACGGTTCTTGTGAATCGCCAGCATGTTCACGCTGAACGATGTTTCCAACGCGGTCAGCTTGAACAACTGCGCGACCACGACTTGCGGCCGGGCATCGCGCTTCAACTCGATCTCAATCCGCGTTTCCTCGTCGGAAAGGTCGCGCATGCCGGAGATGCCGGTGAGGGACTTCTCGTTGACCAGCTCGGCGATGCGCTCCTGCAGCACCGCGCGGTTGACGCCGTAGGGCACTTCGCGGATCACGATCAGCGATTTCCCGCCTTCGTTTTCCTCGATCTCAACCTTGCCGCGCAGCCGCATCGAACCGCGGCCCGTGCGGAAATATTCCTCGATGCCGCGAATGCCGCGGATCTCGCAGGAAACGGGAAAGTCCGGACCCTTGATGTGCTGCATCAATTCCGGCAGCGTGATCTCTGGCTTGTCGATCTGCGCGCAGATGCCGTCGATCACTTCACCCAGATTGTGCGGCGCGAGGTTTGTCGCCATGCCGACCGCGATGCCGGTGCCGCCGTTGACGAGGAAGTTCGGAAAAGCCGATGGCAGCACCGACGGCTCTTCCTGCGAGCCATCGTAGTTGGGTTGGAAATCGACGGTGTCCTTGTCGAGGTCCTCCATCATCGCCATGCCGAGGTGATGGAGGCGGGCTTCGGTGTACCGCATCGATGCCGCGGCATCGCCTTCGACCGAGCCGAAGTTGCCCTGGCCATCGACGAGCATTTCGCGCATCGACCATGGCTGGCCCATGTTGACGAGCGTGGAATAAATCGATTGGTCGCCGTGCGGGTGGAAGTTACCCATCGTTTCACCGACGATCTTCGCGCACTTCACGTGGGCCTTGCCGGGCGTCACGCCGAGTTGGCGCATCGCGTAAAGCACGCGACGTTGGGAAGGCTTCAGTCCATCTCTAACATCAGGCAAGGCCCGTGAAATGATGACCGACATCGAATACTCGAGGAACGAGCTGGAAAGCTCCTCGGCGACGTTAATTGGTTTAATCGAGTCGTTAGACATTAGTCAGTGGTCATTAGTCATTGGTGGAAGAGTCCAATGACTCAAACGTCCAGATTTCGCACATTGAGCGCGTTATCTTCGATGAACCGCTTCCGCGGCTCGACGATATCCCCCATCAGCACATCAAACATCTTGTCGGCTTCAACCGCATTGTCTTCGTCAAGCCGAACGCGGAGGAACTGGCGGGTGGCGGGGTCCATGGTCGTTTCGAAGAGCTGCTTGGCATTCATTTCGCCAAGACCCTTGAAACGCTTGATCTGCACGCCGCGGCTGGCGATTTCGAGCACGCGGACGAGAACCTCGGGCAGCGAGAAAACGGGATGCGTCTTCTGTTTTTCGCCATCGCCTTCCACCAGTTCGAACAGCGGTGTGTCGTCGTCCGAGAATTTCGCGGTGTCGATGCCGCACTCGTTGAGCCGCGCGAAGATTTTCGCAATCGCGTGGGATTCGTGGAGCTCGTGAAGATTGGCGCGGCGCGAGGGACCGGTGTGAGCTGTTAGATCGTCGTCGCCACGCGCCTCATCGAACAGCCTGAGGTCACGGTTTTCCTCGGAGTAGGCGCGGAGTTCCTCGTCGCCGGAGAAATAGAGCACGCTCTCGTCATTGCCGATGCGGACGCGAACCATGTATTCGGGCAGGCGCCCGTTGCGGCGGGCTGCGAGGTAGTCCTTGAATTTACCGCCGTTGCCTTCGATCGAATTCGAGTAGCGGGACAACGACGAGAGGTTTTCGAGAATGCCCTTCAGCTCTTCCGCGGAGAAGCTGCGCGATTGGTCGTGGGTGCGCAGTTCCACTTCGCTGGATCCCAACTCGATGAGAATGCGGTTGAGCTGGTCGTTATCCTGAACGTATTCCGAACGCTTCTTGCGGGTGACCAGATATAGCGGCGGCTGCGCGATGTAGAGAAACCCGCGCTTCACGAGTTCGGGCATGTGGCGGCAGAAAAACGTCAGCAACAAGGTGCGAATGTGCGAACCATCGACGTCGGCATCGGTCATGATGACCACCTTGTGATAACGAACCTTGTCGATGTTGAACGAGCCATCTTGGTCGCCATCGCCGATGCCCGCACCGATCGCGGTGATCAGGTTTTGGATTTCCTTGTTCTGCAGCGCGCGATGGAGGCGGGCCTTCTCGACGTTGATGAGCTTGCCGCGCAAAGGCAGGATCGCCTGCGTGCGGCGGTCGCGGCCCTGTTTGGCCGAGCCACCTGCGGAGTCACCTTCGACGATGTAGAGCTCGGACTTGGCAGGATCGCGTTCCGAACAGTCGGCCAGCTTGCCGGGCAGTCCGCCGCCGGAGAGGGCTGACTTGCGCACCGTTTCGCGGGCCTTGCGTGCCGCTTCACGGGCGCGGGCGGCGTTGACGGATTTTTCGATGACACGTTTCGCGAGACCCGGGTTCTCGTCGAAAAACTGCATCAGTCCTTCGTAAACGATCGACGAAATCACGCCTTCGATCTCGGTGTTGACCAGCTTGTCCTTGGTCTGCGAACTGAAGCGCGGGTTGGGCATCTTCACCGAAATGATCGCGATCAGGCCTTCGCGCACGTCATCACCGCTGAGCGCAGGATCCTTGTCCTTGAGAATCTTGTTCGCCTTCGCGTACTGGTTGATACCGCGCGTCAAGGCCGTCCGAAAACCTGTTAGATGGGTGCCGCCGTCGCCGTTGGGAATCGAGTTGGCGAAGCAAAGGATCTGGTCGTTGTAGGAATCGTTGTATTGGAACACCACGTCGGCAAACACGTCGTCGGTGGTTTTCTTGCCATCGTAATCCAGTTCGATCTGGCGCTTGCCATTGAGGATGACGGGCTGCTCGTGGATGACCGTCTTGTTTTCTCCAAGCTGGGCTACGAATTCCTCGATGCCTTTCGCATAGTAGAACGTCGTCTTGCGCGCGGACTCGGGGCGTTCGTCTTCAAGATCGATCGTGAGTCCCGGATTGAGGAAGGCGAGTTCGCGCAGACGCGTGGCAAGCCGGTCGAACTTGAACTCGATGGTGTCGACGAAGATCGTCGCATCGGGAAAAAACGTGATCGTCGTGCCGGTCTTCGATGGATCGACATCGCCAATGACATGCAGCGGTTGAGTGGTCTTGCCGCGTTCGAAGGCGATCATGTGGACCTTGCCGTCGCGCATGATCTCGGCCTTGAACCAATCCGACAACGCGTTGACGCACTTCGCGCCGACACCGTGAAGACCACCGGAATATTTGTAAGCGCCTTGTCCGAACTTGCCGCCGGCGTGAAGATTGGTGAGCACGAGTTCGACGGCGGGCATGCCGAACTTCGGATGCATGTCGACGGGAATGCCGCGGCCGTTGTCGGCGATGGAGACCGAACCATCGACGTGAATGGCGACCTTGATGCGGCTGCAATAGCCGGCGAGATGTTCGTCGATCGAGTTGTCGAGCACCTCGAAGACGCAGTGATGAAGACCGCGTTCATCGGGGTCGCCGATGTACATGCCGGGCCGTTTGCGAACTGCATCGAGGCCTTCAAGTTTGTCGATTTGCGCGGCGCCGTATTCCTGCTGGGCACCGACTTGGGTTTCAGCCTTGGGAGCTTCGCTCGAAGGGTCGGACATGTGCGGAAAAGGTCGGAAATTCCGCCTTTGGAAACAAGGAACTTCGCACGAAAAACGCTGTTTTTTTAGGCCATTTAAACCACTGATAATCAGCGATTTATTTTCATCATCAGCCGATCCACTTGCGCATGAACCAAGTCACCGCGATGACCGCGCAAAAGGTGAGGATGAAGAAGGTGATCACCCACAGGTTGCGGGCCGCTTCGCGCTGGTCCATGAGGTTGTGATCGAGCGCGGAATCGGCATGGATCCGGCCGCGTCTCACGCGTTGTGAAGCAGGCGGGCGTTCCGTTCCGGTAGGGCTGCTTAATGGGATTCCCAACGATACGGAGGGAGCTGCTGACGGCGCTTGAAAGCCGGCCGGCCATCGCGGCTGAGGAGCGGTCACAGGCTGTCCGCACTGCGGACAGGGACCGGTGGTGTCGGCGAGCAGCAAGTCGGCGGTGAGCGTCTTGCCGCAAGCAGGGCATGCAAAGACCAAGCGGACATTGGAATCCTGGCTTGGACGTTGGGCGGGCAGCACGTCCGCCATTTGAAGAAAGAAGCTTCGAAAAGCGAGCCAAAAGGCAGAATCAAGCCATGCCGAGACAATGGCGCTGCCAACCTAACAGCGCCTGCTGCGGCTCGATCTCCGCGGCGGCAATCGACTCAAGCACTGCGCGCGGCGCGATCAACGAACCTTCGATGTCGAGCTTTGCCGCGACTTCCTCGCGCGTCTTGATCAATGCGTCGACGCGGCGTTCGAAATCGCGATCGCGCTTGCGGCGTTTGCTCACGGGACGTTCGGGCCACTCGGCTTCCGGCATGTCCTGAACCACCGCCAGAACCGAACGGAAACGCTTCACGCGATCGGGACGGAAATGACTTGGCAAGGAGACGCCCTTGCGCGCCGCAAAACTGATGCTCCACTCCAGAAGCTGCCGGTTGGGAGCGACCATGAACGAAGGACGGTCCCATGCCTTCGCCTCGCTGTCGCGCCAACGCCACAAGGCCTGCAGGCACGCCAAGCCGTAACGGTCGAGTTTGCCCGATCCCTGCACGCGCCAGTTTTCCTCCTTGGCGTCGTCGCGATCCAGCACGCGCTGCCGCGCCGCCTGACAACTTTCCTCGAACCACTCGTAGCGGCCCGCTTCCTTGAGCTTGGCCACGATCATGTCGCCCATCTCGAGCAGGTAGTGCACATCGTTGAGTGCATACTCGATCATCTTCGGCGACAGCGGACGCTTGCCCCAGTCGGCCTTCTGCGAGGACTTCGAGAGTTCGACGCCGAAATACTGCAGCACGAGATCGCCCAAGCCGAAGCGGCGCGCTCCGAGCAGGCGGGCACCGATCTGCGTATCGTACACCACCGCGGGCAGGCTGCCGAACTGGCGCTTGAGCATCGTCATGTCGTAGTCCGCCCCGTGCATCCACACGGTGGCGGACAAGAGATACTCCGCGAGTGCGGAGAGGTCTTCGACGGCGAGCGGATCGATGAGCACGCTGCGCTCGCGATCCGCGAATTGGATCAGGCAAAGCGACTCGCGATACCGGTGCAGGCTGTCCGCTTCGGTATCGAGAGCGCAGACGGGATGAGCCGCTTTTCCGCGGCTCTCCTTCAAAAGTCTAACAAGTGCTTCGGCGGTATCGATGGTATCCGAGCTCATCAACCGCAGACTACCGGAACAGACAGAGTTGTTAGAAAATGCGGCGCAGAATCAAGCCAAAGTGATCTTGACGCGATACTTGTCACCGGCGGTGCCGGGCGGCTGGGCATAGGCGCCGTTGACGATGTAGGTACTGCGAACGCGGATGTCCGAATGATAGGCGCCTTTCTCGAAGTAGTTGACGGTATAGACATCCCAGTCGGCGTTCGAGGTGAATGGCGCCCAGGTGTTTCCGCCATCCGTGCTGCGCTCGAGCGTGTACTTCACGGCCGGGGTCGTTGCGGTCTTCTTCTCGACATTGAAACCGAAGTAGGCGAACGGATCGTGCGGATCTTCTCCATCGGCCACCGCCACCGGGATGGGGGCTTCCGGGATATCGCTCTTCTCCGCGCCATTGCTGTCGAGGATCCACTCGGTGAGGTTGTTGTAACCGTCACCATCGCTGTCCGTGAGGATGGCGGGGTTCTTGCCCGGGAAGAATTGCTTCACGTAATCGGTGTAGAAATCGATCACGACGAAGGGCATTTGGAAGCGGCGGCGCGAGTAGTCGTAGGTGACGCCGCCGGTTGGGAAGGTGCGTTGCACTTCCACTTCGATCACGCCCTTGGTCGAGCATGGGAAGATCGGCGGAACGGTGAAAGAGGCTACGAAGGGGCTGGTGAGAAGCACCCGCGTGTCGCCGCCATTGTCAAAGCCGGGGAAGATCGCGTTTGCGGCCGCACGCTTCACGTCGGTCGTGTTGTTGGTGCGATCCTGGATTTCGCGCATCGAGAAGTAGAGCGTGTCCACCGTCGGGAACGTGTACGCCGCATTGAGCTTGCGCCACTTGATGGTGTTTGGACGGCGATAGCTAAGCACCGCAAAGCCGTCGCTGCTGAACTTGTTGCCGCCGATGTCGTTCCAATTGGTGAATTGGAAACCGTCGGTCTGGTTGTTCTTGGTCGCGATCCCTTCAACCATCGGATAGATGATCGCGGAAATCGGCGCCGGTTGCGAAGGATTGTTCAGGCGCGGGAACGAGTAGTGATAGACGCCGGGAACGATTTCAGCCTCGAACTTCGCGCGATCGTTCTTGGTGTAGTTACGGTCGAGGTTGTAGTCCGTGATGACGTACTCGCGGATGCTGGTCGTATGGAGGTTGTAGTACAACGCCAGACTTTCGTCGAGGAATCCGCCCGACGGCCGCGGCAGCTTCGAAGGCGGTGCGGCGGTCAGTTTGACGTAGCTCGGTTGACGGGGCTCGATGATCACGGCGGGAACCACGCCGGTGACTTCGATGTAGGGAGTGGCCAAGGTCGCGCCGCCCAGGGTGCCGGCGGAAAGGTAACCGCTGGTGCCGTTGCCGCACGGTGCGGGCGCACCGGGCGCGATATAGGTGTCGGAGATACACGGGCCGATCGCCACGTCGCCGTCCGACAAATGGATGTTATAGGTGCCGCCGCGGAAGTTGACGTTGCCGCCGGAATACTGCCGGTAATCCTTGTAGGTGGCCAATTCCAAGCGAACTTGGGCGTTGGCCGAGGTGGCCGCGCCTAGGAAAGCTGTAGCGAGGGCGAAGTTAAGGGTTTTCGTCCGAATCATGCGGCGAAGATGGCGCGGATTGGCCTCCTGACAAGCTGAAATTCGGCGGCCATGACACAATTTTTTAAATACTTTGTAAGCACCCTGACAGGTCAAACCACCGCAAGCTTTTCCGCCTGTTCAAGGGGCAGCTCGACCACGTTCCACGGCAATCCGTAGAGGTTCAAGTCGGCCATGAAATTGTCCGGATCGAGCTGCTCCATGTTCCAGACACCCGGCTTGCGCCAGCCACCCTGGAGGATCTGGCGGGCGCCGATCATCGCCGGCACGCCGGTGGTGTAGGAAATGGCTTGGGAACCCGTTTCGGCAAAGCAGGCCTCATGGTCGCAGATGTTGTAGATGTAAATCGCCTTGGGAGCCCCGTTTTTGACGCCGGTGATGATGTTGCCGATGCAGGTCTTGCCCTTGGTCGACTGGCCCAGATCGCCCGGATTCGGCAGCACCGCCTTGAGGAACTGCAGGGGGACGATTTCGACGCCTTGAAAAAGGACCGGATCGATCCGGGTCATGCCGACGTTTCCGAGCACTTCGAGATGCTTCAAGTAGTTCTGCGAGAACGACATCCAGAACTGGGCACGGCGCAGGGTCGGGATGTGCCTGACGAGGGATTCGAGCTCCTCGTGATACATCCGGTAGATTTCATAGGTCCCCACCCCGTCCGGGCAGGTGAAGGCCTGATGCTCGGACATCGCGGGAGTTTCGACAAACTGGCCTTCTTCAAAGTGCCGGCAGGGCGCCGTCACCTCGCGGATGTTGATTTCCGGATTAAAATTGGTGGCGAAGGCCTTGCCGTGGTTGCCGCCGTTGACGTCGATGATGTCGAGGGTGTGGATCTCGTCGAAATGATGCTTCAGCGCCCAGGCGGTGAACACGTTGGTCACGCCCGGATCGAAGCCCGAGCCCAGCAGGGCGGTGCGGCCGGCATCGAGGAACCGCTCCTGATAGGCCCACTGCCAGGAATACTCGAATTTCGCCACGTCCAGCGGCTCGTAGTTGGCCGTATCCAGATAGTCGCAGCCCGCCTCAAGGCAGGCGTCCATCAGGGTCAGGTCCTGGTAGGGCAGTGCGACATTGATCAGCAGGGTGGCCCCGGTCTTGCGGATCAGTGCGGCGGTTTCCTCGACATGGTCGGCGTTGACCTTGGCGGTGGCGATCTTGCGGCCGGTGCGCTGGAGCACGCTGGCGGCGATGGCGTCGCATTTCGAAAGCGTGCGGGAGGCAAGGGTGATGGTGCCGAAGACGTCGGGGGACATGGCGCATTTGTGGGCGACCACGCTGCCGACTCCGCCGGCGCCGATGATGAGAACGTTGTGCATGGGGTAAAAGGAATGGTGGAATCCGGACCCTTCATGGGCGAGCTTCCCGGTGCGAAAGTCGATCTTTCCACGAAATTTCCAACAACTTTTCCATCGCCCGGCGTTTTCAACCTGCAAGGCTGACGCCAGACGCAACCGATCCGCTAGAAATGAAAATCCACTCACGTTCCTCCGCCCTCCGCCGCACCGGCTTCACGCTGCTCGAAATGGTCATCGTGCTCGGCATCATCGCCATGATCCTAGGTGGCGCGATCTTCTCGATGAAGCGCATCGGCAATTCCGCGAAGCTGCGCCAGGCGGAAAGCGATTTCAAAAGCTTCGACAGCGCGCTGGCGATGTACAAGTTGAACGCCGGCAGCTATCCGACCAGCCAGCAAGGCTTGCAAGCGCTGGTGGTGAAACCCACCTCGACCCCGGTGCCGCGCCGCTGGTCGCAGGTGATGGACAAGATTCCGAACGACCCGTGGGGCAATCCTTATGGCTACCGTTTCCCCGGCAAGAAGCGCTCCGACGAATTCGAAGTCTACACGAAGGGCCCGGATGGCCAGGATAACACGGCCGATGACCAAAGCAGTCAGGACGACTAAGCGCCGCCGGCGCCGGAGCGGCTTCACGCTCATTGAAATCGTCATGGTGCTGGCGATCGCCGCCGTCATCATGGGCGGTGCGGTGGGCCTCATGATGTATTCGTCGGACGAGCGCGAGCTGCGCAATTTGTCCGGCCAGGTGGAGGCGCTTGCGAAACGCGCGCGGATGTCCGCGATCCTGCACCAGACTTCCTACGCGATTGAGTTCTCGGAGTCAGGCATCCGCATGCTGCCATGGGCGCAGGCCAGCGCCTCGCTTGAAGCGCCGTCTCTGACCCATGGCCAGCAATCACGCGGCGGCCCCTCCTCCGACGCAGCGGGCGGCGGCATTTCCGATGACTCCACGGTGGCTCCTTCCTCGGGTGCCGTGGTGTCGGTCATGCGCTGGAACACCGACAAGTGGATTCCCATCACCAAGGACACGGTGCAGATCTGGCGCTTCGACTCCGACGGCCTGTGCGAACCGATTTCCGTGCAGTACGTGATGGACAACAGTTACTTGCGCAACACCTTCCATCCGCTGACCGCAGCGATCAGCGACACCGAGTTCGAAGCGAAATGAAGTCGCCCGTCCAGCGCCGCAGCCGTGGCTTCCTGCTGTTAGAGATGGTGCTCGCCCTCACCGTGTTCGCGATTGCCGTGACCGGTTTCGTGAAGGCGCTGCACTACGCGGCGAAGACGGCCGAACTCGCGCAAAGCGAACTGCGCATCACCTCGATCCTCGAAAGCGCGATGGATGAAACGCTTTCGTTGCCGGCGCTTGAAGAAGGCACGACGCAAACCACCGTGGGCGACACGGGCGTCGATTTGGATACGACCATCAAACTGATGGATGATTTGCAAAACAAGGACGGCCAACCCTTGCCCGAGATGTACAACATCAAGATCGACGCCAAGTGGTATGAGAATGGCGTCTGGCAGGAGCGATCCGTCCAAACCTGGCGTTACGGCCGCATGTACCAGCCATGAAGCCGACCCCACGTCCAGCTCCGGTCCGCGGCTTCACCCTGTTGGAGCTCGTGCTCGCCGTGCTGTTGATGACGATTCTCGTCGGCATGGTGTTCACCACGGCGAAGACATCGCTCGCCCTGGGCAATCGCATCGTTGAAACCGAAAACGAAGAAATGCTGCATCAGGCGTTCTTCGAATTGCTCAACCAGCGTTTCAGTTCGTTGCCCGGCAACACGCGCTTCGATCTCAAGGTGCAGGACTCGGGTTCGCATTACCTTTCTGATCTAACACTTCAGAACGTGCCGCTCAGTTTCACCTGGGGCGGACAGGCGCGCATCGCGAAAGCGGTGCAGCTCAGCACGGTGAAGAAGCGCAGCGGTTATCTCGACATCGTGTTGCGTTATTATGAAAACGAGATTCTCGAAGGCTCGGAAACCGCCGTCAAAACTTCCGCAGGCGATGAGAAGCCGTTCGCCGAAATCGTGCTTCTAACAGACGTGGCCTATTTCGAATGGCGCGTGCTCGACGGCCGTTCGATGGAATGGCAGTACGAATGGGATCTGCAGGGCCGCCTGCCATTGCAACTCGAACTCACCATCGCCATCGGCGCCAAGGGTGAGGAAATCCGCCGCGTGTTCTGGATTCCGCCGAAACAAAATCCGGAAATCATGATGCGTCAGATGATGCAGCAGCAACAACAGACCACGACGGGTCCGGACAAACCTCCCATCATCCAGCCACCACCGTGATGAATTTACGCCCTATCCCCGTCTCACGCACTCGCGGCGCAGCGCTGATGGCCGTAATCTGGCTGATCGCCATTCTCGCGATGGCCTGCGTCGCCACCTTGCGCGTGCTGTCGTTCGACATGCGGATCGCCAGCGCGAAGATTCACGGCTCGCGCGCACGGCAGGTCGCGGAGATGGGCATCGCCGTCGGTTGCAATCCCTCCGTGAAGAACAACGAGGATCCCCTGCTGCATCGCGTGGATGAGGAAACCGGCGAGTCCTTCGATGTCGAAATCATTCCCGAGGGCTGTCGTTTCAACATCAATGCAATCCTGCTGCGGGATGACAAACCGCTGTTGAAGGAAATCTTCTCCCGTTGGGGCCTGGACATCGACACCTCGCAGGAAATCGCCGACGCCTTGGGGGATTGGGTGGATGCCGACGACAACGAAGCGTTGAATGGCGCCGAAAAAAATTACTACGACAAGGCCGGGCGCATCAACCAGCCCTTCAACCGCCCGTTTTACCATCTCGATGAAATGAGTCTCGTGCGTGGCATGGACCAGGTCGAAGCGGTCAAGCCCGACTGGCGGAACTGGTTCACCATCTGGAGCGGCGGCGCGCTCGATTTGAATGAAGCCGATGCGGATCTCATCGCGGCAGCGGCCGAGGTAACCGTCGACGAGGCTGACATCATTCCCGAAACCGCGCGCGGCACCGATGGCATCCGCGATACCGAAGACGACCAACATTTCCAAGACGTGGCCTCCGCGTTGAAACTTTTGGGCGTTGACGCCCAATCCCGACCCGATATTGCACAGAGGTTCACCGTCAATGATACCACGACACGCGTGGAAAGCATCGGCACGGCGGAGGGTTCCAAACGCAAAATCAAAGTGATTCTCCGCAACCGTCAGGGCCGGCCGGCGTTGCTAGAACGCACTGAAGAAATCATACCGTGAAAAAATCGACCGACTCTCTACTGCTGACGCCCGGCGAATCGGGATGGGAAATCTGGACTGCCCAGGCGGGCAGCGGCTATTCCCTTCATTCCGCCAGCACGACCGACCGCGCCAGCGAGCTGACCGATCTGCCTGCGGGCGATATCGTGCTGCTGTTTCCGGTGAAGGAAGTCACGGCGGTGCCGATGCGGGTGGCCATCGACGATGAGGCGATGTTCCCCGATCTCGCGGCCCTGCATGCCGAGCGCCTCGGTCTGCGGCCCGATCCGTTGGCGGGACAATTGACCGATCTGTTCGTCATCGCCCGCGAACCGGAGAACTCGGCCTTGGTGTCCGTGTTGCTGCGTGCTCCGGCCGAAGGCGAAATGCCGCTGCGCGGACCCAAGGGCTTCGACATTTCCCCGCGGGCATTTCCGCTGGAAGGCGCTGCCATCGCCGTGTGGAAGGAATTCGGTCGCTGGGTTTTCAGCGTCCACCACCAAGGCAACCTCGTGTATTGCCAGGCCACATCGATTTCCAGCACGAACCCTGACGACGAGCTGGCGCGCGAAATCAAGTTGGCGCTCATTCAACTTTCCATCCAAGGCATCGAGATCGAGCCCTCGCGCATCGTCGTTTGGACGTCCATCCCCGGCGCGACTGCGGAACCGCTCGGCCGCGTGCTGCGCGCGCCGGTGGAGATCGGCCCGAAGCCGACTCCGGTTCGTCCCGATCCGCTGAGCAAGCTGCTGCCGGCCGACGTCCGCGCCGCCCGCCGGGAAGCCGCGAAGAAGCGCAACCTCGTCCTCGGCATCGCCGCGGTGGCGGTGCTTTACCTCGGGTTGCTCGGCTGGTTTGGCTATGGCCTGTGGCGTGACAAGAGTGAGACCAGCCGCCTGACCGCCAGCGCCAAGGCCGCCGCACCCGAAGGCGAGCGCTATACCCAGCATGTCGGGAAATGGGAGGAACTCGCCGATGTCGTGGATCTGGATCACTCGCCCGTCGATATTCTGAAGCGCATCGCCGACTGCATCCCGCCAAGCAGCGGCCTGCGGTTGAAGACCGCGGACATTTCAGCCGGGGAGGTCAAGCTGATCGGCGAGGCACCGCAGTTGCCGGCAGTCAACTCGTTCAGCCTCAACCTGAAGAAAAACCGCGATCTGGCACGCTTCGAATGGCAGTTGCCCGAACCCAACCAATCGGTCCGCGGCTGGGAATTCGTCTTCAGCGGTGAAATTCCAAAAACGCAGTAATCCCGCCATTTTTCCCACCACCGACAATTCCCACCCGCAGCGGTTTTAACCGGTTGCCACCCCGTCCCCACCGCCGTTCCTTGTTCCATGTCTCCGCGCGAAAAAAAACTCCTGCTGATGTTCGCCGCCGCGGGCTTTGTGATCCTCAATTTCCTGGGTTACACCTTCCTGCAAAACGTCAAGCAGCAGGTCACGAAGGACCGTGCGGAGGCCGAGACCGCGCTGCGGAATGCCGATAATTTCCGCAACAGCAGCAACGAGGTCCGCGACGAAATGGAATGGCTTGAAGAGCACGAACCGACTCCGAAGGAAGATCAGGACGTGCAAACGACGCTGCAACAATTTGCCGAACGCGAAGCCAAAGCTGCGGGCCTGACGATCAAGAACCAAAAACCGCTGCCTACTGACAGCACCGGTAAATTCTACCGCCGCGCAAAAATCCAATTGGTCCTCACCGGCACCGAAGAGTCGCTCTACGGATGGTTTGACCACATCAACGCGCCCGACCAACTCCGGATCGCAACGCAAATCCGCCTTTCCCCGAACACTGACGATACCAAAATCGATTGCACCGTCACCGTGGAGCAATGGTTCGTCCCACCCCAAACCTGAGCACGCCATGAAAACCGTCATTGCATTGCTCGCGGCCTCCGCAGCCATCTCCATGGGTGGCGTGCCGAAGAAGGTGCCGCTTAGTCATTACGAATCCTTGTGGACGAAGTCGCCCATCACGAACCCGCCCACGCCAGTCATTTCGAATCCCTCACCCAGTCGCTTGGATGACTTCGCCCTGATCGGAGTCACCTCGTTGGGAGACAACCAATACCGTGTCACGCTCATCGACAAAAAGGCGCCGGAGGCCGAACGCATCTACGTCAGCAGCGACACTCCGAACCCCGCCTACGCCATCGTCAAAGTGAACCGCACTCCCGGCGATGCGATGAGCACCACCGTAACTCTTCGTTCCGGAAATGACGTCCGCACCATCGGCTTTGATCCTAAATTCCTGACCGTGGCCAAGCCCGCCACACCGGCGACGCCCTCTGCTGCGCCCATCCCTTCTAACAACTCGAAGATTCCCCGACCGCGAGCTACCGTTCCCACTCCAACCCCAGGCAGGCCATGAAAACCATCTCCGTCTTCGCGCTGCTGATCGCCTTTGCCGGCTCGTCCTTTGCCGACGTGCCGAAAAAAATTCCACGCTCGCGCTACGAGGCCCTGTGGAAAAATTCCCCTTTCACTTCGAAGCCCGCAGTGGAAACCGGAGCCCCGGTGGAAAATCCATTGAGCGATTTCGCCCTGATCGGCGTCTCGTCAACCGGTGACAATCGCTACCGCGTCACGATGATCAACAAGAAGGCGCCCGAGGACGAACGCATCTACGTCGACAGCGACAACCCGAAGGCCGCGTACAAAATCATCAAGGTCAACCGCACGCCCGGCGATCCGATGGGAACCACCGTCACCATGAGCTCCGGCACCATGACGGGCACGGTGAGCTATGACGAGAAGCTGTTGACCATCGCCGCCGCGAAGACGGCCGGCCCGGGTCCCGGACAGAATGGGCAGCCCGGCCAACCCGGACAACCGAATCAACCCGGCCAGCCTCCGAATGGGAACAACAATCCGGCCCTCATGAATCGGCCGCCGGGTGCCCCAGGGGCAAATACAGCGGGTGCAGTTCCCGGCGCAAAAACACCGCGGCCTCGAATCGTGCCTCCACCTTCGGCGACTCCCCAAGCTACCATCGCGAACCCTCCTACCGCCAACCAAGGCGGGGGGCCGCCCGGCAACCAAGGCGGTGGCAACACCCGTCCGTCCCATCGCCGCAATTACTGATCGCTTACAACACCTTCGCAACTCCTAGCCTCTATTCCGGTTTCCCATGTCCGTGTCCCGCTCTCTCGTCCTCCTTCTCGCCGGTTCCGCAGTGTTGTGGGCGCAGGAACCCGTGGTTCCTCCAGTGCCCCCCGTCAATCCGACCCCACTTCCCGTAAATCCTCCAACCCCGGCTCCCACCGCGCCTCCAAGCGTGCCGGTCAATCCCACACCTGGCGTTATCCGACCTCCGGGCGTTCCCATACCCGGCGTCGCCATTCCACCGACGGCGGTTCCCGGCGCGAATATTCCCAACCCCGTTCCCGGCGTGCCCTTGGGTGAAACGAAGATCACTGCGCCGATTGAGGAATTGAAACTCAACGGCGACGGCCTCGCCGGCCTCTACCACAAGTTCACCGGCCGCCGCGTGATCGTGGCCACCGCCGCCGCCACCGCGGAGTTCCGTTTTATCCAGGAAGCGAGTCCCACGGATCCGCTCACCTATCAGGAAGCCGCCGATCTTCTGAAAAAGGCCGCCGTCGTCGAAGGCTTCGTGTTCGTGCCCGCCCACGACATGCCCAATGTCGACATCCTCACCAACGCCACCGCCGGCGTGAACCCGAAGGAAATCGGTATTCCTGTTGTCAACGAAACTGAAAACCTTCCGGAAGGCGACGCGGTCATCCATTACGTGATGACCCTGAACTACATCAAACCGGCCGATGCGGTGAACGCCTTCAGTTCGATCATCGGCCAGTTCGGCGCCTACGGCTCGATCGCCGCCATTCCCAATGCCTCTGCGATCGTGATCACGGAAAACACGTCGCTGATCAAGAAGCTCATCGACCTCAAGAGGGAGATCGACAAGCCCGGGTCGGTGCAAAGCACGCGCTTTATCAAGGTCAACTACGCGGATGTTACCGAGATCGCATCGACTCTGACCGATCTGTTCACCGCCCAACAGTCGGCACAATCGACCGCCGGCTCGCAGCGCGTCGATGGCGCTCCCCAAGGCAATCCGAACCTGCCTCAAAACCAAGCGGGCGGTGGCGGTGGCGGCGGCGAACAAGCGCCTCCGCAGATCATTCCCGATCCGCGTACGAACCGCATCTTCGCGATGGGCCGGCCGGTGGACCTCGTGTTCGTGGAAAGCCTCGTGCGCGAGTTCGACGTCGAGACCAGCGAAAAGAATTTCCTGCGCCGCAAGCTGCGGTTCCTCAAAGTTTCGGAGTTTCTGCCGATCGCCAACGACGCCCTCACCCGCGCCTTCAGCGGCACGGGAACCGCTGCTGCGGGCGGCGGCGGGAGCGCCACGGGGTCGCCCTCCGGCACCTCCACCACCACGGGCGGTAACCGCCAGACGGGTGGCGGTGGCAACAGCAACCGGTCCGCGACGGCCGGCTCCAGCCGCAGCAGCTCAAGCGGTTCCAGCAGCACCGGCTCGTCCTTCGGCAGCGGCTCTTCGGGTGGCAGCAGCTCCTTTGGCAGCGGCGGCGGCTCCGGCAGCGCCCTCAGCGATCCCGATGTGAGTTCCGCGCCGGAATCCGTGCTCGTCGGCCGCACCCTGCTGGTCGCCGACAACATCACCAACTCGATCGTCGTCCAAGGACCGCCATCTGGCTTGGAAATCATCCAGCGCCTGCTCGACCAGATCGACGTGAAACCGGATCAGGTGATGATCTCGACGGTCATCGGCCAGTTGACGCTGACCGACAATTTCAATCTGGGCCTCAGCTATGTGATCAACGGCACTGACCTGAAGGGCAGCGGCGGTGGCGGCAATCCCGCTTTGGACACTCCGAATTTCAATCCCGGCACGCTCGCATCCGGCGCAGGCCTGCAGGTTTACGGAAGAATCGGAAACAATTTGAGCGTGTATCTGAATACCCTCAAGCAGAAGACCGACTTCACCGTCCTGTCTCGCCCGAGCATCTTCACCGCAAACAACCAGAAGGGCACGATCTCCAGTGGTGAGCGGATTGCCATTCCCACCAGCAGCAACAGCTTTACGAGCGGAGGCGCGAGCACCAACATTGAGTATCAGGATGTTGTGCTGAAACTCGAAGTGATTCCCCTGGTGAACTCGAACCAGGAAATCACGATGCAAATCGCGTTGCTGAACGACGAGGCCAACGGCACACAAAAAATCGTCGGTGGCGGAGCAAACGGCACCGACCTCGAAGTTCCGCGCATCACCACCCGTGAAGTGCTCACCACCGTCACCGTGCCCAACGGCGAAGCCGTGGTCCTCGGCGGTCTGGTCATTGACCGCCATACCAAGGACAAGAGCGGCATCCCGATCCTCAGCGACATTCCGTTGCTTGGAGCCCTGTTCTCAAGCCGCACCAACAACAAGGACCGTTCCGAATTGCTGGTGTTCATGCAGCCCTCGATCGTCGGCAACGACCGCTCGCTGCAGGCGGTGCAGGCCGACATGGACGCCCGCTACCGGGTCGCTGAAAAGGCTCAAACCGATAACAGCGGAGCCGGCGTCCTGCCGCCTTTGGAACAGGTCGAACCCGTCGTCGAAGCCAAAGGCAAAAACGGGACCGTGCGTGTCGCCCCAGGCGGACTCACCGTGATTCCGGCCCCTTCGACCAAGCGTTTGGGGGCTCCCCATCACCGCTGAACCGGCCCGGTAAAATTTGCCGAAAATATTTTGAACGCCACCCCGCCCTAGGTGTCAAAAGGCACTGAAGACCGAACGCAAGTCCGTGTTTTCATGTAAGGGTGAACAGCAGTTGTCAGCCTCATTACGAGCCGCGGCCTTAAAACCGCGGGTGTGTTGAAGTTGTTCAGCTTGGCCGTCGGGGTGGGTGCTCCGACGGCCATTTTTTTGTACCCATGGCGGCCTCTTCCCGTCAGCGCGGGTCTTCTCTTCCTGTAGCGGCGTGTCTGCGACACGCCCTTGCGAATGAAGAGTGAATGAACCGCAGATGGACGGGGATGGTAGGCAGAGCGAATGAAGAAGCTCCTCCCTCCTCTGGTCGCATTATTGCTGGCCCCGCAGGCGATGTCTTTCGACCCGACCGGCGATCCTCCCAAGAAGGAGTGGACGGCACAGCGTTTTTCACAAGGGATCATTCCCCGGATCGATTTTGACGAAACCTCCTCTTTGGATGACTGCCTCGCGTTTCTCGTCGTAGGTAGCGGGAGACCGAAGGATTACCGTGTCGAAATCGATGGCAGCGCTCTCGGCGAAGCCAAGTTACTCGCACCCTGCCCCGTCAAAATGCAACTCCGGGACATCCATCCGATCGACGTTCTGTCAAAGCTCGCCGATGCCATACCCGCCAATCTCGTCATCGAGCCTGGCAAGGTCCGCTTGATTCCGAGAACACCGGTTCCGCCAAAAGCAGACCTCAAAAACTGAGATCTGAAATCCCTTCTCCATCTGCGTCCATCTGCGGTTCCATTCCTCTTTCCTTGCGACTTCTTTGCGCTTTTTTGCGGCTGAAGAAATCTTCGCCTCCGCTTCGCCATCCATGCGCACGGCGGTCACAGATACGCCGCTCCTTGAGGAAGATTCCGCCTCAAGGCGGGACGTGCGAAGATCAATTCGGCAACTCGATCTTCTCGCCCAAATGCGTGGGCCGTGTGTTGAGGAAATTCACATCGAGCCACATCTTCACCCGCGCGCCGATCTCGCGGACCTTCGTGCGGATGCCCGTATGCGTGTCGACGTCTTTCGCGTCGTAACCATAGGCATCGATGCCATTCGCCTTGGCCAAGTAGATCGCGCGTTCATTTTGAAAGCGTTGGCTGATCACCAACAGCGATTTTGCCCCGAAGATTTCCTTCGCCCGCACCACCGAATCGAGCGTCCGCAAACCCGCATAGTCACAGACGATCCGGTCGGCCGGAATGCCGCGGGCGATGAGGGCCTGCTTCATTTTTTCCGGCTCGTTATAATACGGGCTGCGGTTGTCGCCGGAGACGATGAGCGTTTCGATCTTGTTCGCCTGCCAGACCTCGGCCGCGGCATCGATGCGATAGCGGAAATACGGATTTTCCCAATCACCGCTGCCGGCGGTGGTGCCGAGAACGAGGCCGACCTTGGTGGCGGGAATTTTGGACACATCGGTGAACAAGCGGCCGCTGGATGCCCAGATGGCCGTCAGGTTCGCATAAAGCACGACGCCTGCTGCAAGCAGCACGACCAGCAGCAGCGTCAGGCACGCCGCGCGAAAAATGCGGGCCAAGGGTCCCCGTTTGGCGCGAGTCACAGGTTGCGGGTGGCTTGCAGTTCGGCAGGTTTGCGCGGCCATTGCAGGAGCGAACGCATCGCATCGGCAAAGCCCCCGGCAAGCGGCTCCTCGGGCGCGATCACCCGCAGGCGATGGGCGGTGTCGACGAAACGAACTTCGGAATAACGCCCCGCCAATTCGCCGTCGACTTCCACCGGCACCTCGCGGTCGGCGCGCACGATGAAATCGTCGCACTGGAAACAGGTCGTCGATTCCACGAGATCGATGCCGCCAAATGCAAGGCCGCGCAGCGAATCGAGCACCATGCGGTAGCCGGCCTCCTTGTAGACGAGGACATCGAGCTTCGAGTCGTTATTGTCGGCGTTGCGGAAAAACTTGAACGCGCCTCCGTAGAGCGAGCCGTTGCCCGCGAGCACGGCCACGCCTTCCTCGCGGCGGCCGTCGGCGCAGATCACTTCAATCCGCGGCGGCGTCTCGCCCAGCACTTTCACCGCGGCGAGCAGGTAGGCGAGCGGACCGAGCATCTTCTTCGATTCCCACGTCGTCTCCTCGATCACCATCGCATCGAATCCCACGCCCGCCATTTGGACGAAGGGCGAGCCGTTTGCTTCAAACAAATCGACCTCGCGCACGAAGCCGCGCTCGATGACTTGAAAGGCCTTTTCCAGCGAATCGAAGGGAATGCCCATTTCGCGTGCGAACACGTTCATCGTGCCGGCGGGCAACACACCCAGCAGTGTGTTGCTTCCCGCGAGGCCACTGACCACTTCGTTGAGCGTGCCATCGCCGCCGGCGGCGATGACCACCGGTTCACCCTGCTCGGCAAAGCGGGCCGCGAGTTCGCGCGCCTCGCCGGAATGATTGGTGGCGAAAAGGGCGAAGCGGTTCGCGTGTTTCATCAAAAACCGCAGCACCCTTCCGCCCTTCTGGCTGCGCGCCCGGGGGTTGAAAATGATAGGATAGCGATGCGGCTGTTCCACGCCGCGATTGTTCGCCGATCAACGGGCTCTGCGCAACCGCATTCAGGCCAAGGCGGCGATCGTTTGGGCCACCGGCAAGCCCATTACCGTGTCGAATTGGCCGCGAATCCCGGCCACAATCATTTCTCCGCTTTCCTGGATGCCATAGGCGCCGGCCTTGTCCAAGGGATTGGCCTTGGCGAAGTAAGCGTCGATCGCCGCATCGTCGAGCGCGAGAAATTCGACCTCCGTCAGATCGTGGAATACCGAACGCCGGCCTCCCGGAAAAATCACGCACACGCCCGTGCAAACGCGGTGCACCCGGCCGGACAGACGCCTCAACATCGCGCGCGCCTCCACGAGGTCTGCCGGTTTGCCGAGCGGCATGTCATCGATGAACACCAGCGTGTCCGCCCCGATCACCGTCGCATCCGGCCGTTGCTCCGCCACCGCCTCGGCCTTGAGCGTCGCGTTCATTTCGCACAGGCTCTCGGGATCGATCGACGCATCGTGGACCTCCTCCGCGGGCGAGGCCACGACTTCGAACTCGATACCCGCATCTTCTAACAATTCGCGCCGGCGCGGCGAGGAGGAGGCGAGGACGATCGGCATGCGGATGGTATAAGCGCTTGCACCGCCGCAATGCATCCCGAACATGAGGGCAATGTTGGAAATTTGCATCGACAGTGTGGGCTCGGCGGTCGCCGCCGAGGAAGGCGGCGCAGATCGCGTCGAATTGTGCGCCAACCTGCCCGAAGGGGGCACCACACCAAGCGCAGGCATCATCCGCGCGGTGCGCGAGGTGTTCACGGGCGGTCTCATGGTCATCATCCGGCCACGCGGTTATGATTTCCTGTATTCCGAGCCGGAAATGCAGGCGATGCTGTATGACATCGAGGTCGCCAGGGACGCTGGCGCCGACGGTGTGGTGTTTGGTTGCCTGCAGGCCCATGGGCGTGTCGACCGCAAGCAATGCGAGCGTCTGGTTGAGGCAGCCACCGGCTCGCTGGATATGACCTTTCATCGCGCCTTCGATATGTCGCGCGATTTGAACGAAGCGTTGGAAGACATCGTCGAGCTCGGGATCCGGCGCATCCTCAGTTCCGGCGGCGCGCCCGACGTGCCCACGGGGATTCCAAAATTGAAGGAGCTCGTGCAACAGGCCGGCGACCGCATGTCGATCATGCCCGGCGGTGGCGTGGTCGCGGCGAATGTTGGCAATGTGGTCCGCGCGACCGGCGTGTATGAAATCCATCTCAGCGCCCGAGGCGCGGTGCAGGGCGGCATGACGTATTTCAATCGCGACTGCTTCATGGGATCGTTCTCAAGCGCGGACGAATACGCGTGGCGCGAGACCGATGCCGGCCAAGTCCGTCTCGCGAAGGAGGAGTTGTTGCAAGGCATCAGCGATCAGAATGCTTGAGTCATGAAAGCTCGCCCGCTGCGCCTCGCGATCGCCGGCATTCACATCGAGAGCAGCACGTTCTCGCCGCTGCCAACGCGGGTGAAGGACTTCATGGCCACGCGCGGCGAAGGCATGCTCGAGCGCTATCCGTTTCTAACAGATCGGGAATTCGCGGCGATCGTGCCTGTTCCCCTTGCCCACTTCCGCGCGTTGCCCGGCGGTCCGGTCGCGCGCGAGGACTATGAGGCGATGAAGGGTGAAATTCTGGAACGCCTGGAAAAGTGCGGTGAAATCGATGCATTCTACTTCGACATCCACGGTGCGATGGCGGTTGCGGGCCTCGATGACGCGGAAGCGGATTTATTGGCATCGATCCGCGAACGCATCGGCCCGCACCTGCCGGTGACGTGCAGCCAGGACTTGCACGGCAACGTCAGCGACAAGCTGGTTTCGATGGTCCATTTTCTAACAACGTATCGCACCGCGCCCCACATCGACTGGATGGAAACGCGCGAGCGTGCCGTGCGCTTGTTGCTGCGCTGGTGGAACGATCCAAAGCCCGTGTTCCGCGCACGGGTGGGCATTCCGGTGCTGGTGTCCGGTGAAATGTCGAGCACGACGACCGAACCGGGAAAATCGTTGTATGCGCCGCTCAGGGATGAATCCGAGCTGCCCGGTGTATGGGACGGGTCGCTGTGGGTGGGATATGCGTGGGCCGATCAGGAGCGCTCGATGGCAAGCGCGGTCGTGACCGGCACCGATCGCGAAGCCGTGTGCGTTCTCGCTGAAGCCATCGCTTCCCGCTATTGGCAAGCCCGCCATGAATTCCGTTTCGTCGCTCCGAGCGGCACCGCCGACGAGTGCCTGCATGATGCCCTGCAACTGCAGCAGCGTGCCGTATTTCTCAGCGATGCCGGCGACAATCCCACGGCTGGCGCGGTCGGCGATGTGCCAGCCACCCTGGCACGATTGACCGCTCATCCCGCCTTTTCCAACGATGGCCCGGCCAGCGCGATCTTCGCTTCAATCCCCGATGCCACTGCCATCGAAGCGTGTTTCACGGCAGGCGTCGGCCACCCCGTTCACGTTTCTCTGGGCGGCAAACTCGATCCCATCCACGGCACCCCGCTCGACGTCGAAGGCATCGTCATGAAACTCACCGAAGGCGATTCGTTCGCAGGCCGCCAAGCCGTGATGCGCGCAGGCAAGGTCGACATCATCATCACCGAACACCGCAAACCGTTTCATCGCCGCGACGATTTTTTGCAGCTGGGTCTCGATCCGCTCGAATGTACGGTGACTGTCGTAAAGATCGGATACCTCGAACCCGAGTTGAGGGCGATGGCGAGCCATCATTTCCTCGTGCTGTCACCGGGAGCGGTGCCGCCGGATTTAACACGGATCGATTATCGGAATCTCAAGCGGCCGGTGTTTCCCTTGGATCAGGACTTCACTTGGGAGCCGCAGGCCCGTGTGTGGGAGTCTATCTCCTCCTTGTAGGGGCGGTCTGCGACCGCCCAACGATTTTGAACTTCAGTTGGTCATCCAGCGGATAGAGCGGTTCAATCACTCCTCATCTGCACGGGCGGTCGCAGACCGCCCCTACAAGAGATTCACCGCTCCTCGATGCCGCGCATTTCTTCGCGCATGTAATCGAGCAGCCGTTGCATCTCGGCAACATGGCGGCTCAGGCGCTGGGCTTGTTGCAAGGGATCGATTTGATCACCGGGACCTCCGCCATTGCCGGGGCCGTGTTGGGGATCACTTGGAGCCGCGGGTGGCACGATGCGCGGCCTGGCGGAATTGGCGGCCACATCCACCTTGTCTTGCAGCTTCGATGGTGCGACCGGCGACGTACCGAGCAATTTCACCAAAGGACCGGCCGGCATGACGAATGACCGCGTGCGGTCGGCGCGTGCGATTGTGATTCCGAGCACGCGGCCCTGCAGGTCAACCACGGGCCCGCCGATCTGATTGGGATTCGGACTCATGTCGGTCTGGATCGCATGCGTGAACGAATCGCGCACCTGGCTGAGCGCGCCACCCATGTGCTCCATTTGTTCCAAACGCTCGCCGAGGTATTGCGGCATTTCAGGCTTGTTGCCGAGTTTCACGACCACGCGCTTTTCGGTGCCATCCACATTCGCCGTAAGTGTGATGTTCTCACCGGGCGCCGATCCAACCAACGCGTTCTTCAACGCAAGCAGTCCGGAGACGGGCCGCTCATTGACTTTCACGATGATGTCGCCTGCTTTGAGACCGGCCGCTTGCGCACCCGATCCTTTGATGAAGCCAGCAATCTTCACACCCTTGCCGGTGTATTGGGGATCGGCATCAACTCCAAGAAAGGCCGAGTCCGTTTCACGCAAGCTGCGTTCCAGCACGCTCACCACACCAAACGCGGCAAGATTGCCATCGGGTTGTGGAGCCGCAAGAAACGCGCCGAGCTTGGGGCGATCAAAACTCCAACTCACCGGAGTGAGCGTCGCACCATCGATCTTGAGAACGACGAGGTCTTCATCCCGATACACGCCTTCGATCTTCGCAGGCCAGAACTTGTCGGGGGCGGCACCTGCCACACTGAGCTCCTCCTTGCCGCGCGACACTTCGCTCCATTTGCTGATGACCTTGGTGCCATCGCCAACCACGGTGCCATAGGCAAGCCGCTTCGCACCGGACCAGATGCGCACGGTCGATTTCGCGGCCGTCGCGAGCGCCGGTTTCACGGCTTCATCGAGCTCGGACTTTTGTTGATCGAGCACGGCCTTCTCGCTTGGCATCAGCAACGGCACTTCCTCGGGTGCGGCCGACGCAACGGCCATGCCGAAGAGGATCGCAAGAGGGGTGAGAAATTTCATAAAGGGATGAGAATGGATTATTCGAAAATGGCATCATGCCGGACCAACGTCACCGGAATGGTGAGCGCCACACCATCGCGAAGGATGCCCAACTTGACCTTGTCGCCCGGTTGCCGCTTGGCGAGCGCCGCACGCAGCTTCTCGCGATTGCGCACCGTTTCACCGTCGATCGATTGAATCACATCGTTCGCACGCACGCCGGCCGCTGCCGCGGGGGAACCATCGTAGAAGTTTTCCACCGGCACGCCTTTGACATCACGGCGCTGGCCCATCTGGATGCCAAGGACCGGCATCTCGGGATTTTCAAATGGATCCATCGACAAGCGGCCCCATTTCTTGCCGGCCATCAGGTCCTTCCAATCCGCGCGGAAGCCATCGACGCCGGCATGGTTGTTGTTCTTGAGCGAGTAGCCGATCGACGAATTGATGCCGACCACTTTGCCATCGAGGTTAAACAAAGGACCACCCGAGTCGCCGCCGATGAGGGTGCAATCGCTGGTGAGAAAATTGCCCGGGCCTTTCGAGACAACATGGCCGAAGCGGACCGGCGGAGTGCGCGCAGCATCGAAGCCGGCGGAGTGGCCGAGCGCGACCACCCAGTCGCCCGCGGCGAGGGGCTTCGAGTCGCCCACTTCGACGAATGGATACGGGCCCTTGCCTTGGATCTGGACCATCGCGATGTCCTTGGAAAAATTGGCGCCCAGCACCTTGCCCTTCTCCTGCTCGCCATTCGGGAACACCACCGTGATTTCGTCGGTGCCTTGCACGACGTGGGCGGCGGTGAGGACGAGCCCGGCGGCGTTGGCGATGACTCCGGAACCGGATGATTCGGTTTCTTCGGAAATCAATGCCACCGTGGCCGGCATGACTTTGTCCGCGACGGCTTCGACGCGGGCCTCAAGTTTGACGAGATCGGAGAGCTGGTGGATGGGCTCCGCGGCGTTGAGCACCGGAAGTCCGGCGCCCGCCAGAGCGAGGAAAAACGCGGATTTCATGGAGGTCATTTTACACTGATCAGCGACGCCGTCACGCGGCTTCGTCTAATCCAATAATCCGGATGGATTGACGGCTGGGAATCGCGTATCGTCCCCACGACAATGCGTAAAAGCGAGCCGCCGGAAAAAACCAACCGCCCCCGCAGCGAGGCGCAAGCCGCCGCGAAACAACACCGCGGCCCCAGCGCGATGTCCCTGCTGCTGTTCTGGCCGTTTCACTTGCTCAACCTCGTCACCCGGCCGCTCAACGGTCCGCTGAAGGTGCTTGTGCGGCTGATCGGCTATCCCGTCGTCGGCGCGGTTTACGGCCTCCTGTGCATCGCCCTCGCCTATGGCATTCGCGCACACGCGTACGATCTCAACCGCATTCACGCGATGCCCGAACGCTCGATCATCCGCGACCGGCAGGGCGAGGAGATCGGACGCATCCACGGCGAGAAGCGTTCGGTGGTGCCGCTCAAACAGGTTTCGGAAAATTTCCGCAAGGCGATCCTCGCCCGCGAAGACGCACGCTTCTATGACCACGGCGCGTTCGATACATTGGGCATCGGGCGAGCCATCTTCGCCAACCTGCGAGGCAAGAAGGAAGGCGCTTCGACCATCACGCAGCAACTCGCATCGGACATCTTCGGATTGAAGGAGCGCGAACGCATCGACGATCGCCTGCGCAAGACGCTGATGCAGATCGATCGCAAGTTTTTGGAAATCGCGATCGCCACCCGCCTTGAAGCGACGCTCGACAAGGATCAGATCCTCGAAGCCTACATTAACCAGATCAACTGGGGCCGGCAGATCAAAGGCGTCGGTGAAGCATCGCGCATATATTTCGAAAAGCATCCATCCGAACTCTCGCTGTCGGAAAGCGCGATGCTCGCAGGCATCGTTCGCGGACCGGATGCTTACAATCCATTCCGCTCGATGGAAGCGGCCACCCGCGAACGCAACACGACGCTCGAACGCATGGTGACTGTGAACAACATCACCCGTGCCGAAGCGGATGCGGCGAAGGCGGAAGTCATCAAGGTGCGCCCCGCCGGCCGGCGCGAGAATGATGAATCGTATGCGCTCGATCAGATCCGCCACGATCTCGAGATCATCCTTGAGGAGGAAAACATCGAGCTCGGCGGTCTTGAAATCACGACGACCATCGACCTCCGCATTCAACACAAGGCCGAGGAGTCGCTCGACAAAAAGCTGCGCGAAGTGGAACGCATGTCCGGTTACAACCACCAGACGCGCGCGGCATGGAACAATTTGCCTCCTGAAAAACGCGGCGAGCCCGAATACATCCAGGGCGCTGCGGTGGTCGTGGAAAACCGGACCGGTGCGGTGCTGGCATTGGTCGGTGGTCGCGATGCGAACGAGTCCCGCTTCAACCGCGCGACGCAAGCCCGCCGGCAACTTGGATCGATTTTCAAACCGTTCGTCTATCTCTCGGCCTTCGACAAGGGATTGCGTCCGACCACCGAGATCAGCGACGGCCCGATCGAGAGCGGTGAAATCAAAGGCGCCGGCACGTGGCGACCTCACAACTCGGATGGCAAATTCGGCGGCATGTATCCGGTTTCTTACGGACTCATCCGCTCGCGCAACACGATGTCGGTGCGCGTCGGCAACTATGCGGGCTTGGAGAACATCGAGAAGGTGTCGGCCATGTCCGGATTCACCACCAAGATCCCGCAGAACCCCGCATCCTATCTTGGAGCATGGGAAGCATCGCCTTGGGAAGTGGCCACCGCTTACACGATTTTCCCCAACCAAGGCGTCCGCTACCGGCCGTTTCTGATTTCACAAATCCGCGATAAGGGTGGCAACGTGCTGTATCCGAAAGGTTCGCCGATGCTATCGTTCCGCGCGGCGAAAAGCGGTTCCACGTGGTCGGTCTCGCGCATTCTAACAGAAGTCGCCACCCAAGGCACGGCCGCATCGATCGGCCGTCTCGGCTTCGACAAGGACTGCGCGGGCAAGACCGGCACGACCAACGATTTCAAAGATGCCTGGTTCGCGGGTTACACTTCATCGCTGACCTGTGCGGTGTGGGTCGGTTTCGACACGCCGGTGAAAACGTTTCAAGGAGGTTACGGCGCCACGCTCGCGATCCCGGTGTGGGTTGATGTCATGAAAACCGCCGACCGCCTGGGCTACAAGGCCGGCAAGCTGGATGGCAACGTCGACCTCGTGACGATGGAGCTCTGCCGGCTTTCCGGAAAACGGGCGACCGCCGCCTGCCGCGAGGCCGGCACCGCTTACACCGACAAGGTTCCCGCCGACATTGAACTTCCCGACAACGACCTCTGCCCCATCCACCCCGCCCGCGCGCAGGCGGTGGATGAATCGCAACTCACGGCCCCCACACCGCAGGCTCCTCCCCCACGCGCCGAACGGCCGTTGCGCGCCGTGCCAGTGGACGAGCCCCGCTTTCCAGCACAGTGGGATCCGAAGCTTGGAATTCACGTGACTTGAAGTCGCGG
>JADMIO010848895.1_pt1 | contig 100086 bp, 91 predicted proteins | sample 8958161 | NCBI WGS metagenome assembly JADMIO01 (sample SAMN16585339, study PRJNA669376) | soil metagenome | isolation source: Crop rotation soil | place: USA: Cullars Rotation, Alabama | collected 2011 | reverse complement strand
GCCGCGACTTCAAGTCACGTGAATTCCAAGCTTCGGATCCCACTGTGCTGGAAAGTGCGAACCGCGATGCAGGCCATGGTCGGAGACCAGAACACGCCGATGGTCATGGAAGGCAAGAAGGTCACCTTTCTTTTCTGGCACGACAAATACACCAATGAAGGCAAGGTGAGCGACCAGACGATGATGATCATGGCGTTTCAGCGGCCGAATGGCAAAGTGTACGTCGCGTCCGCGATGGGAGACGACCTCGTTCTCAAGGCGATCGGCATCAGCGAAGCGCAAGCGCGAACCGATCAGATGAATGCCGACGAAATCATTCAAAAACTCGAGACGGAACAGAACGAAAAGAAGAACGCGGCGAAGCCTTGAGTCGTAGGAAGCAACATCCTAACCTGAGGAGGTGTCTTTCCCAAAACAATGACAAATAACAGAACCAACCACCAGAGAGGTTGTGGGTTTTAGTTTGACCCCCAAGCTTGAGGCGGACGAGTCATGAACTCTTCCTCTCTGGCGACATAAGATGGCCCCGTTCGAACGGGGCTTTTTTGTTAGCCTTCGATGACGATCTTGGTCCAATCTCCGGCAAGCATCAACTGTTTCGAGACGATTTCCAACAGCGCAAGTCGCGCCGCTCGGATTGTCGGGTCGGGGTCCATGATCATCGTCGATTCGAAGAACGCATTAATGGGCGCTTGAAGGCTGCTCAACTGGCGGACGATCGCCTCGTCATCTTCACGGCCGAGCGCATCGATGAGCGAACCTACGATCTCCCGCGAGGCGTGGGCAAGTTTGACGCCATCTTCCGAGGCGAGGTCGGCCTCATTCAGATGGCCAAAGGCTTCACCTTTCTTTTGGGCGGCGGCAACGATATTGATCGGGCGGGTTGCGGTTTGTACAAACGCGACATCGTCGACCAACCGCTCCAGACACGCTAGCCGGAGCTTGATGGCTCGAGGCGCGCAGACGGCGTTCGCGGATCGATCGAGCAAGGCGGCATCAAGCATGTCGTAGCGCACGTCGGGCAACAGGGCGGCGTAGCGGCTGGCCATCAGATCGGCGAACGCTGCGGACGACTCGGTTCCGTACGCTTCCTGCGCTTTCGCATACAGCGACTCGTATGATGGCAACGAGCCCTGCCACTGCCAGGCAGCCTCGACGAGGATGTTCGCGGCGCGGCGAAGGGCGAAGGGGTCGGAGGAACCGGACGGCGCGAGTCCGATGCCGAGATATCCTGCCAGCTTGTCGAGCTGATCCGCCATGATCAATCGCAATGCAGTTTTTGACTTGGCTTTCGAGAGGTCGTATTGGCTGGCAATCGCGTCGGCGACGTCGGAAGCCAATCCTTCACGGCGGGCATATTCGCCGCCAATAATTCCTTGCAGCGAAGCCAGTTCGCTGACCAGACCGGTGCTGAGATCGGCCTTGGCGTACAGGCCCGCCTGGTATGCCATCTCGGCTTCCTCCGGACTCGCGTCGGTCGCCACGGCGATCGCTTTGCCGAGATTCGCTAACCGATCCGCGCGCTGTCGGACATTGCCCAGCTTCTCCTGGAAAAGAATGCCGCTCGTCTTCTCAAGGAAATCCTTGAACGTGTGTTTGCGATCTTCTTCGAAGAAGAATTTCGCGTCGTTGAAGCGGGCGTTGAGAACCCACTCAGCGCCTTGGCGAACGGTGTCATCTTCTCCAGAATTCCTCACAAAGACGAAGCGGTTGACCAGCTTGCCGTTCACGCGAACCGGGAACATCTTCTCGTGTTTCGCCATCGCGGTTACGAGCACGGCCTCTGGCAGAGACTCAAATTCTGAGCGGAATTCGCCCAAAATGGCGGTCGGCCATTCGGTCAGGTAGACGTTCTCGTCGACCAGCGCCTCGGACAAATCGGGCTCGGCCTCACCGGCGATTCGCCGAGATTCCTCGACAATTCGACTCTTACGAAACTCAGGATCGGGCTCGACCTTTCGATCTCGCAGCCCGGCCAGCAGGCCTTCATAGTCCGTTGCGACGAAGGGCTCCGGGGAATAGAATCGGTGACCTCGGCTTTCATTCCCGCTCAGCACGCCTTCAACATCGAACGGAACGACATCGCCGCCGAACGTGGCAAGAATCCATCGAATCGGCCGGGCAAACCGCATGCGCCCTGAACCCCATCGCATCGTTTTAGCGAACGTCAGCGATCGAATCGCCTTGGGAACGATCTCGCTCAGCAACTCCGAAGTATCGCGACCCGGAATTGTCTTGGTCGCCCAAACATACTGCCCGTCATTGCGAAGATCGCCAGGCTCGACTCCCTGAGATCGACAGAAACCCTCCAGCGCCTTGGATGGGTTACCCGAGGCATCGTACGCCGCTTGGAGGCTCGGCCCTCGTTGCTCCTTCACCTGGTCATCCTGCCGTGCCGCGACGTGCGGAAACGCGATGATTTGGCGTCGTGGCGTGCCCAAGGCAACGGACTCACCCTCTAGCACCCCCGCTTCACGCAGGGCGGCGGTCAGGTTTGACTGAAGATCCAGGTACGCCTTGCGAACGGCGGTGGCCGGAAGCTCTTCAGTTCCAAGTTCGATGAGTAGCTCGGGCATTGAGCCTTAGAGGATACCGAGCGAGTGACTAAGCTGCGTTTTCTCGCCCTTTCGCCGTTGTAAACATATCAACAAAGTGATCGAGGATTTTCTGCAACGCCTTGGGCTCCTTCGTCTTTCGGAACCAACAGTCGGCGTTAGCCCCAATGTCTCCACCATCTTCCTCAGAAATCTTTTCGGGCGTCATTAACACCACCGGTGTGTCCGAGATTTTTGGGTCTCGGCGGAGGCGTCGAAGGAAATCGGCGGCCCCAAATCGCGGAATGTGAAAGTCGAGAAAGACCAATTTGAACTTGATTCCGTTCGCACAGGCGCGGAGGATCGTCAATGCGCTTTCGGTCGTTCGGGCGACGATAAGTCGATTTCGGCGGCCGCTTTCCTGGTAGGCGCGCACAATTCGCACTTCTTCCTCAAGGTTGCCCTCAACCAACAAAATCGGGGCATTGTTTTCATTTGCACTCGACATCCCGACTATGACTGCGACTGACTACAGAAAGATCGTTTCTCTAGGCTCTTTGTCTCACATCAAGCTGTATGGATCCACGTCAATGACCATTTGAACATCAGGATGCGCGAGCGACTCGAGCGTTTGTCCGATCGCGGTAGCAACGGAATTTGGCGGCAATTTGACCAACAGATGTCGCCGCCAGCGACCCTGGACTCGCTCCAGCGCGCAATCCACCGGACCGAGGATTGCCACTTTGTCGATGGTGTCCAAGAGGTCGGCGGCGCGTTGGGAGCTCGCTCTGACCTTGGTCGCGGACTCTCCGCTGAACGTGACGTTGACAAGCTTGACAAACGGCGGATAGTTGGCTTCGCTTCGTTCTGCCTTCAATGACTCATAGAAAGGGAGGAATTCGTGGGCTTGACTCGCTTCGATCGAGGAGTGTTGGGGGTTGAAGGTCTGAATGACGACGGTTCCCGGCGAGCTGCCACGGCCGGACCGGCCTGCTACCTGTGACAGAAGCTGGTAGGTGCGTTCGCTGCTGCGGAAGTCGGGAATGTTCAGCGAGACATCGGCGGCGATGACGCCGACCAACGTGACGTTGGGGAAGTCGAGCCCCTTTGCCACCATCTGCGTGCCGACCAGGATGTCGATCTCGCCGCTTCGGAAGCGAGCGAGAATGTCTTCAAGCGCTCCTTTGCGGCGGGCAATATCACGGTCGAGGCGCTCGACGGTGGCTTCAGGGAACATCTCCGTGACCAGCTCCTCGACCTTTTCGGTACCAGCCCCGAATGGGCTGATTCGTTGACGGCCACACTTCGGGCACGTGATCGGAGGGCGCGTCTGGTAGCCGCAGTGATGGCAACGAAGCCGGTGCTCCTTGCGGTGAAAGCTGAGGCTGACGGCACAGTTCGGACATTCCATTCGGAACCCGCAGTCTCGGCACATGAGGAAGGGCGAGTACGCGCGGCGATTGAGAAAGAGGATGGTTTGCTCTTTTCGCGCAATGGTTTCGCGGATGCGCCGCTCTAATTCCGGTGTCAGGAGGGCCGGTTGGCCGATTCGGTAGCCGGTCTTAAGATCCTCGATATCGACTTCGGGAAGCTGGGCTTCGGCGGCGCGGACCGGCAAGCTCAGCAGGGTCAGGTTTCCCTTGCCTTCCTCGGTCATCTCGGCTTCGAAAAAGGATTCGACACTTGGTGTGGCACTCCCCAAGACGACCGGACAACGATGGAATTCGGCGAGCTGGCGGGCCAACGTGCGGGCGTGGTACCGCGGGGCGCTCTCCTGCTTGTAACTCGCTTCGTGCTCCTCGTCGACGATGATCAGCCCGATATTTTCCAGAGGGGCAAAGACCGCCGACCGGGCGCCGAGGACGACGCTGGCTTCGCCGTTTCGGATTTTCATCCAGTTTCGGAGTCTTTCAGTTGCGGCGAGTTCGCTGTGAAGTACCGAAACCACCGCTCCAAACCGGGCCCGAAGTTGTGAAATCGCCTGGGTAGCCAACGCGATCTCGGGAACGATGTACAGCACCTCACGGCCCTGCCTCAGGGCTTCGCCAGCGGCCCGGAGAAACACCTCGGTCTTGCCGCTTCCGGTAACTCCAAATAGGAGAAATCCCTGGGGACGGTTGGTGACGACCGCATCGCCAATGGAGTCGATCGCCAGCTGTTGCCAGCGGTTTGCGGTCGGAGGCTGGCTGATTCGTGCCAGATCAGGATCGACGGGGACGAGCAGTTTGGCATCCACCAACGCCCGAATTGTCGCGTCCGTGACTCCCGCCAGGGCCTTGATCTCGATCGCCGTGAGCTGGGCATGATCGGCGGTTTGCAGCCGCATGATGGTCAGCGCCTGGGCTGGTTTTCGTTTCCCTTCTCCGCGAAGAAATGCCTCGATGATCGCATCGTCTCCGGTAAGTTGCAGGGTTTCGGTCTTTCGCTTTTCGGCGGCGAGCGCGACTCGGAGCGATCGCGAAACGACGCCCTTCTGGCGGAGGGTTCGCAGCGCGCGCAAGGATTGGGGTGGCAGGGGCTTGGCTTTCGTTTCCACGATCGTGCCACCGGTGTCCTCAAGGGTGCGCACCACCTCCTGCTGGATCGGCGTGAGCGATTGGATCGCGGCTCCCGGTTCGAGCGACCACGTGGTCGTCAACCGATCGCGGACTCCCGGAGGCACGGCTGGGCTGATCGCCACCGGCAAGCTGCAAAGATATTCGTCGGCCACGAATTGTCCCAGCTTGATGAGCGCGGGAGGCAACGATAGGCCTTCGACGGTGCCGTTTACAGGCTTGAGTTTTTCGATCGGAAAACCTAGCTCTCGCTCGGTGACCAGTCGCTTCGCGATAATAAATCCAAGGGCACTTCGCGTTCCGATCGGCACGATGACGGCGTCGCCGAGAGCTTGGCTTTCGTCGGCCAGATACGTGTAAATCGCATCCGCCCCAACCGACCGCGGATCAAGCGCAACGTCGGCCACCAGGACAGAGGACACATTGCAAGGCTACCCGTGATCTATGAATTTGCGGGAGAATCAGGCTTCTGCATTTCCTTTCCAAGTTCGATCGCCTTCTCGGCTCTTGCCTCGACGATCGGTGCCTTGGCTTCCGCCTTCAGGCCCTCTTCCTGCTTTGCTTCGATACCCTTCGCCGACTTGATGTCGTGCTGCTCCTTCACCTCCTTTGGAATGAACATCATCGACAGGGCGATGATGCCTGGCAGGATGGCCGCGTCGTCGACCAATCCAAGGCCGGGAACGACGTCGGGCAGCAGGTCGACTGGCGACACGGTATAGGCGATACCGCCATAAATCATATAGCGCACGAATTTCGGTGTTCGCGGATCGTGCGCCATTTGCCAATAGCGAATCAGGGTTCGCAACACGGTAATGTGCTTGAACATTTAGTCAGTCAGACATCGCAACGACGTTGCATGTTGCATCAAAAGGTAGATTCACATCGTGTTTTGGCTGGGAGCCACAGTCTGTTTTGCCATGTGGATCGCTTACGGGCTCTCGCTTTCGCGGAAGTCTGCGGCCATTCGAGCCAGGCTTGAGTCAATCTCGCGGTCTCAGAGGATCGTACTGGGCATCGTCCTGCTGGTGGGAAGTCTCGCTGCGCTCTTCGCAATTCTGGGAGTCCTGCTCGTCAGCGGATCGCTCGCCTCGACCTCCGTTCCAATCTGGCTTTGGCCAATTGTCGCGTTGATCGGCGTTGGTTTCGTGCACGCTCAAACGATGGGCACAGCAATGCTGGTTACTCTCGCTCAACCGTCCGTTACGAGAACCAACGACGGTACGTCTACAGTAGAAGGTCTTGAATCTGATGAAACTTCTTCGAAATCTCGCGCTTAGTCTGGTTTTGGCGGTGGCGTTCACGTCCATCTCCGCGGCTCAGGCAATTACCACCGAAAAGGGCCAAGTCAGTGATGCGGTCATGGAGCAGATTCATCGCATCGACCTTTTGAACCAGATTTTGCCGTTGATCCTGACTCGTGCTCAAATCAATGACAAGCTCCTGCCTGCGTTGGAAAAGGCTCGGAGCCAATGGAAGGTGCTGTTGAACGAGGAGGACAATATTCTCTCGAAACTGTCGCCGCAGATCAACGAGACGGTCACGAATGCGATCGACAAGCAGGTGTATCCAACGCGAGAACTACTGTCCGATATTCAAGCGAAAACGAAATCGATGCAGTTGAAGCGCACGATTCTGCAGATTCAATTAGTTGGCGACCTCGACGTCGTCATCAAGGAAACGCTTACCGCCGGTCAGATGAAAGCCTTGCTTGGATCGTTTAACTCTCGATTTATTGATCCAACCAAAAAGCCCGAAGAGTTGAGCGACGATACCAAGCGGCAATTCTTCATTCGGAACGTCTTCATGGACCCAATGGCTCGGGAACTGCTGATCGATCTCGAAAAGAAAATGCCGCCGGATGAAAAGAAAGAGTAGCGCTAGAGTTTCAGATCGACGATTCCGCTGACGCCCACGCCCGGGACCGCTTTGATGTCCTTGATGACATCCTTGCTGGAGATGGGGATCATGGCACGGAGGCGGATTTCTTTACCGAAGAAGTCTTGCTCCAGCTGGGCAACCGCCGTCACCTTTGCGATGGCCGATGGAGACCCCATCACCTGCGCAGCGCCAATCGTTTGGCCTCCGCCGAGACCGGCGGTCAAAATCGGCACCACCTTGGTTGCGACTGTCTTCGAGTCGGATCGATTGGCAAGCTTGTTGATTCCCTTATTGATGTCCGGGCCAAATTTCGAGACGGCGGCTCCAACGCCGACCAGTTTGAGGACGGCTTTGAGCTGGGTCGCGCCGATCGCCGACAGAGCAAGGGTTGCGCCAACAACGGCGAGGATTCGTCGATTCAATTTCATAGCAACTCAGTTTTAGCAGGTTCTGGACCGAGAACCAACTGGTACGCTTTTCCCTGCATGAGGCTGCTCCTCGCGCTCTCCCTTCTTTTGCTCGCCGCCTATTCGGCTGCCGAGCGCATCCTGCTCGTGCCCCTGGATAACCGACCGGCGAGTGGGCAGTACGCGGAGATTATCGGCAAGATCGGTGGCGCCGAAGTGGTAACACCGCCGCTGCGAATGCTCGGAAACTACACGATCTCCGGCCAGCCCGAGGCGATCATGAAGTGGATGGAGGAGCAGGATCTCTCCACTATCGACAGCCTCGTTTTGAGTGCCGATATGCTGCTTTACGGCAGCCTGTTCGAGTCTCGGAAGTTCCGAATGACGACCGACGCCGCCTTGGCTCGCCTTAAGAAGCTGATGGCAATTCGGCAGAAGGCTCCGAAGGCGAAGCTCTACTTGTTCTCAAGCATCATGCGGTTGACGCCGAGCGCCACTCATGACCAGGGCGCGTTTCGTCTGGCCTTGGCGCGATATGTGGAGTTGCGGAGTCAGAACGGAGACCCCGAAACGCTGAAGCGGCTTCGCGCCGAGATTCCCGCCGGAGCTTTGGAAGAGTACGACTCGGCCCGCAAGCGGAACCACGAAGTTCAGAAGGCGCTGTTGAAGCAACCGGGGATCGATTATCTGGTCTTTGGGCAGGACGATGCGTCGGAACAAGGCCCCCAAATCGCCGAAAGGGCCGCCTTGCTTGCTCAGATCGCTTCTTTGAATCTAGGTGGAAAGGCCCGCATTTGCGAAGGCGTCGATCAGATTTCCGCGCTGTTGGTGAGTCGCGCATTGTTGGCAAAATCGTCGACGAAGCCGAGCGTTCGGATTCTTTACTCGGACCCTGCTGCGGCGTCCAAAGTCGCTGCATTCGAGACCCAGCCGCTGTCTCGCACGGTGATCGACCAGATTGAGACTTCGGGAGCGCGCATCGCGTCGCCCGGAGTTGCGCCGTCGTACACGCTTTACGTCAACGTTCCCAAGCGAAGTCACGAGCCGTTCGTGGGTTGGCTGAAGGGCTTGGAGACGAGTCTCGACGCAGATGAGCCAGTGGCGGTTGCCGATACCAATATCTCGCCGAGCACCGCGGCTCCCGATCCGGAGCTCTATAACTCGATTGCGGCGAAGGGTCGGCCGATGAAGCTATTGGCGTACGCCGCGTGGAACACGGCCGCGAATACGATCGGAACATCTGTCTCGAACGCGAACGCCTATTTGCTGAACGCTGGTTCGCGGAACAAGGAGGCGGAGGTTGCGCAGAAGCAATTCACGCTCTATCGGATGGCGAATGACTTCGCCTATCACACGATGACCCGCCCGGTGGCCTATGCGATGACCGAGGGACCGCGGCAGGAAGCGATCTTTGGGAAGGACTTCTACGAGGTTAACGACTTCGTACAGCGCGACCTGAGCAAGTTCCTCAAGAAGACGTTCTTCGACAACTTCATGGGCCGCCGATTTAAGGTTGGTAACCGCGAATTTGAATTCAACGGAATCACCGATCTGGCCGTAGGATTGCCTTGGCCGCGCCCGTATGAGGTGCGGCTGGACTTCGATTTGGTTGCGATTCCGGTGGACTAGTCGTCCGCGAACGGATCATATTCGTCGGCGGCCGGCGCGGAGCTGGCTGAACTGGAGCTGCCGCCACCTGACGCGTATCCTCCACCGCCGCTGTTGCCACCGCTGGAGTAAGAGCCTCCGCCTCCACCGCCGCCATCATCCTTGGCTCGATCAAGGCCTTGGACATTTTCGGCCACGACTTCGACCGTCTCTCGCTTGTTTCCGTCCTTGTCGGTCCAGCCGCGCTGCTCTATCCGTCCGTCTACGGCGATGAGGCGACCTTTGGTCAGATAGTTGGAGACGAAATCCGCCGTCGAACCCCATGCGGTGCAGCGGAAAAAGTCGGCATCCGCGCTGCCATCCTGCGGCTTGAACCGCTTATTGACGGCGATGCTGAAGGACGCAACATTCTTTCCAGTTGCGGTAGTTCGAAGTTCAGGGTCACGAGTCAGGCGACCGATCAGGACGACGCGATTCATTGGAACCTATGTTACACAAATTGCCGGGATTCTTCCAGCAGCACCCATTACAGGCTGAAGAGAGAGACCTCGTAAGCGTTGAACGCCACATCCGCCGTGATCACAGTAAAGTCTCGACTTTTTGCTTGAACTACGATCATTCTGTCAAATGGATCGCGGTGGCCAGACTCGGGAAAAGGCAATCGGGCATATTCGATCGTATCGTTCAACGATAGATCCACCAACTGAATTCCTTTGTCAGTAGGGTCCTGAAGGAGATCTTTCGCGGGAATCTCCAACTTGAGCTTTCCCAAACCCAACTTGATGCTCATCTCCCAAAACGAGACAACACTCACGAAGAACGAACCGTGCTGTATTTCCTTAATCTGGGAAACGCGTGAATCTCCCGTAGCCATCCAGATGTAAACGCTGGTGTCGAGCAAATAGCTGCTCACATGTATTCCTGCATGTCGTCAAGTGGAGCATCGAAGTCTGGTGACATCCAAACCTTGCCTTTTAGCCAACCAAATCGAAGTGGGTAAGCGCTTTGGCGAGCAGAATCTTGGACGGTGATTTTCACGTTCCGCCCGGCTGGTAAATTACGCAACTCAACGACGCCATTTTGAGGAACTGTTAGTTCTAGAGATGTCTCGACCATGCTCTTAATATACGTTCAAATTTGGGAGCTTAGGCAATGGCCAAGCTCCCACTCAGATCAGACGCGCTCGTAAGTCGACGTCATAAACGTCATCCACGACCCATCCGGAGCCTGGCCCGTTGACGTCAGGGTGCGATGATTTTCGTCGATGATCTCGATGAAATCGCGGTAGTTCGCCGTGCCGCCATCGTCGCTCATCATGTCGGGGCCGACGCAGTCGAGGGTCATCTTCTTTCCATCCTCGCTCAGCGTTCCTTCGTATTTCCAAAGGTGCGACGAAACGTTCATGATCATGAAGGCTCGGTAACCCTTGAAGCTCACGTCGTAGCCGAGACCCGTCTTGTACTCCATGGCACTGCCATCGGGCATCGAGGATTTGCCAACCCCAAATGACCAGAGACCGCCGAAATCTTCGACATCCTCCGTCCCCTCGGTTTCCATCGATGAGCCATCCGGCATCATCATCGTTGTCTTAAATTTCCAGTTTCCAACGAGCTGTTGAATCCAGGCGTGTTCGGAGACCGGTTTGGTCCCACCCATTTCCATATCTTGCGCTTCAGTAGACATATGTTTACCTCTGCGCCGATTATAGCACGAGCAGATTGAGTGTATGTCAAGGCTTTTGGGGCGGATTGATGGACTTTTGGATTCTTTGTCCCTCGATGGCACTTAAAGCGGCGAAACCTCGGCGTCCATGGCGGTCACGCGAAAATAAGCCAGCTAGCCGCCAATATCAAGTTGAATCTGAATATGGTCGCCTTCCTCGATCTTCTCCGCCTTTCGAACAACCGCCTTGAGGGGCACCACATAGCGGCCGGCCTTCGGCCAGAGCGCCGTGGAATACTCCGTATTCCCAATCGTTACGATCGCCGGAATCATTCCCCATCCGTAGGTGACCAGCTTCTCCATCGCCTTGATCTCTTTCGCCTCGTCGTCCGGCACGGTCACGAAATAGAATGGAGCCGGCCCGCGCCACTCCCAGACATCACCTGAAAAGAAGAAAGTCATTGCTTATGAAAACGCTCGCTTGAATTGACCATCTTTCCCCCAAACCCGAATCGTTTTGAGGTCGAAGGATAGCAGGTCTCCGTTTCGCAGAAGCGTCAGACCCTTGACCGGTTCCGTCCCCGCCTTCCAAATCTTCGTCGCGCGACCCGTTTGCAGGTCAAACCGCGCAATCCGCCCGTCCCGCGCACCGAGATAAGCGATGGTTCCCTGAGCATTGGTGCAGATGCTGCGAAGGATAAAGTCCTTCAAAACCTCCGATTTCTTCACCTTCACCGTTCCATCGATCCCCTTTTCAGTATCGCTGATGATGCCGTTGCGAGGAATTTTCGCAAGTTGGAGCGCGCTGCACCAACCGTCGCCTCCGGCCACCAACACCTTGCCATCGCCCGAGAAAGTCGTGTAGGCGGCGTTGGCAGGAAACTCGACCGGCCAATGGAGATCGACATTGAGATCGCCGTCAAACTCGGTCCAGGAAAGAATGCCATCGTCCTGACGAATCGATGCGATGAGACTCCCAACCGGCGAGATCGCCGAAATCGACCGTTCGTCCGGATAGGACTCCGGTTGGAGAAAGGCATGTCGCAGGGTCTTGCGATACCACGCGATGTATTCGCTCCGAGTGCCATACACCAAGCCGACGATGTACTTGTCGTCTCCCGTAAACCGGATGATCGAGCAGGGATCTGCGGTTGTGGGATTCGAATACAGCCCCATTTTGGCCAGCACTTTGCCATTTGACACCTGCCAGATCGGATTCACGCCGTCATCAGGATTGATGTTCCCGGCCGTAAGCAATTTTCCATCGAGTGAGAACGCGGGCTTGGTAAACCAATTGTAGTCGCCCGAATTCTTCTCATACAACGTTCGGATGAGCTTGCCGTCACGGAGCCGATACAGCTTCACGCCCGGCTTCGCGGATCCGACCGCGACATATTTCTCGTCCGGTGAGAGAGTTATTCCCGCCTCGTAGGCATCCTGGGCAAGCGCCGAATGAGATAACCCAAGTGCGGCGAGGATCAATAAGGTGGGAAAACGCATCTTAGTCACTCAGTCGTTCGGCGCGGCGAACAATTTCCTCAACAACCTTCGCATCCAGTCCGTTCACTTCGAGCAACGCGATGTTTCCCTGAACCTTGGTCGCCAAATTGGAGAGCATCGACCGCGTTGCCTTGGATGGCAACTCGAACTGCTCGCCGAAGTCAAGGAAGTCGGAAGTCTCGAACGAATCAAACTTGCCCCCGCCCAACGCGAGCGCCATTCTGTCAGCTCCCGGCATTTGATGTTTGAAATGGAGAGTGCTCAGGAGGTCGTAGGCCGGCGACAGACTCCATTGTCCGGTTTGACGATCTCGAATGAGGCTGACATTCTTGGCATGCAAGTCGCCATTGCCGATGAGATAGCTGAAGGCGTACAACTCCACCGCCCGTAGAAGGGAAGCCTTGGACACGCCAAGCCGCTGCATCGCTGTCATGATGTCGCCGTAATCCAGCGAATACTTGCTGTTTGGGAACAGGTCCATGACCTGAAGCAGATCCTCCTGGTGGACCTTCGAAACCTGCTTGGCCTTGTTGTCCACCACCCGGTCGAATCGCTTCACCATCAGAAAGTCGCGGGTCAGGGCGACGTCCGCCACTTGCATTCGACAGCGCTTTGCCAACTGCATGCACGCGAACTCGACCCGCGTCATTCCCGGAAAATCGGGTGAGTTGAACTTTGCGATCGAGCGATCGAGCCGGCTCGAACGCGTGAGCTGGCCCACCGAAAGCTTCGGATGCACTCCGGCAATCGCCGACGTGTGGTTCGCACCATCGGTCGAACCGGATAGCACTTCCTGGATAACGTCATTGGCTTCGTCCGGACTCAGCAAGGGTCGATGCGACGAATCGCCGGGAATACGGACGTCGATGTCGCCGATGGCGTCGGAGCCGGTCGCGGCCAGGATGGCAAAAAGGTCATCGGCGGCTGCTCCGATCAGGGTTTTGACGACGGCGTACATAACGCCCTCCGGCAAGAGACCCGCAAAGTAGGTGGGCAGATTTGCCAGGCCCTCCACCGTGACGCCTTCTCTCGGCAAGTGAAGCGCTATCGGCCCGCCGGTTGTTTCGAGGTATTCGAAGTTGCAGCCTTTGGGGAGGCGCTGGAGAGTCCCGACGCAGATGTCATCGCGATAAACGTCGAGACGCTCGACCGAACGGTAATCAGTCAACGTGCGCTCGCTTCGGCCGGATTTCCAGCTCGAGACCCAGGGCATCCAAAATCTGCATCAGATTATCGATACGGATCGCCCCCTTGCCGGATTCGAGCAAGTAAATGGGACGACGCGAAATCGAGGATAGTGCCGCGAGATCGTCTTGGGACAGCTTCGCCGCCTTTCGTGCCTGCCGAACTTTTTGGGCCAACTCCTCCATGACTCAACCGTGATCTTTAAATCACATTATGCGGGTATGTGTCAACGATATCTGGCTATCGCGAATATTCTGAGAGCTATTAATCACATATTTCATTATTCAGGCCTTACAGTGCGGCATTGAAAATGCTTTGTGATCAATAAATCACAGATATTCGATTGAAGGTAGCAGTGGTGCGTCTAAATTATTTGCATGTGATCAATAGATCCCATTTAGTCGGGCCATGAAAGGAAGTCACGAACTTCAGTGGGTAGGGGATCTCCTGCAGTCAACGTAACGGTTACCCATTCTGGATTGGAATCCCCGTCGAGGAAATCGCCATCGATCACAAAGTGCTTTCCGGTGGTGCGTCCAGGCGAGATATCGACAGAAACGAAATTGGAAAGGCTAAGGCCAATCCCTTTCATAAAGGAGACTCGGAGCGGCCCTCTCTTGCTATCCGACCGCACATACCCTTGCGGCACGAGTTCCGCCTCGAATTTCTTGGAGACATCACTGACCGTCCCCCGATACGTGTAGACATCCGCAAAGAATCCCGGCGAACCGACTTCCATAGGAAAGAGAACTTTGTGAGAATCGAGCGCACGAATTCTCGGCATCGGGCGATAACTGCGAAACCCAATCCAAGTGCCAAGCAGGGTGAACCCGATCGCACCGGTCAGCAGAAAGGGAACCAAACGTCGACGCCGCACTGCTACGGGACGCGTTTCACAAACAAAAGGTTGGGATTGCAATTCACGATCGTGGGCTTGCCATACGCTTTGCCAATCTTAGTCCTCCGTCTGAAGGCGGCCCACTTTGAGTCGGTTAGAATGGATCGAACCCGGTGAAACCAACCTACGAAGGACTTCGGAGGGCCGAAGAGGATATTGCCAGTGGTCACCTTGGCATCGCAAGGGACCGACTGCATGGGTTGGTCGTCTCCTTCCCTGATGATCTTTCGCTGCGGATTCGGCTTGGGGACGTCTATGATCAGCTCGGCTATCCCATCGAAGCTGGCCGACTTTGGTTTCTCGAACCAGATCCCACGGCGCACCAGCTCGACGCGATTCAAAAGTTCGTCAAGGCTTGTCGTGGCGATCCCGATATGATCGCGACCAACCTAAAGCTCCGCGTTGAAGACAATTCGCCGATTGTCGAGGCCGCCCGGGAGCGGATCGAATATCACACAAGCAAGAGCCCGACCGCGATTGAACTCGGCGGTAAGCGAAGGGCTCTTCAAAACGAGACTGCCAGCCGGAAAAGCCGCGCAATCAACCTCGGCTGCTCGATCATCGGTTTCTGGCTCGCATTGACCGCCATGATCGGCTCCATCAAAATGATCCAGATGATCATCGACGGCCTCCGCTAGGGTTGGGTTTGCTCGAAGAGGAATACGCCGTTCTTGTTTGAAGTCACGATATCGACTCGCCCGTCGCCTGTCACGTCTTGAACGACAAATTGCGTGCCGACGCCGGAGTCTTCGTCGATGATGTGACGTGTCCACTTCCCCGCATCGAACTCGTATCGGACCAGCCAATGCGGTTCCTCCGAGCCCACATCGACTCCCGGTGGGTGGCCCCACTTTCGTTTTCCGGTAATCAAATTTGGCTTGCCATCGATCGTCACCAGATTCGCGGCGTGGGTCACGGAGATCGTTTTGTCGATCTCATGGGTGAGGTAGGTTCCATCCCCCACCGCCTCGTGCCACCAAACTCCACGGGCGTGGGCGGAGGTGGTCAGGACATCCATGAGACCACTTCCCCTCACATCCAGTGTCGACATCTGGGCGCAATCTGGGCCGAAATCGGCGGCGACAAAAACCCAATGACTTTGCGATCCCTTCGAGTCCGAGTAGTAGCCACCCTTAACTAACACCTCATTGGTGCCATCCCCATTGAGGTCCCCGATCCCGAGGCCATGAGAATAGCGATTTGAACCAGGACCCTCCGAAGCGCTGATATCGTGAGCAATCCATTTGTCATTCGGGTTCGGAGCTGGCTCGAACCACGCAAGAAACTTATCGTCATGTGCCATTATCAGCACCTTCTTGCCATTCTTGAAAAGGTCGACATATAGCGGACTTTCATTGCCCGCGGTATCGCTGATGACGTGCTCCTTCCACTCGCCCGCGCCTTTTGGGTTCTCGCGCCAGACCGCTCGTTCCCCGGGAATCCCGATCAGAATTTGATCGGTCCAACCGTCTCCGTTGAGGTCGGCCATCCAGGTGTTGAAGCAGTTGCTGTATTGCGTCTTGGGGTCGAGACTCGGCGCCGGCACTATCTCATGTGGCGTCCACTTGGGAGCTTCGAACCACAGATTTCCGGCAACAATGTCTGCCTTTCCATCTCGATTGACATCCCCGACCGCGACCCCATCCGCGACAAAGCGGGTTTCGAGAACGTGCTTTGTGAATTGGATGTCTGCGAGCCCTAGAGCGACCATGGCAAGAATGATCATGCCTCTATCTTAGCCAGCCGCTTTCGCCGGCGGGTTCGAGTACAGCACTTTCAGATAGATCGTGAATTGGACGACCGGTTCAATCACGATCGGGTTGATCACCGTGTCGAATGCTTCCTGGCCAAGCGGATCGAAGTACACCGTCTGCGTTTTTCGAGCGCGAATGGTCAGCAGGTTTTGTCGATAGCCGTTCAGGTTTTCTGACTCCTGCGCGACGTAGTTGCTGTACGAATTGGTTGGGTAGTAGCTCGAATAGTCCTCGGCATAGACTTGGACATTGGTTGCCTTGGGCGTGTCCAATAACATCGATCGGCTCGCCAACTTATCCTTCACGATCTTCGCCGCTTCCATCATCAGTTTTTTCTGGATCGCACGAGGATCGGTTACGACGTAGTCCACCTTGATGAGATCAAAGATGCCCGCATCCGACGCGATATCGGTAAGTTTGTTGATAAGGTCTGGGTCTTTGTAGTGAATCGAGACGTTCTTCTTCAGCTCGAATCCCTGCACCTCTTCCCGCGCCGTGTCGCCTTCGATCTTGTAGCCATAAACCCTGTTCTGGGAGATGAAGTCGACATAAACGTCGTCCTTCTTGATTCCTACCGAAGCTAGACTCTTGGTGAACTGCTCCGCCATCGCATCGACCTTGGCCCTCGCGGCCTTGATATCGAGTCCTTCCTGGCTAATGCCAAACACGGCGATATACTCATCCGCCTTTACATTGATGAGCACGCTGGCATCGACGAAAAAGCTATTCGCATCGGGCGGAACCAGATTTCGACTGGCCCGCTTGGCCAACTCCTGGGCTAACGCAGCGCCCGGGCGATTGTTTCCAAAGGAGCCAGCACCTCCCGCGATCTGGGCGTGGGCGATGGACAACGTCGAACAAGCGATCAGGAGCGTCAGCAGAATTTTCATGGTGTCCCTTCCGCTATGACGCGCACGCTTGCTTCGAGGTATCAGGGTGTAGGGCATCACATCCATCGCACTTGAACTATTCGGGATTTTCTAATAGTTGCGGTGGGATCTTAGTTGCAGATTCAATGGGCTATTTGGTGCGCCCATGTGGTTTCGGATTCGTTCGGCTATTGCTGCGCACTCGATGCATGCGCTCCGTGAATCCGCCTTCTTCCCGGAAAGATTGATCGAGTTGTCGCTTTAGGCGATCTAGTAGGTAGGTCGTCTGACTAATAATGCAGATCATCGTGTTGCCGCATTGTCAGAGCCCTTGTCTTCAATATAGGTCTTATAGGACCTATATGACCTATCAACCTTGTATCGATTTCTGATGAAAACTGCTTTAGGGTCGGTCTTCGTCCAGCGCTCAAATCCTGATTGTCTTAAGAAATCTGTGTAATCGACAAGCAACTCTTCAAGGGAAGCACGAGCAATGCCGATGAGTTTAAGTTCAATCTTCTTGGAAGTACCCGAAGCCATACTCCCTTCGGCAATGTTCTGTTTACCGCTTCGAGCGGCTTGAACCATCTGATCCACGGTGCGGGATCGCTTGTCTAGATAAAGACCTGTAAACACAACGGTCGCATCGTGAACGATCACTGCCATTTGATAGGCCGCCAGATCGTTGTATCCTCCATGCGGCGGAATCAGTTCTTCCACTGAGACATTATATAGGACCTATAAGTCATATAGGTCCTATACCTCGCTAACTTTTCTTTAGAAGTCCATTCCGCCCATGCCACCCATGCCGTCCATTCCGCCGGCAGGCATTGCAGGGCCCTTCTTCTCGGGCTTCTCGACTACGAGGGTCTCGGTCGTCAGCACCAGCGACGCGATCGACGCCGCGTTCTGGATCGTCGAGCGAGTGACCTTGGCCGGATCGACGATGCCCGTCGCGACCATGTCGACCACTTCACCGGTGACCGCGTTCAAGCCCTGGCCAAGACCAGCCGCTCGAACCTTCTCGACGATGACCGAACCCTCGAGGCCCGCGTTCTTCGCGATCTGCCGAAGCGGCTCTTCCAAAGCTCGCTTCACGATCTTGAGACCGGTCGCCTCGTCCGCGGTCAAACCGTCGAATGACAGCTTGTCGGCTGCGAATAACAGGGTCGATCCGCCGCCCGGGACGATGCCTTCTTCGACTGCAGCTCGCGTAGCAGACAAAGCATCCTCGTATCGGTGCTTCTTCTCTTTGAGTTCCGTCTCGGTGGAAGCGCCGACCTTGATGACCGCCACGCCGCCCGAAAGCTTCGCGAGTCGCTCCTGGAGCTTCTCTCGATCGTAGTTGCTGTCGGTCTTCTCGATCTGATTCTTGATCAGGCTGATGCGGCCGAGAACGTCTTCTTTGGTGCCTGCACCCTGGATGATCGTGGTCTCTTCTTTCGTGATGATGACCTTCTCAGCGGTGCCGAGCATGTCGACCGTCACGTTCTCGAGCTTGGTGCCGAGGTCCTCGCTCACGAACTTACCGGCAGTAAGGGTCGCGATGTCCTCGAGCATGGCCTTGCGGCGATCGCCAAAGCCCGGAGCCTTGACGGCGCAGATCTGGAGCACGCCGCGAATCTTGTTGAGAACCAATGTCGCGAGCGCGTCGCCCTCGATGTCCTCGGCGATAACGAGGATCGGTCGGCGAGTCTGAGCGGCCTTCTCAAGGAAGCCAAGAAAGTCCTGCGCGCTGCTGATCTTCTTCTCGTGGATGAGGATGAGCGGCTTGTCGAGAACGGCTTCCATGCGCTCCGGATCGGTGACGAAGTAGGGGCTGATGTAGCCGCGGTCAAACTGCATACCTTCGACGATGTCGACGATGGTCTCGCGACCCTTCGACTCTTCGACGGTGATGACGCCGTCCTTGCCAACCTTGTCCATCGCTTCCGCGACCTGCTTGCCGATCTCGTTGTCGTTGCCCGCAATCGTAGCGACGAACTCGACCTGCTCCTTGTCCTTGATCGGCTGGCTCGCGTCCTTGATGGCGCTGATGACCTGCTCGACGGCCTTATCGATACCGCGCTTCACCGCGATCGGATTTCCACCCGCGGAGACGTAGCGGAGGCCTTCGTTCACGATGGCCTGAGCGAGAACGGTCGCCGTGGTGGTTCCGTCACCGGCCACATCGTTGGTCTTGGAAGCGACCTCTTTGCAGAGCTGCGCACCCATGTTCTCATAAGGATCTTCGAGTTCGATTTCCTTGGCAACGGTCACGCCGTCCTTGGTAATCGTCGGGCTTCCCCACTTCTTGTCGAGGACGACATTCCGTCCCTTCGGGCCGAGGGTGACCTTCACCGCATCGGCGACTTTGTTGACGCCGCGCTCAAGCGCTCGACGTGCATTTTCATCGTAAAGTAAATTTTTTGCTGCCATTGTTTTCCTTTGCCTTGCATGGCGGTGCGTTGCGATGCATGGCTTTGCTTTGCTGATTTAAGACTGTTCGGCACCATATTCGACTAAGTCCTCGCGAACATAGCGCTTTGGTGAATTCTCGATATCGTTTTGTAGTTTCGTGGCGAAATTTCGAAGTTTGATGCTTAGATGTCGGGCGGCATCCTCAATTGCTTGGGTGTCTTGTTCAGCACTGAACTGAAGATCCCGTGAAATCAAGATTTGCGTTTCAAGTTCGTTGAGCGAACCGATTGCGATGCGAAGGAACCGTAGAAGTTCTCGATCACTATCTCTGCCAACTCCTTCCGCGATATTGGATGGAATGGAAGTCGCTGCTCGACGAATCTGCGACGTCAGCCCGTAAAGTTCTTCTTTAGGAAATCGTGCCGTGACAGCGTAACATCTGACCGCGAGTTCGCGACCAAGTTGCCAAACTTCAAGTGTCCGATAATCCTTCATGAACGCTATGCATTGCCATGCAAAGCCAAGCATCGCCACGCAAGGCTACGAAAGAATCGCATACACCTGATCCTCATCGAGAATCAGGAAGTCTTCTCCTTCGAGCGTCACTTCGTTTCCGCCGTACTTGCTATACAGCACCTTGTCGCCGACCTTGACCGTCAACGTATTCTTCTCGCCGTTGTCCAGCGTTCGGCCCTCGCCGACGGCGACCACGGTGCCCTCTTGGGGCTTTTTCTTCGCGGAATCCGGGAGATAGATGCCGCTCGCGGTCTTCTCTTCCGACTCTCGCACCTGGACAACGATCTTGTCTCCGAGTGGTTTTAGCTTTGCCATTTTGATTGTTCCATTAGCAGTCGAGACTGCTGACTGCTAATAATGATGGCTTCAAATGGGCTTGAGAGTCAATGAAAATTGGCACTTTCTGCCTCCGAGTGCTAACGTGAGCACGCTTTGGTCAGCCACAGGGAAGGATGTCGACGGCTTGGATCGACAATGGTGTTGCTGCCAGACCGGCACAGCTCAGTGCAAACAGCGAGATCGAGATGAGGCGATCACCCCGTCGCCATACGAAGATGGAGTTGAGAACGGCGATGGCAGTGCATCCACCGGCAATCCAAATCGCGGATGGGCGAACACTGAAGGCGTACGTGTCGAGCGAAGTGCCGCGAATCGCGTTCCAAAAATTCACGGACGCGGGAAGACAGGCCCCGATCGTGAATAGGAATGAAAGGAACTTGACCATCGCGAATTGATAGTTTACGAAATGAGCTAATCCTGAGAAGAAGCCTCTATATCATAGGCCGCACTAAATGCCGCCTTCGCCGGGCGGCCCTTTCGGATCGTTGCTCCTTCTATCTTTTCCAGCGCAATAGGATGACTCCCGGTCAGCGAACTCACTTCATCGGCCAGAACGCTCGCGTGCGTCGTCAGCCAGATCTGCGAGGCTCCGGCGACCCGCTTGATCAGTCGAGCGAGGGGTGGAAGAAGTTCGTGGTGCAGGCTGGTTTCAGGTTCGTTGATGGCGATGAACGGCGCTGGCTTAGGACTCAGAAGCGCGGCGCAAAGCGCCAGGTAGCGTAGTGTTCCGTCTGATAGCTCACGTGCGTCGAGGGGTCTTGTCATTCCCGGATAACGCATCGCGATTTCCAGACCGTGCCCAACTCGATCAATCATCAATCGTGCACCTGGAAAGGCGTCGGAAATCGAGTTTTGTAGTCCGCGATCATCTCCGTTCTCGAAAATCGTCTGCAAAGCAGCCGCCAAATCGATTCCATCTGCCGCAAGGATAAACGTCCGAGTGCCGACCTGGGGTTGGCGCATTGGCGATGCCGCGTCACTACGAAACGAGTGATAGAAGCGCCAACGCCTCACGTTTCGAGCAAACCCCGACAGCATCGGAAATTGCTGAGGATCGGAAATTTGTGCGATCACCGATTCTGAATCGATCAACTGCAGGTCAAATCGGTTCCAGCTGCCATCCGCCGCCCGCACTGAGCACGTTCCCGTTTTTCGTTCCAGCATCGCGATGCGGCGCTTTCCCTCGCAGAGCGTCAGATGCTCTTCCTTGATTTGCGGATCGAGGTTGAAGAGTGTTCGTTCATTCTGCGGAAGTCCCAGAACCAGTCGGTATTCAAAGTCCTCGACCGCGATCTGTAGAGTAAGGCGCACCGGACCGGACTTCCGCGGTCCCGCCCAAAGGATCGAACCCAGCCCGCCTTCGGCTACAATTGCTTCGCCGAGTCGTCCCTCAACCGCTGCCTGGATCAGCGCGATGCTGTTGTAGAGGTTACTCTTGCCACACCCGTTCGGGCCAAGGATCACATTCACCGGCTTCATGGGAAGCTGGATTTCGCGAATAGATCGGTAGTTCGAAACCCGTAGTTCCGTGACCGGCATTCCACCATTTTGCGATATGGTTGGCAAAGCTTGTCTTTGGACGAACCCTCCCAAAATGCGATTTACAGAGTTCGTGACCCCAAAACCTTTAATAGTAAATCCCCGTCGAGCCACCCAGGCTGATAACATAGTGGTGGAGTGAAGCTTGTTCATTGGCTCGGAAGCATGACCGCATTACTACTGGCCGGAATGGCCATGGCTCAGGATGAGCAGCCCGTGCGCCTATCAGGGTCGTTCGAGGAATTCTTCGCTTCTGCCGGATGGGGGGACGTGTACAAATCTCGCGACCGCTTTTTCCGCCTTTCCCTCAATGCTGAGTTCGGGAAATGGTCGGCGACCGCCAGCTATTGGGACTACCCCTACTGCTACTGGTACGAGATCGACGAAACGAATCTGAAATATGAAGACAACGGCTTCAGCGCCAAGATCGGCCGGTTTCGCCTACCGATCGGGCTGTCGGATTGGTATGACCAGTGGTATTCCGGGTTCGTTCAGCTTCCGCTCGTCGAATACTATTTCTACGGAGCATCGCAACCTCTGGAACGCACCAACACCGGCATCGAGGCCGAGCAAACCCTGGGTGCCCACCGCGTGCAACTCGCCATCACCGACGCCGAACCGCTTTACAACCGGGTGTTCGCAAAGCGCCTCGACCGTCTCTCGGGACGCTACTCCTATTACGACAACGGCCTCACGGTCGGTATCTCGGGCTTTGTCGATTCGCCTGGCCGTGGCTCGAACGGAACGTTTACCGCTCTGGACGCTCGCTACACGATTCCCAACTGGATACTAAAAGGTGAGCAAGTTTGGTACCGCGGCACGAATCAGAGGGAGGACGGCTACTTCGTCGAGTTGTCCCACCGTTTGAAGGGATTGACGAATGTGACGCTCGTCGGTCGCTACGAACAAATCCGGATTCAGGAGCCCGCAGAGAAACGAATGGAGGCATGGACTATCGGCTCGCGCATCCGACTTCCGTGGGAAATTACGGTTCAAGCCAACTATACTGGGGGCCCGGATATGAATCGCGTATTTTTTGGTGGCGGTTGGGCTCTTGGGTTGTACAAAGACTTCCGATTCTAAATTAGGACTATGATCTCGCTCCTCGTCGCGACCGCCACCTTCGCCCCGTTTACGGTCAGCGGAACCATCGCGGATGGCAACAAGCTCGTGGGAGATGCGGTGGTCTGGTTGAAGGGCGAGGCGCACGGAACCCCAGTCAAAGCGTCGATCGAGCAGAAAAACAAACGGTTCACGCCACACGTGCTGGTCGTCCCCGTGGGCAGCACCGTTGACTTCCCCAATCGCGACGATCTCTTTCACAACGTCTTCGCCGAATACGACGCCAAGAAATTCGACCTCGGTATGTTCGGTAAAGGTCAAACCCGAGGAGAGACCTTCAAAAAGCCCGGCATGGTGTCGGTGTTGTGCAATGTTCACTCGAATATGAGCGCGTTCATCATGGTGGTCGACACGCCCTACTTCGCCAAGACGAACGCGAAGGGCCAGTTCGAGATCAAGAACGTTCCCGCCGGAACCTACGACATGGAAGCCTGGCACGAGTCCGGTAAGAAGTCATCGGGTCGCGTGGTCGTAAATGGGAATGAGACCGTGACCATCAAACTTGAACGGGGATAGACGATGTCGCTTCGCGTTCGAATTCTGCTGACCACCTCTCTCTTGGTCGTGGCCATTGTGGGAGGCGTTCTCGCGATTTTCAGCACGCTGATGACGCGCCAGATCGAAGTCACGGCCCAAAGGGTTTCCGACCGCGCGTCCGCCGTTTTCAACTACGCAATTCTCAGCTATGAACAACGGCTCTCAATCGAGACCGCACTGCTCGCCGATCGGCCCGGTACCAAGAATATCTATCAGGCCAGTCGCCTGACGATCGACGATCACCTCGATGAATTGACCGAGCTCGTCGATCCGGATTGGATGGTCATGACTGACCCCGACGGCAAACTCATCGGCGCCTCGAAAGAAGCTAAATCCCAATTGCCCGAACTCTCCGAAGCGGTTCGAAAGGTTGTTCTGGCCAATCAGCAAAACCCATGGAGTGGATTGCTTGAGTTCGGTCAAAACGCCACGATGACCGCCTCTCAACCCATTATCATCGGAGATTACGTCCAAGCCTTCCTGATTACGGGGGTCAAGGTTAATCGCGAATTTCTCAAGCGAATCTCTCAAGGGTCGAAAAATGACGTCGCGATGCTCGGTGACGGAGGTGTTATCGCATCCACGATCGACCTGCCCACGGACTCGCGGTTGGAAGGCGCCCTCAATCTGGGCGGCGTTCGCTATATCACGATTAAGCGCGCCCTCCCCGAAGTCGCGTCTGGCGGACGCATCGAAATTCTCTCGCTCGTCCCCGAAAGCTCGGTTACGGGACCATTCGAGCCGTCTCAGCGGGCCCTTTTTATCCTCCTTGGAATCGGCCTCGTACTGTCCGTGGGAGCAGGTGCCTGGCTGTCGTACAGCGTCACTCGCCCGCTCAATTCCCTTTTCGTTGCCGCCCGAACCATCAAGGAGGGCAATTGGCCAGAGTCATTCGGCGTGCCCCGGCGCGATGAGATCGGATCCTTGCAGGGGATGTTCGCAGAGATGGCGGTCTCGCTTCGCACAAGCCGGGAGAAGTTGGTCGGCATGCTTGAGATCGACCCCCTGACTGAGCTCGCCAATTATCGAAGTTTTCGCGAAAAGTTTGATCACCTCCTCATTGAGTGGCGCGAGCACGGCGGCGAACTCGGGCTGATCCTGATTGATATCGACCGATTCCAGCAGTTCAACACCGCCTACGGAACAGCTGAGGGCGATCGGGTGCTCCTGTCCATATCCAAATTCCTCCGCGACGAAGCTGGCGATGCGCTTTGCGGGCGCTATAGCGGCAACGTCTTCGCCGCCGCGATCACCAATCGGAACAAGACCAACCGTTGTGCGGAGCGCTTGCGGCAACGGGTTGCGGCCAATGTCCCCGCGACCGTGAGCGTGGGCGTCGCCTTTGCCAACCCAAGCCTTGACCGCTCCGACCTGATGTTCCTCGCCGGTGAGCTCGCGACGAGCCAGGCGAAAGCCGGTGGCCGCAACACGATTCGCGAATTCAGCGGCTTCGAATACTCCGGCGACGAGCACGACCTCAACCTGTTCCTCCAGCAGGGCAGCTACCCTGCGGTGCGCGCGCTCGCCGAAGCGGTCGACGCCAAGGACGAATATACGCGCGGCCACTCAAGCCGCGTCGCCACCTATGCCCGAGAACTCGCCGAGGCCGGTGGCAAAGATCCAGGATTTGTCGATCTGGTCTACGTCACCGGTACACTTCACGACGTGGGCAAGATCGGGGTTCCCGACTCGGCGCTCAAGAAGGCTGGCCCTTTGACCGAAGACGAATTCGCCCTCGTACGGATGCATCCAGAGATCGGAGAAAAGATCGTTAGCAAGATTCCCCAACTCAAAGACACGCTCGCCGGGATTCGGCACCATCACGAGCGATGGGACGGGGGTGGATATCCCGACCGTCTCAAAGGCGAAGCCATTCCCGTGGTAGCACGGATCCTCGCCGTCGTCGATGCCTTCGACGCAATGACGAGCGAACGCCCCTACCGAAAAGGAATGGATGTCGAGATTGCCATCGCCGAATTGGAACGTGGCGCCGGTACGCAATTCGATCCCGAATGGGCGGCTCGGTTTGTCAAGCTCCGCCGCGGCGAGATTCCCCGAAAGAAGTCGGAACTCACGGTCTGACGCAGGCACCATACTCCTTGAATGGCGCAGCGTCGGCGAATCCTCGAGAAGACTCGACTGAATCCGATACAGGTTGCGGCGGCAAACGACTTCGTCTCGGAGCCTGACGGTCGAATTCCCGACGAGGAGATCCTTGCCAATCCAAAGTGGGGCCTGTATTGCCTGGACTTCGAGTCCGACGAGGCCATCTTCGTCGAGGTCCCGGATGACCGTGCGGTCTACTCTGCGGCATTTCTCTACCAGACTCAGTCCGAGATGGCGGTCAACATTGCTACGATGCCGCTCTCGGCGTTTCAATCGATTGCGCAATCCATCGTGAAGCCAGCCGATGGATTTGTGTTCATCCATTCGGTCGGTCGATGCGGGTCGACTTTGCTCAGCAAGGTGTTTCAGGCGCTTCCGCGAACGCTCAGCCTGTCCGAGCCGGACGAACCCACGCGTTTGGGTCAGTTAATGGCGCAAGGGCTTCGGCCCGCCGACGAGATTCGCGATCTTCTCTACAGCTCGACGATGTGGAGGGCGAAGCGCTGTTCGTGGCCGGTGGATCGCGTTGCGCTTAAATATCGATCCGAGGTCATGCTGCTCGCGCCCCTGTTTGCGGAACTCTTCCCCGACGAGCGACACATCTTCCAGTACCGCAACGGCCTGAGTTGGATGCGATCAGTCGTCCGTGGCTGGCCGCCGGGGACGCGGTTTGACGAAGAGCAGACTCAGCGAATGATCCAGGCGTGGTCGCGCTCGAATCCCTTGGTGCACGAATTGGCGCAGGTGCAGTCGCTGAACGAGGTTCAAATCCGCTTTATCTCCTGGGTCAATTGGATGGAGCACTATTCCATGCTCCCCGAGTCGGCGGTTGCTTTGCGATACGAGGACTTGGCTGGCCATCCGAGGTCGACTCTCAAGGCGCTTTTCGATGCGCTTAAGATTGAGGATGTTGACTGGGATGCCCTCGACGAAGTTCTCTCTCGTGACTCACAAGCCGGTACCGTTTACGATCGCGAAGAGCGCAAGGCATTGCGATTTGATATTCCGGATGACACGATCGAGAGCATCCGGGAGTTAGTGAGGAGTCGGCCAAAGCTCGGCGACTTCGATGTCCGGCTGCCCCGAACGATTAGCCCCGAAGGGGCGGCAGATCGCAGCTAAGGGCGTATGCCCTGGTGATCAGGGCACAAGTAGAAACAGCCCTGTAAGGGCGGCATCGGACTTACTCGAACAACAGCCGATCCATGCCGATCGTCAATCCTTCCAACTCCCTCACGCGCCGAACACACAGCTTGACGCCGCCCATAAAACCCATCCGATCGAGCGAATCGTGCCGAATCGTCAGCACCTCGCCCGGAGCGCCGAACAGAACTTCCTGATGTGCCAGTAATCCCGGCAAACGCACCGAGTGGACCGGAACTCCGTTTACCGAACCGCCGCGTACCCCTTCCGCCTTGAACGTCGGCCTTGGTAGCCGGACCGGCTCTCTGGTTCGGGCGGCCCCGATCCGCTGAGCCGTCAGCATCGCGGTCCCGCTCGGAGCGTCCTCTTTCCGGTCGTGATGCATCTCGATAATCTCGCAGTCCGGCAGCCACTTCGCGGCGGTCTCGGCAAACTTCATAAGTAAAACTGCTCCGATCGCAAAGTTCGGCACGATCATTCCCGGCACGCCCGCGTCTTGACAACCCAAGCGAATAGTCCGTACATCCTGCTCACTGATGCCGGTCATGCCAAACACGAAGCTGACCCCGTGCTTCACACACTGATCGGCTTGCCCCGCTGCGGCTGAGTAGTGGGCGTAGCTCACCACAACATCCGGCTGAGTTCGGTCGATGGCTTCCCCGAGCTTCGCTTCGATCTGCAGATCCGGTCCCTCGGGCACGAAGTCACGCAGCCGATGCCCCACACTCGACTTCCCGGTCACCGCCACAATCTCAAACCCTTCCGCCGAAGTCAGCGCTTTAACCGTCGCCTGCCCCATCCGCCCCGCCGCACCCACGACGACCACTTTGATTGACATGAGAACGGTTTACCTTGGGGGAGCGCTTTGCATGGCGGTGCATTGCAATGCTTGGCTTTAATCACTGCAGGCAATGCAATGCAGTGCAACTGAAGCCCAGACCTAGATCACGAAAAGCGCCTGACCCCACTCCCGATGGATGATCCAGAGCAACAAGAGATTCAGGGCGGCTGAGACAATGAGGACGCCTCGTAGGAAGCGTCCTTCGTAAGGGAGGGACGCCCAGACTAACCCTGTAACGGCACCCAGCGCGCATGCAACCTGGATTGGACCGAGGAACAGGATGATTGTCCACGCCGCCTGACCGTCTGACGTGCCGATCAGGACCATGATCAGGATCATCGGAATCGCGAGGACCTGGCTTCCGAAGACGAATCCCCTAAGCACTGGCAACCAACGATCGCGGGCCGCGTGTCTCATCTCAACCGTATTTTAGCGAAAACCAAACCCGAACCCCCACACCCGTCGCGTAGCGTCTAGACCCAGCGCGTAGCGCTCAATAATGCCAGTCGACGTTATCCGCCTTTTTCGCATGGGCTTCGATGAACTCGCGGCGCGGCTCCACCTTCTCACCCATGAGCTTGGAGAACATCTGCTCGATCTCGATTTCATATTCGGGATCGAGCTTGACCTGAACCAAGCGGCGCATCGCGGGATTCATGGTCGTCTCTTCGAGGTCATCCGCGTTCATTTCGCCGAGACCCTTAAATCGGGTGACGTGGACATTCTTCTTCTTCAAGCTCCGAAGAATCTCATCGCGCTCCTGCTCGGTCATCGCGTAGTGTCGCTCGTTGTTTCCGACCTTGACGACAAAGAGCGGAGGTTGCGCGAGGTAAATGTGCCCCGCGTCCATGAGCGGCTTCATATAGCGGTAGAAGAACGTGAGCAACAGCGTGCGAATGTGTTCGCCGTCGACGTCGGCGTCCGTCATGATGACAATCTTGTTGTAGCGAAGTTTGGTGATGTCGAACGAAATTTCCTTCTCTCGGTCTTCGCGGGTCTTTTTCTTGCCCACTGCGTTTCCGCCTTCATAGAGCGGGTCGCCGACGACCATCTCAAAGTCCATTTGAGCATCTTCGCTGCTCTCCATCGCCGCCTTGTTTCGTCCCATTGAAAGATCGAATCCACAACCGAGGGCGGAGATGAGCGACTTGATTTCTTCGTTGTCCAGCGCCTTGTCGAGGCGTGCTCGCTCGACATTCAGGATCTTGCCTCGTAGCGGAAGGACGGCTTGCGTATTTCGATCTCGAGCTCCCTTGGCCGATCCACCTGCCGAGTCTCCTTCAACCAGGAAGATCTCGCATTCGTCCATCTTTTTGCTGCGGCAATCGCTCAGCTTTCCGGGCAAGCCAAAGCTGTCCATCGCATTGCCACGCCGAATCGACTCCGCCGCCTTTCTAGCAGCTTCGCGAGCGCGCTGAGCGATGATCGCCTTGTCGACAACTCGTTTGGCAACGTTGGGATTTTCTTCAAAATAGGTTTGAAGGCCATCGCCGACGAGGGAATTCGTCAGACCCATGACTTCCGGCGTCACCAGCTTAACCTTGTCCTGCGAGTTGTACGATGGGTTTTCAAGTCGGAGAGAAATAACCGCAGTTAGACCGTCGCTGATGTCATCCGAGGTGAGGTTGTTATCCTTTTCCTTCAGGAAGCCCATCTTGCGGGCATACGAGTTGACCACGCGAGTCAACGCTGCGCTAAAGCCTGAGACATGCGTTCCGCCATCCGGGTTGTGGATATTGTTCGAGAACGCAAGGATGGTCTGGCTATAGGAATCGTGATACTGCAGCGCGACTTCGAGTTCGGTCGAATCTTTGACTCGCTTGAAAAAGACGACCGGATGGATCGTTTCCTTGTTCTCGTTAAGGTCTTCGACGAGCTGCGGAATACCTCGCGCATAGTGGAAAAGCTCGCTTCGCGATGCGTCCTGCTCGTCCTTGTAATCGAATTTGACCTTCGCGTTCAGATAGGCGAGCTCGCGCATGCGAGTCTTGACAATGTGAAGGTCGTATTCGGTCTCGGTCAAGACCGACGGGTCGGCGAACCAGTGCTGCTGGGTTCCCGTGTCTTCCAACTCCGTAACCCCAATTTCGTGGACCTCACCCTGTGGAATTCCCTTCTCGAAACGCTGTCGATAGATCTTCCCGTTTCGACGGACGGTCGTCTCCATCCACGCTGACAGTGCGTTTGTACACGAGACACCGACACCGTGGAGGCCGCCTGAAGTCTTATATCCACCACCGCCAAACTTACCGCCGGCGTGGAGCACGGTCATAACAACCTGAAGGGCGCTCACGCCCATCTTTTCGTGCTTGTCGACCGGAATGCCACGGCCGTTGTCCCAGACGCTCAGCGAGTTGTCCGCGTGGAGGGTGACGACGATGGTGTCGCAGTGGCCCGCAAGGGCTTCGTCGACGGAGTTGTCGAGAACTTCCTTGAAGCACTGGTGCAAACCTCGCTTGCCATTGTCGCCCACATACATGCCCGGGCGTTTTCGAACGGCCTCGAGACCTTCTAAAACCTGGATTTCGCTGGCGTTATAATCGCCTTCAACTTTGCTGGAGATCGCATCGATTATCGCGAGTTGATCGTCGTCTTGCGGATTGATTTCGGGAGTGTTATCGTCAGCCATAAGCGGTCAGTTTGAACCTGAAGGATACCTTATATACATACGCTCGTCTGTCAGTAAACGGTGCGCAAGTCGGTCGTGCATTCCGCTGCCTCCACCCGACATGCGAAGCATGGAATGTGGAGGCTCTCTAGGAAAACTTTTTTTGAGCAACTACTGAAAAGCTGCTTCACCTGGATCAGACGTCTTTCCTTCCATTTCATATGGCGGCGACAGCAGGGACGCCAGTTGTCCTGATGACTGGACATGTCTGTAGAGACCCTTTACAACCTTAATCTGTTCTCGATCCAGGCTCGATCGCCGTGGACTGTGATCAAGAATTCGGTTCAGACTTTGGACCGCCGCCGCCCGAATCGCAATCTCTTGCTCCAAGCCAACTTTCCGCTGATTTCGCATACGCCAGTGCAGTAAGCAAGCTCCGAATAGGAGTGCACTAGCGAATCCAAGAGCGTAAATCACTCGAGCATGCATGGCTGGTTCGGCGATGATGGATGCACAAACTAGGAGTAACAAGACAAACGGAGCGGCGATTGCGATAAACATCCATGTATGGCCGAGTTCGCCTCGGGCTTTGAGTTGTTCGTCAGTGATGCGAAGGACGGCGGCGATGGAGCGCATCGATGGATCGGCTTCGCACTTCGCGAAGCTCTCTCGTATCTCTTTCAGAGTAAGGCCACGGGCTTTTCCGTAGCCTGCGGCAGCCCAATCCGTTTCATTTGCGGGATCGATAGCCAATTCTATCAGACGGCACTGAACTAGCCCAAGCTGCGTTAGATTCAATAGTGACGTGATCGAATCACCGCCAGCCGTGCCTCTTAAGCGCCGCTCTGTGCGTTACGCCGTGCTCTGGGCGAGCATGCTGGTCGTGACATTTCTGATCACGGTTCTAACCGCGATGAGCCTGGAAGTCGGGAATGGCACCGGATTCATGATGGTTCCACTTTACGGAGCGATACCAGCCCTTCTGACATTCGGGATCGCTGTTCTGGCTCCAGTCGCCCACGACAAACGCTATTTCTGGCAAAGCGCCTTCTGCTACGTCGCCGCTACCCTGGGAATCGGCTGGTGGACTTTGCAACTGGTTTACTCGATCGAATTCGAGCGAACCCCCGCCTGCTCTGGAATGCATAGTGACGATCCCGGCTCTGGCAACTCGTGCCGAGATGGAATGACCGAAGGTATGACCACGGCTGACCTTCGCGACTACTATCGAACGAAGGGTATCCACCCCAAACCCTTCTCGAATGTATTCCCGTGAACCCGTATTAGGCTCCGAATCGATCCCCATCGGCGTCATCGGCGGTTAAGGAACACTTTCAATCGCATGCGATAGTTATCCAAGGATTGCCGCGACTGAAATGCAAGACGTGAACGAAGACAGCCAACCGGACCCTCGCCATCCTTGGTGGCTGCCAACCATTGGCACCGCCATCTGGCTCGGCGTGGTGGCCTGGGCTGCATGGATTACGATTCATAACGCTCAAGTCGCTCCGGTCGACCCGCATCGAACGGGTTTCCTCGACGCGGACATGAAAAGCGTATCCGGTTGGCTTCCTAGCCTTCCTCACATCGCTTCTGGTTTCATTTGCCTTCCCTCGCTGGTGGAAGCTTCCCGCCTTCATCCTTTTCTCCGGCAGCACCTGGTTCGCTGCCGGTTGGGCGCTGTCAACGGCAAGCAATATCGAAGACGACCGCACGCCGCCCTGCTGGGGAATTCACAGCGACGATCCTTACTCCGGACCAAGCTGCGAAGACGGACCTGACAATGACCTCTCCCAAGCCGAGATCGAGAAGTGGATGCAGGACTACCGCAAACAGAAGCACTAATCCCACATCCATCCATATCCGCAAAATGGACATCGATGTCGGGTTCAAAAGAACCTGTCTCCGAATATTAATCAATGTCATCCACCCAGAAAGCCTATCGGTGTTAGGATGTAGGAGGTGTTCAACGCTAAGAACATATTCCTCGCAGTGGTGGTCGTGGCCTACGGCATCGCCCTCATCCCACCCAAAGGGGAAGCTGACGCGAATGAAGCGGAAGCCAAAGCTGCGTCAAACGCCAAGTACATCATCCGAATTGCCCCCGGCCTCTACATGCCCGGCCGTCGCCCTATGGATGTCGGCGACAAGCTTCGCGGCCTTTCTGATGTCGCCAAAGAATTCGAAAAGCTGAATCCCGACACCCACATCGAGTTCAGCGAAATGCCTGGCTCGCGCGAATGGCTCGTCACCCAGCTCATGGGCGAACAGGCTCCCGATATCATCAACATCAATGTCGAAGACGTCTGGCAGGATGTCCAAAAGGGTTGGTATGTCCCGCTCGATAAGTATCTCGAAGCCCCAAATCCGTACATCTCCAAAGGTCAGCCCGGAAGCAAAGAATGGTGGGACCTGTTCAAGTTCCAAACCATCTCCCGCAGCAAAGCCGCGCCTGATGGCCAGATGTATTGCATCACGCTCGACATGATCGAGACGGGGCTTTTCTATAACAAAGACCTTTTCAAGAAAGCGGGTGTCGAGGTCCCGAAGAACTGGGGCGATTTTCAGGTCGTGCAGGACAAGCTCCAAAAATCTGGCACGATCCCCATGCTGGTCGATCAGGGAGCGCTCGCGGACTGGGGCGTCGATCTCGTTTTCGACCAATACTATCGGGACATCCGAGACACCTTGGACCTCTACGTCGACCCCAAGCGATCCGCCTTCATGAAAGGCTATCTCGACTGGGACGAACTCGCGTATCTCCACGGAAAAGGATTTTTCGGCAAAAACGACCCCCGTTGGCGCGAGGTTTTCCGAACGCTTAAAGATTGGCGCAAATACTTTGTCAAAGACCTCGGCTCGGTGAGCATGGAGCGCAGCTTCATCACCCAGCAAGGCGCGATGTGGTGGAGCGCAAGTCCTTCCGTCCAAAAGCTCACGCAGGACCCTTCCATCGACTTCGACTGGGGTGTTTTCTATCTGCCTCCGATTCGCAAGGAAGACAACCGGTTTGGCATCGGTGTCCCGATGTGCGTCATCGGGGAAGCCGCGACTCAATATAGCGTCACCAACTCCGCCTACAACGACACCAAGAACCAGGCGACGAGCGAAAAACTCAAGCGCGTCATCGCGTTCTTGCAGTTCATGACGACTCCGAAGAGCACGGATAAGGTCGTCAACGAAATGGTTGCGCTTATGCCAAATGTCGTCAGTGTGCCGCTGAAACCCGAACTCGAACCGTTCGACGGCTTTCTGACCCAGCACGACTACTCCACCACCAAATGGCTCTTCACGTTCGACCTCCGATTCCGAGAGATCATGACGCGATCGTTCTATCTCTACCTTCAGGGCGGGATGTCGGAAGACGAGTTTATGGACTGGATGGACAAGGATGTTGGGGCCGCGGCGGATACGATTGTTCGCCGTATGAACGTCGACCTGAGCAAGTTCGACAAGGCCTGGGCCGCCAAAGCCGAAGCCCGAAAATCGATGAAGGAGCTGCCCCCTGGCGCTCGCTCGTAAAGTCCGTCAGAGCCTTGGACTCTATGGCCTCATCACACCGACGTTCGTGTTGCTGGCCGTGTTCTCTTTGGTGCCCTTCGTGTGGGCGTTCTGGACGTCGTTTTACGACTACGAAATCGGCGGAGATCGCCGCTTTATCGGACTAGCAAATTACACCGAATATCTAGGCGATCCGACCCTGATCCCCAGCTTCGTCAACATGGGGATTCTGACGCTGATCAGCGTGACAATCGTAATGACGATTCCGCTCTTGATCGCCAAGTTGATCTTCTCGCTGTCGTCAGAAAGAGCTCGCTATCTCTATCGCGTTCTGTTTTTGATCCCGATCGTTGTGCCTGGTATCGCGGGAACGCTCATCTGGCGCGGAATGATTTACGGCGACACCGGCTTGATCAATGAGACCTTGCGCTTAGTCGGTATGGGTGATTACGCAACGGGCTGGCTTAGCGACCCAAACACGGCGCTATGGGCGGTGGCATTAATTGGTTTTCCCTTTGCCGGAGGAATCAATATTCTCATCTACTACGCGGGTTTGGCGAGTATCGACGAGAGCGTGCATGACGCTTCTTCTTTGGACGGAGCGACCGGTCTTCAGCGCTTTTTCCGGATGGAGGTCCCGCTGGTGTTGAGCCAGGTTAAGCTCCTGGTGATCCTCTCGGTGATCGGCAATGTCCAGGCTTTCGAAGGCATGTTCGTTTTGACTCGCGGGGGTCCGGGCTTCAAGACCATGTTGCCAGGGCTCTGGATGTACTTCAATGCGTTCAGCTTCCAGCGCATGGGCTATGCCTGCGCCATCGGCGTCTGCCTGTTCCTCTTGATCATGGTCCTGACCGTGATCAACATGCGCTACTTTCGGTCGAGCGAGAACCTGACGAGGGCGGAGACGTGAAACGCCGGAAACAGATCAACGACATCCTTCTCCACACGATCCTCATCGCGATCCTCGCGATGACGCTCCTTCCCTTCGTCTTTGTCATTAACAACTCATTCCGCACGAATAGCGAGATGAATCACAGCTTCTTCGGACTTCCCGAGGCGGCGCAAGGACTTTTTTCAGCGACGTCAGCTGCCTTCCAAAAGCTCACCGAGAGCTATCGAAACGCGTGGGAGGTATTGCGGCCGTATGTCCTCAACACGCTGTTCGTGTGTGCGATAACAGCCGCGGCGGTGGTCTTTCTTGGCAGTTTCACCGCCTACGTTTTCTCGAGATACAAGTTCCCCGGCAGCAAAGCGCTGTTCCTCGTGATCCTCAGTTTCATGATGATTCCGGGTGTTCTCACGCTGGTACCAAGTTTCATGTGGGTCAAGCAGCTCGGACTCTTGAACTCCTTCTGGGTGCTCATCCTCCCTTACGTCGCGGGCGGACAAATCTTTGCGATCTTTGTTTTCAAAGGCTTCTTCGATGGCCTCCCCGGCGAACTCTTTGAGAGCGCACGGCTCGACGGTGCCGGCCACTTCAAGCAGTATTGGAATCTTGTCCTGCCCCTGTCAAAGCAAATCGTCGCCGTTGTTCTCATCGTGAACGTCCTCGGCACCTGGAACAACTTTCTCTGGCCGTTCATCACAAACACCGACGCCAAATACCACGTGATTTCGTCAGGCCTCTACACGATGTCGAGCAGCCAGCTTGCGTCGAACTACGCGACGATGTACGCCGCTTACGTTCTCAGCAGCATCCCCATCCTGATCCTGTTCTTATATGCCACCAAGCCATTCATGTCCGGCGTGACGAGCGGCGCCTTTAAGGCATGAAATCCATCTGAAAGGCCCACCGACGCGCTCTGTAGATGTAGGCTGTTCATGGACTCTGGCATATGCCAGTTTTGGGATAAATCAATGAAGAGAACACCTTATTTGGCTCTTATGGCCGTTGCGCTTGTGGGATGTGGAGGAGGCGCCTCGATGAACTCTGGCAATGAACAGACAATCACCGTCGGACCGATCGTGACCAATGTCGTCGGCGCGGTTCAGAAACCACTTATCACCAGCGGCAACAACCTGGTCGTGATGGGGATTTACGGAGGATCGGTGACGGATATGAAAGTCAAGATGCCACCGATGTCCACGCTGTCTCCCGACGAAGTCGCGAGCCAATCGATGATTAGCTTTGGTCGGCGAGCGAGAGCCAATCTCTATCAGGTCGGAACCGGCGAGATCACGCAGGTCGGCAACTTTCCCAGCACCCCGGTCGCGGACTGCTACACCGACATCAGCCCCGACGGCACAAAGGTGATTACCACCGAATACGTCGCCTCTCCCGGGCCGACTTATCAGATTTTCATCGAGAACATCGATGGCTCGAATCGAGTGCAGTTGACCAGCAGCAACACGATCACGAACGCCATTCCGCGGTTTTCGCCCGATGGATCGAAGATCACGTTCGTGCGTTATGCGGCAGATTTCTCGTCGACCAAGATCATGTCGATGAATGTCGACGGAACCAACCAGACGATCCTTGCGAACACCGGCAATTTCGACGTTTTTCCTTGTTATTCGGCCGATGGCACCAAGATCTCCTATGTCCACCAGATCGAAAGCGCTCGAACGTTGTGGACGATGAATGCCGACGGCAGTAATAAGGTCCAAATCCTGGGCGATGCAGAGACCTCAATTTATACTGCGGAGTGGTCACCTGTCGGCGGTGATTTCGCGGTTTCCTGGCAAGATGGCGGGGGTCACTACAACGCGGGCGTGTATAACGGATCAAGCCTGACCTCATACTACACATCCGACTTTTTGATCTACACCGTCTCGTTTTCGCCGGATGCCCAGAAAATCTGCGCCGACATATCCACTGGCGATGGCAACCACCAAATGGCGATTTTCGACCGTAAGATCGGCGATCCTACCATCGCTTTCTCTCAGGCCGATTACGTGATTGGCAGTTGGGGACCCTATCTTTCCGAAAAGCGATTTATCGGAACCGCTTCGATGCCTTTCGGGACCTCGATGGGAGGCTTTCTCTTTGGCCTGCAGGGCAAACTCGCCACGAGCGTCGTTGCCTTCGACTCGCCAACGCGAACCGGCGTTGTCGTCAACAAGCAGGACGACTCCACCCCCGATCAGCCCGACCTGATTGTGACGATTGAAACCGCCGACAAGCTGAACAATCTTCAGTACCTGAACACGGTGGCAGCACCGCCCGTAAAGGTGATCCTGCCGGGAACGGCTTCGACGCACGCCAGCGGAGCAACCATTGCGTTTGATGCTGAAACGGGCCACATTGCCGCGGTTATCACCTACACGACGTCCGCTTCAAGACAAGCCGTGACTCGTTCGAACGGAAAGGTGACCGTCAAAGCCAACATCCTCGGAATCTGGGATGAGAACGGCAAGAATCTCGCGCCCGCTGGTGGAAGCGAAGTCGTCCTCGACTCGATTCACGGCAAGCTGATCTCGCACAAGTAACGAGCCTGTGGGGCGCGCTGAGCTCGCCCCTAGGATCCGATAGCCCGGTTCAGCGCGGCTTGCGCTCGCTGGACATCCGCGCTTGCCTGGGCCACGTTTCTTTGCGCGGCAAAGAGCGATGACTGCGCATCGGTGACTTCGAGGAACGTTCCAAGTCCGCCTGAGTATCGACCCTCCGAAATCCGCACCAACTCGGCCGCGTTGGCTAGCTGAGCCTGCGACGTTTCGAGGCGCTGCCTCGCCGTTTTCAAGTCAACCAGCGCCCGACTGATCTCGGAAATCACCTGCTTGGACAGGTCGACCAACTGGGTTCGAGCGATCGTTTCCTGCCCCTTTGCGGCTTTCGTGTTTCCGGCCGTCAATCCTGAATCGCCGAATAGCCACGTGAGATTTAGCCCAATCGCGCCACTCTGGCTTTCGAACGGATCATCCGCACCACGGGCGCTCACACTGCCGGTTAGCGTGACCCGGGGCGCGTTCGACAATCGAGCGACCGACACGCCCAGCGAAGCGGCTGCCACTCGCCGTTGCGCCGCCACCACATCGGCGCGCCGATTGAGGCCCGTGGTGACCAACTCATTCAACTCCTCGGTCGGCGCCGCCGAAACGGCGGCGCCCGAAACCGGAGTAATCGGGGTGCGAGGATCGATGCCAAGCTGTTCGGCCAGCAAAATCTGTGAGTCAAGCGCCGTGTTACGGGCGGACTCCAGTGCGATCACCGCATCGGCGAGGCTGGTTTTCGCTCGCACAAAGTCTCCGGGCGATCCCAAGCCTGAATCGACCCGAGCCTCGGCTTCCGCGAATTGCCGCTGACGATTTGCAAGGTTTTCCTCGCTGATCCGCACGTTCTCCTGGTTTTGCGAGAAGTTGAAGTAGGCCACGCGGGTCTGATAGGCGACTTCCTGCTCGGTGTTGGTTAGCGTTGCCTTTGCCGCCGCTTCAAGCTGCTGAAACTGCCGGACCTGATCTCGCGTTTTTCCGAAATCAAACAGTAGTTGTGAAGCCGTAACGCCCGACGAAAATCGATTCGAACCGACCTGAGCGGTGCCCTCAAAAACCCGCTGATTCGTGAACGCCGCATTCGCCGAAAGCTGGGGTAGTAGCGCCGATCGGGCGGCCTGAGTTTGACCTTCCGCGACCTGGACCCCCGCCGCCGCAATCGCAACGTCGCCTTGTCGCTTAAGGGCTATCGCCACCGCCTCGTCGAGGCCGAGCGGCTTTGCGCCGACCTCGATATCTTGTGCGGGAGGAATGGTTACCGGGGCCGGCACCTTCACGTCGGGTGTCTGTGGTTTGATCGGCGGCGTTTGTTGACCAAAGCCGACAACTGCCATGCCGCCAATCAATCCGGCTAACAGGAACTTATTCATCGACGCCCACCCCGGAAGGAATTTTCTCGACCGATTCGACTGAGGGTTCGACCAGGTGCGAATGAGTTAAATCACGATCCGTCTTGCGGACTCTCCGCACCAGATCGTCGAAGAACGTGTACACCACGGGAACCACGAACAACGTCAACATCGAGGAAGTTGCCAACCCGCCGATTACAACCGTTGCGAGCGGCGCATACATTTCAGATCCGCTGCCGACTCCAATCGCCAACGGCAGCATTCCGAGCATCGCCGCCAAGGTCGTCATCAAAATTGGCCGAAGTCGCGTCGGTCCTGCGGTCAGGATCGCCTCATCCCGCGACATGCCTCTCCCCCTCAACTGGTTGGTGTAGTCCACCAGCAGAATTCCGTTCTTCACCACGATTCCCATCAACATTAAAAGTCCGATAAAGGCGGTCAGGCCAAACGATCGATCGGTGATGAACAGCGCCAACACCATGCCGATTGCGCACAGCGGAACCGAGGTCAGGACGACCAGCGGATAGATGAAGGACTCAAACTGCGACGCCAGCAGCATGTAGATCAGCGCAATCGCAAGGGCCACCGCCAGACCGAGTCCCGAATACTCCTGCTGGCGCTCCATCTGCTGGACACCAAAGCTCCAGTGATAGCCTTCCGGGAGCTGCACTTTGTCGAGCGCCGCGGTGATTTCCGCCTGAACTTCGCTTTCCGGCGTGTCGACGATTCGTCCGCCCACGCTGACGTATCGTTGGCTGTTCATGCGCTGGATCTGGTTGACCCCCATTCCCGTTTGCGACGTCGCCACCTGTTTCAGGAGAATCGGATTCTGAGTCGCGGTCGTGCCCTGAACCGGCAGGTTGGCAATGTCCTCGATGCTGTGACGTAGCGGTTTTGGCACCTGGACATAGATCGGATATTGCCGTCCATTCTCCTGATAATAGCTAGAAAGCCGACCGCTCGTCGCCGCCGAAATCGTCGAAGCGACTTCGTTAAACGACAAGCCAAGCTGGCTCGCCTTTTCCCGATTAACTTTCCACTGAACCTCCGGCGTCGCCTCGTCGATGTTGACGTTCACATTCTCCAGTCCCGGCAGATTCTCGATCGCCGCTTGAATCGTGTTGGCGACCGACGTGAGTTGCTCCATATCCGGGCCAAAGACATCGACGGAAATTCCCGTGTTGTTGCCGCCCAGAACGTTGGCGACAACGTCGTAAGGATTCACCTGAATCTGAGCTCCCGCCACCGTATCGAGCTTTGCCTTCAAACGTTTGATTACATCCTCCGTCTTTGACTTGCGGTCTCGCTTTAGGCGAACCTGAGCCGAACCTTCGTTCGACGGACCACCACCGCCACCGCCACGAACGCCGACGCGAGTTCCTGACCCCGCGATAATCGTCTCGACGTCCGGATCGGCCATAAGGATGTCCTCGACCTGCCGCATCGCCGGATCGGTCACCTCGACCGCCGTGCTGATGGGCAAGCGGACGCGCACGGTCAGATCTCCGCTGTCCGTCGGAGGCAGTTGCTCACGCCCGATATCCGGCCACAGATATGCGGCCGCGACGATGGCCATCAGTCCAATGCCGATGATCGCGAACCGTCCCTTTAGCGCCCACTTCAGGCCGTTTCGATAGCTGTCGTCAAACCGATCAAAAAGTGAACCAAACCGATCGAACGTCTTCGTAATGATGTTGTGCTTTGTGCGAAGCTCAGGATGCGCCTCTTCCAGAACCTGTTTCTCACTGATCATTCGCGAACTGAGCATCGGAACGACTGTCACCGCGTCGAGTAGCGATACCGCGAGCGAGAACACCACGACGAGCGCGAACTGCGTAAAGGTCTGACCGGCTTGTCCTTTGATGAGCAGCAGCGGCAGAAAGACGATCATGACGGTGAACGTCGAGGCAAACACCGCCGAGAGGATCTCCTGCGTTCCGCTGACCGCGGCCTCTGCAGCGCGTTTTTTGTCCCGTTCGATGTGCCGGTAAATATTTTCAAGCACAACGATGGCGTCATCGACGATCAATCCGGTCGCTAATGCGAGGCCGCTGAGTGAGATCGTGTTGATCGTGAAACCGCAGAAGTAGAGCAGCGAGAAGGTCGAGATGATCGAGATCGGAATGGACAGCGCAACCACGAACGTCGAGCGGAGATTACGCAGGAAGAATGTGATGATCAGGATTGCGAGGACGCCGCCGATCATCGCGGTTTCCTGCAGGTCGGTGATCGAACTCTGAATAAATGCCGATTGGTCGAAGACCAATCCAAACTTAAAGCCCGGATACCGCTTCTCGATGTCCCCGATCGCTTCCTTGACGTTCTGAGCAACCTGAACCGTGTTAGCCGCGCTCTGTTTCGTCACCGTCAAGAGAAGCGCGTCTTTGCCGTTCATGCGGACATAAGATCGAACATCCTGACTCGCGTCTCGCACGTCGGCGACCTGTTGAAGCGTGATGACTCGTCCGTCAACCGTCTTCAGCGGCATGTTGCGTAATTCATCGAGCGACTGGAAATAGCCGATCGCACGAAGCGAATATTCGGTCGTGCTTTCCTGAACGATGCCCGCTGGCTGACTCACATTCTCCTGCTGAATACGGCTCGAAATGTTGGCGATCGAAAGGCCGTACGCTTCCAGATTCTCCGGCTTAACATCGACGATGATCGCACGATCCTGTCCGCCGCCAACGTTCACCTGACCCACGCCACCCGCTTTCTCGATCAGCGGGTTGATGTCGTTGATCATCGCGTCCCGCATCTTGATCAGATTGCGATCGCCGGTAACGCCATAGACGAGAATCGGCAGGGTCGACGGATCGAACTTGAAAACTGTCGGTTCGCTGATCGTATCGTCGTTCGGGAACCCGCCTTTCGCTCGCGAAACCGCCTGTTGGACATCATTCGCGGCCGCGTTAATATCGGTTCCGTAGTCAAATTCCACGCGAATGAAGGCATTGCCCAAACTCGCACTCGAGCTGACTCGTTTCAGACCGGGAACCGTGGAAACTGCCTGCTCGACCTTTCGCGCGATCTGGGTTTCCATCTCGGCTGGCGCCGTGTTGGGCCAACTGATGCCAACGGCGACGGTCGGAATATCGACCTTCGGAAGCAAATCGATGGGCAACCGCAAAAGGCAGACGATGCCCAACACGACGAGAGCCGCGATGCGCATCGTCACGGCAACAGGTCGACTTACGGAAAACCGAGCGATGTTCATGGCTTTTCGCCTTTCTTCGGATCGCCTTTCTTCTTGTCATCTTCGCCGCCGACGTTGACTTTCTGTCCGTCACGGAGCGGTCGGAAGGTCAGTGTGACAACTTTCTCACCCGGCTTCACGCCTTCGAGAATCTGAGAAAATTTGGTGTCGGTGGCTCCGACTTTGACGTCGCGAATCTCGGCTTCGCCCTTGTCATTCACGACCGTAACGGTCTGCTTGCCACCGGGTCCATCTTTGACGGCTTCGCGCGGGACCGCGACCGGTGCCTTGATCCGCTCGGTTGGAATTGCGATGTTGCCAAACATTCCCGGCTTCAGCGCTCCCGCTTTGTTACTCAACCGAACCTGGAAACTGATCTTCCGGCTCGCCAGATCAGCCGCCGGATTCACGTGCGTGATCGCTCCCGAGAAAATCTGCTTCGGCAACGCGTCGAATGCCACATCGGCGACTTCACCCACCTTCACCACGCCGCTGTCCGACACGGGCACGGACCCTGCTACATATAGCCAATCGAACGACTGAACCACCAACACCGCCGTGCCCGGCGAAGCCAAGGCCCCCGGGTCGGCGCTTCGCGCCGTGACAATGCCATCGATCGGAGACTTCAAGACCGTATCGGCAAGCCGCGACTGAGCCTGCTCGAGTTGGGCTTGTGAAGCTTGGACCGTCGAGCCAAGCGCCTTTAGATTCTGTTCGTAGGCCGGATTCTGGGCCGTATTTGCCTTTGCCAGATTCAGCGCCGCGCGTTGTTGCTCAACCTGCGCCTTTGCGGCAGCGATATCTGCCTGCCCCTTTTCCCGAGCGATACTCGCCTGGTTCTTGGCCGATTCGACCACTGCCATCGCCGAGGTCACCGCGCTCTGAGCGGCGGTTACCTGACCTTGGGTGACGTCGAGGGTGCTCTTTTGCACGTCGAGCGCTGCTTTCGCATCGTCCAAATCCTGGGCTGCGATGAACCCCTGCTTGTACAGCGAGTAGGTGCGATCGTATTTGGCTTGTGCATTCGCCAGATTCGCCTTCTGAAGCGCGACCGAACTCAGGGCGTTCGTGACCAGCACGTTGGCGGAAGCCAGCTTTGCATTCGCATCGTTCACGGATGCGTCAGCACTCGCGATCGTGGCTTTGTAGTTCTTCTCAATCTGGTTGTGGTTCGCTTGCGCACTAGTCAGCATTGCCTGTTGCTGGGCAATTTGGCTCTTAACTCCGGCAATCGACGGCCCTTCGCTGATCTGCGCCTGAGTCAATCGGCTTCGTGTTTCAGCGAGCGCCGCTTGCTGTTGGGCAACCTGGGCACTGACCTCGCTGGGATCGATTCGCACCAGCACTTCGCCCTTCTTGACCACGTCGCCTTCGCGAGCGGTGAGAAACTCGATGCGTCCGCTTGTTTTCGGAGAAATCTCGACCCGGAACGGTGATTCCGCGGTGCCGACGACTTCCAGGGCCTTGACGATGGTTCGCGGCCCGGCCGCCTCGACCTCCACCGAGGGCGCGGCCCCCTGGCGGCCCTTCGACTCCTGTTCCTGTTGCTTTTCCTTCTTGGCTCGCTCTCCATATCGCCAACCGACGACGAGAAAGAGCAACACCATCGGGACGATAATCCAAAGCCATTTGAGTGCGCGCATAAGTATCTGAAAATGCCGAACTCAGTTTACGTAAACCACCAAGTCAGGCGGGCAATCGCGACCGCTTTCCCGTTCAGCTAGACGCATTTTTAGTCTGAGAGTTCGACCATATGGATGATTTCCTTTTGGAGTACTCGAAGCTTGCGTCGAGCTTTGTCTTTGCGAAGCTTGCTTCGCTACGCCAATCACCTTCGGTAACCTTCTGTTGAATGTCAAAGCTTCTCGATGGAAAAGTCGTCCTCATGACCGGTGCCGCCCGCGGAATCGGAGCCGAATCCTGCCGCGTGTTTGCCCAGCACGGCGCAAAAGTCGTTGTCAACTATTCGAGTTCGGAAGATAAGGCGCTCAAGGTCGTGGAAGATGTCGAGCGACACGGCTCAAAAGCGATCGCGATCAAAGCCGATGTCCGAAACTTCGACGAAGTCAAAGCCATGATCGACCAGACCGTTGCCGACTTCGGCCGCATCGACGGCGTTGTGAACAACGCGATTTCCGGTCGGCAGGACGGCAAGTTCGACATCCTCACCGATGACGATTTCCGAAACATGTTCGATTTCGGTTGCCTCGCGGTTGCCAACACGGTCCGCGCCGCGCGCCCGATCATGGCCGCTCAGGGCGATGGTCGATTCGTCAACATCGTGACCGAGATCTGGAATATGGGACCCAGCGGATGGGCTGCCTACATGGCGGGCAAAGGCGCGATGGTCGGCATGTCCCGCTCGCTCGCCAACGAACTAGGCCCCGAAAACATCACCGTCAACATGGTTTCCCCAGGTTGGATGGCCACCGCGGACAAGGTGGACGTCACCAGCGAAGGTTCGAAAGGCTTTGCTGCCAGTCTCCCCCTCCGCCGCCATGGCAGCGGAGAAGAGATCGGCAAGGCCTGCGTCTATTTCATCAGCGATCTCGGGAGCTATGTGACTGGCGCGTATCTGCCCGTGACCGGTGGCCGCGTCACACAGATGGGATCGTGATTTCGCTCGCCGCCCTGATCGCAACCGCGTTCCTCCCCGGAACCGTGGTTTATCTTCAGGCTGAGCCTGATGCAAAAGCGCTGGGCGGCGAGATGCGAATGTATGGTGAGATCGGCTCGGAAGTGCCGATCTATCCGACCACCCTTAAATCCATCAATGGACGCCCGGAATCTCCGCGCTCATTCAAGCCCGCGATTGCTCGCACGGACTTAACCATCAGCGCGGATGGAACCGCCGCGGCCTGGAAAATCTACGAAGAAGGCGTCTTCCAAGCGATCAATCTCAGCTCGGGTCTGGTGCGCGACATCAGTGCCGATGCCGACAGCAATGTGATCGAAGTGCGTTGGGGTCGTCAGGGCGCTGCGATGTACTTGACGCTCAATGAAAGCGACGAAAGGATTAGCCACTACGACCCAAAGATCAAGCGGAAGACCGAATATCCTCCCAACGGACTCAACTGGTTCACGCTCGGCGATCAACCCAGGTGGATCATTCGGGACAACGAGACACTTCGCTTCGACTGGCTGGGCAAGTTGCACGAAGCGGCTGAAGTCGATGGCGAAGGCCTGGCGTGTTTGCCGACCATTTCGCCAAGCGGCCAGAAGCTGGCCATACTCACCAACTCCGGATTCTGGCTCGCCACGATCGATAAGAAATTGGAGCGGTTGGATCAAGGACCTTACGGCAAGGTCCGAGATTCAAAACTCTTCTGGTCCCCCGACTCCCGTTACGTCGCCACCATCTCAGCGGGAATCAGCAGCGAAACCGAACCCGAAGTCTCGAACACGTTGGTCGCCTACGACGCTTCCAAACAACCGCCCGTCCTCATCCGGATTAAGACCTGGACCGAAGCCCAATTTGAATCGAATCTCAAAGTGCTGGGATGGGTCAGCGCCAATGAATTGCTCGCCGCTCGGTGGAAGAGAGATCGATGCGAATTGACAAAGATCGATCTTTCCGGAAAAGAAAACACGGTCGCCGTTCTCGGCGACCGTGTCCAGGATGTCGTTTACGCGCAACCCAAATAGGTTTAGAACTTGGTTGTCACAACCGAGAGTGCACTGGTCGCTGAGTCGTATCCGTAACCCGTGACGTACACCTTGTGGTCTATGCTGTCATAGGCTGAACTCGTGCCGCTGCAGCTCATCGTCGGATTTTCGTAAGTTTTGAGCCAGGATCTCGTTCCAGTCGAAGTCTTATACTTCGCCACCACATACTTGTTCTTGATGGTCGAAAAGTCGCCGATGTGCGTCCCCGTAACATAGAGCGTATCGTTATCGTAATGAAGCGAAGCCACATTCATCACGGGCGTCGCCGGATCCAAACTATGAATGCGCTTCGCCCACACGGTATTTCCGGTGGAAGCATCGATTTTCAACGTGAGGATGTCCGTAAAGTTGAGAACCGGATTTACCGAGTTGCCTGAAACAAAGACGCTGCCATCAGTGGTCACTTCCAGCCCATACAGGTAGTTGTCGGTGTCAGCCGCATGTCGACGGTTCAGCCAAACCTTGTTGCCGAATTGATCATATTTGAGGACGATGTAATCGTAGCGCGACCCGCTCCATGAAAAACCGCCCGCGTAAATATTTCCGCTCTGATCCTGTGAAATCCGCATGCCAACTTCGTCAGCACCAGCCGGGCCATCGTAATACTTGATCCACTCGCGGGTCCCGTTGTAGCTGTACTTGATCGTCGTCATGTCGTTGGAGCCGGACGGTCCTTCACTTTGACCCGTGACAAATACCTCGCCACTGTTGTTGGTGATAACTGCGTTCGGAGTGGCAGAGCCCGAGGTGCCATGCTGGCGAGCCCACAGTTTGTCGCCGTTAAAACCGTATCGGATCGTCACAAACCTGGAGCCGAAGTTGAGGCTTGCCGTTCCGACAACGACGCATCCCCCCGAAGGATCTGCGGCGATCCCCATCGCATAATCCGGATATCCTGACCCATCGTATTGTTTGGCCCACTGCAACGTGCCGTTGGAGTTGTAACAAACCGTCGCGATATCCGGTTGAGTCGACACCGTGTCGACGGTGCCCGTGATGTAAATCTGACCACCCTCGTCGATCGCCATCGAATTGATGTAATCCTGTCCGTTGGCAGGGCCATTATAGGTTCGAACCCACTGCTGGTTGCCCAGATGATCATATTTGATGAGAAGAAAGTCGCTGCCAGTTGCACTCGTGGAGCTGTTGCCTGCCATATAGACATTGCCCGAAAAGTCGGTTTTGACAACCGAACCTTCGGCGCTATTATCGACACTCGTATAGAACGCCGGCCATGAAGCGAGAGCCGCTCCTGCGAGCACGACGAATAAAGCGGCTGAAGCCGCTCGAAACAGATTTTTAGTTTTCATTTGCCTGAATCAGCAGACTTTCCTTGAGCAAATCCGTCGGCTAATCGCCAAGCTGATGCATAAAGGCTACAACGCGGCACCGCCAGATTGCAAGTTTTTAGGCGTTTCGGCGGTAACCTCGTGACCATCTATGGCTAGCAAACCTCTCGGAATGGGCGTCGTCGGTGCGGGAAGCATCGGAATTCGCGCGGCATTGGACCACTTCTCACAACCAGACGTTCAGGATCGCGTCTATCTCGCGTCCGTCTGCGACCCCGTCGCCGGTCGCGCCGAAGCCGCCGCTGAAAAATACGGCGTCAAAAGCCACTTTGTCGAATACGAAGACCTCCTCAACGACCCGAATGTCGACTTCGTGACGATCTGCTCTCCGATCGGTTTACACTACGATCAGGGCCTCAAAGCCATCGAAGCCGGCAAGCACCTTCACTTCAACAAAACCATGACGGTGACTGCCGATGAGTCGCTCGATCTCATCGACAAGGCCAAATCCAAGGGCATCAAAATCGTCGCCTCTCCCGGCCAAATGGTCCGCCCAGTCAATCGAAAGATTCGCGAAATGATCCGCAACGGCGAACTCGGCAAGCTCTCATGGGCGGTCACCGGAGCTGCATTCGGTGCCTATCACGAGCAGGAAGGCGTCCGCCAGGGCAACGACGTCCTCAGCAACGTCAACCCGTCCTGGTATTGGAAGAAGCCCGGTGGCGGCCCTCTCTTCGACATGACGGTCTACGGTCTCCACACCCTGACCGGAATTCTCGGGCCGGCCAAGCGAGTCACCGGTATGTCAGCCTGCTCGGTCAAAGAGCGTGAATTCCGCGGCGAAATGTATCCCTGCGATGCTGACGATAACACGCTCATGGTCCTCGACTTCGGTGACGGCGTTTTCGCATTCGCGCACGGCACGTTTGCCGGTGGCGTCAGCGACTTTGGCCAACCGAGTTTCTTCGGTATGAACGGCTCCGTCGTTGGCAAGAAGTGGAACGGCACCGAGATCGACGTTTCAGCCGAAGGGCCGGCTCTCGGTTCGCACGTCGTCGGCGTTCACGCCGACATGGGCGAAAACCACGTTTACGAGGACATGATGCAGCTCGCCGATTGGCTCAACGACGGCACCCCGCCCGTCGCAACCGCCGAGCACGCCGCCCACGTTATCGAGATCATCGACGCCGCGTACAAGGCATCAGAAACCGGCCAGACTCAGACGCTCCGCACGACGTTCGAGCAAGTTTGACCTTCAGCGGGCAACCATGCTATACAATGGCAGCATGGTTGTCCGCAAGCTGACGCCGTTGGGTCGATCGACTCTCAAGATTGGGTTCACGAGCTCGCTTTTCGTGGGCGGCTTTTTGGCCCTATTCTGGTTTGGGCTTGTGTTGGCAGACTTTGCCGCCGGATCTCCGCTCGATTTTCGCATCGGCATAATGTTTTCGCTAGCGCTGGTTTCGCCTTGGCTCTTTGTATCGCTGATCGGCGGACTGGTAACGTCGTGGCGGGTCGGCGTGGTCGCTGGCATCGTGGGCGTTGCGCTGTTGGCCGTTCCGTTCCTCATTCCTTTGAGCCCGATTACACGACTCGCGAGTCTCACCCAATCGATCACTCCGGGGACGCCGGAAGCAAGTGTTCGCAAGCTACTGAATGACTTCGATGGGCCCTATCTCCTCGCCAGTGAAGATCGCGGAGGCGAATATTCATGGAGCTATTGGCTCCCTGAAGGAGTGGGATCTCCGTCCGACGACGGTGCTGGCTGGATCACGTTTAGCAAAGGCAAAGTCGTCTCGACGGAGTTCGCTCCAGACTAAGTCGGACCGGTGCCCTTGTCGAGAGCACCGGTTTGGATACGAGTCAGCTTGAGCGACGAACGGTGATCTGCCGAACCTCCGGCGTCACCTCGATCGCTTTCGGAATGGAAATCGTCACGAACCCATTCTCGAACTGTGCATCGATCTGATCGAGTTGCAGCCCCTCCGGCAAGTGGATCGATCGCGTAAACTCGCCGTAGTGGTGTTCGCGACGATAGACTTTCGTACCTTCGCCATCCGCCCAATCCGCGTTCGATTCGCCGCGAAGGGTCAGCACATCCTTGTCGAGACTGACATTCAGCTCCTCCGGTGCAACTCCCGGAGCCGATCCTCGGATGAACAACGTGTTGTCCTTCTCATAGACATCGACCGGGAAAAATCCGGCGCCACGCCCGCCCTGTCGGTTCGATTGCTCAAACGCCCGATCCAGGTCATCGGCCAGCCGCTCCAGCTCCGCAAATGGATTTCGATTCCAAAGTGTTTTAGTTATCATGTTGTTTAGGTTCAAATCTCTTCGAGATTTAGCACTCTCCCATCGAGACTGCCAATTATCCCTAACGAAATCTCTTCCAAATACGTTTCAAATTCCCACCACTCTTTGCTCTTTGCTCTCTGCTCTTTGGACTCACCTAGTAATCTGTACCCATGAACATCGTGCTCGGCATTTCCGGCAGCGTCGCCGCCTACCGCGCCGCCGACCTGGCCCGCGAACTCATGCGGAACGGCTTCACCGTCCGCGTTTGCCTCACTGATGCCGCCACCAACTTCGTCAGTCCTGCCCTATTTGAAGCCCTTACCGGTCAACCCACGCTGCAAGCCACGTTCGAAGAACCGGAACCGGGCCGAATGGCCCACATCGACTGGGCTCGCCAAGCCGACCTTATCCTCATCGCGCCCGCGACCGCCAACACGATCAACAAGCTCGCCGCCGGCATCGCCGACGACATGCTCACCACGATTGCCGTCGCCACCACGAAGCCCCTCCTCATCGCCCCCGCGATGAACCCACAAATGTATGCAAACCCGACAACCCAGGCCGGACTCGATACTCTGAGGGCGAGGGGGGCCACCATAGTGGAACCCGACGAGGGCGATGTGGCCTGCGGAGAGAACGGACAGGGCAAACTGGCCAGCATCACCGCAATCGTTCAAGCCGCGAAGGAAGTTATCGCCACAACCAAAGCTTTAGTTGGCAAGAAAGTACTCCTCACCTCCGGCCCGACCCGAGAACCCATCGACAGCGTCCGATTTCTAAGCAATCGATCGAGCGGGAAGATGGGCGCAGCCCTCACCCAAGCCGCGCTCCTGATGGGAGCCGAGGTTACCATCGTAACTGGCCCAACCCAAACCCCGCTGCCGCTTCAAGCCAACGTGATTCGAGTCCAAACCGCGCAGGAAATGCTCGCCGCCGCGCTCCCTGAAGAAGCAGACATCATCATCGGAGCCGCCGCCGTCGCCGACTACCGCCCTGCAAATCCGGCGCAAGGCAAGGTTCGGCGCTCCGACGAACCGCTCTTGTTGGAATTGATTCCAAATCCTGACGTCATCGCCGAACTCGCCGCCGCACATCCCACTGCCCGCACCGTCGGCTTCGCCGCCGAACCAGGCAGCGATCTGGAAGTCGCCCGCGCCAAGATCATCCGGAAAGGACTCTACGCCATCGCTGCCAACGACATCAGCCGCTCGGACGCAGGATTTGAATCGATGAGCAACGCTATCACGCTGATCACCGCCGGTGGAAAGGTCGAAGCAAGTGGCACCCGGACCAAACTCGCCTGCGCTCTTTGGTTACTCGAGCGGATCGCCCCCGGTAGCTCAACCGCAAACTCAGTCTTAATCTCGGGCGGCTGACGAAGAGTCGCCAGGATCCCGCAATACTTCTCATCCGACAACCTAACCGCCTTCTCCACGGCTGCCGGATCGATCTCCATGCCGCTAACGATGTGACGAACCGTCATCGAGATCACGGGCCTTGGATAAACATCAACCGGCCCTCGCTCCCATTCGACCTCAATCCGATAAGCCGCTACGTCTTGCCGCATCTTGTGCAGGATACCAATGACATCTACCGCCGAACATGATGCCGCTGCTGCCATGAAAGCTTCGACTGGCGAGACATTCTCTGGAGGATGACCCAAAAGAATCGAACGGCCATTTTCACTCACTCCCTCAAAGGATTCATCTCCCCGCCAATAAACGACTAGCACTCCCCAAACCTTACCCGTGGCAAATGTTTCACGTGAAACATCTTCAATGCTCGGAAGTAGCGGACGGTACACTCAAAGAACCTTTCCACGACATGGAAGGGAGGAGGACCATTTGGATCTTAGCAATATGCCGACGCGCTATGACGCGTCATCGACCGAAAGCAAGTGGTACGCCGCTTGGGAAAACGCCGGACTTTTCAAGCCCGATTCCGATCCCGGAAAGCCGGTTTATTCGATCACCATTCCCCCGCCCAACATCACGGGCTCGCTGCACATGGGGCACGCCCTCTGCTATCCGATTCAGGATTTGCTCGGCCGTTACCATCGCCTGCGTGGCGACAGCGTTCTCATTCTTCCCGGCCAGGATCACGCCGGCATCGCGACCCAAAGCGTGGTCGAGAAGCAGCTTCGTAAACAGGGCACTAGCGCCGCCCAACTCGGTCGCGAAGAGTTTGAAAAGCGAGTCTGGGAGTGGCGAAAAGAAAGTGGCGACACCATCCTCAACCAGCTTCGAAGGCTCGGCTGTGCCTTCGACTGGAGTCGGCAGCGCTTCACTCTCGACGACAAATACGCCGAAGCCGTCCTCAAAGTCTTTATCGACTGGTTCGATCGCGGACTCATCTTCAAGGGCAAGCGAGTCGTCAACTGGGATCCGGTGCTCCAAACCAGCGTAAGCGATATCGAAACCGAGCGTAAAACCGTGCGCGGCAAGCTCTATTACATCCGCTATCCGTTCGTTGATGGCAGCGGCCACGTGATCATCGCGACCACGCGGCCCGAAACGATGCTCGCCGACGTCGCCGTGGCCGTCCATCCGAGTGACAAGCGGTACGAAGGCCAAATTGGCAAGCTCCTTAAGCTGCCTCTGATGAATCGCGAGATCCCCCTGATTGCCGACATCTATCCCGACCCTGCCTTTGGTAGCGGCGCGGTGAAAATCACCCCTGCCCACGACGCCAACGACTATCAGGTCGGCGTCCGCCACAACCTCGAGATGCCGGTTCTGCTTGATACAAACGGCCGAATTACTGAAGCTGGTGGACCTTATGCCGGTCTCGACCGCAACGAAGCCCGCAAACACATCGTCGCCGACCTTGAGGAACAGGGATTCCTCGAAAGGATCGACGACTACGACATCCCGATCATCGTGAGTGAGCGAAGCGGCGAAGTCATCGAGCCGCTCCTCAGCGAGCAATGGTTCTGCGACCAACCCGCCCTCGCCAAGCCGATGATCGAGGCGATGAATCGCGGCGAAATCAAGTTCACCCCGGAACGCTACAACCGAATCTTCATCGAATGGATGGAGAACATCCGCGAGTGGTGCCTCAGCCGCCAGCTTTGGTGGGGTCACCGCATTCCGATCTACACGACCGAGGACGGAACGGCGGTTGCCGCGTTGAGTTGGGCCGAAGCCGAGAAGAAATCGGGCCAAAAGATCGTGAAGCAGGAGGACGATGTCCTCGACACCTGGTTCAGCTCCGGCCTATGGCCCTTCGCAACCCTCGGCTGGCCCGAAGAAACCGAGGATCTGAAGCGCTACTATCCGACGAGTGTTCTGGTGACCGACCGCAACATCATCAACCTCTGGGTGGCGCGAATGGCGATGATGGGCTACGACCTGATGAAGGAAAAGCCATTCGACGACGTCATGATCTACGCAACAGTATTGCGAGAAGATGGCCGTCGCATGAGCAAGAGCCTCGGCACCGGCATCGATCCGATGGAGATCATCGACACCCTCGGCGCCGATGTCCTCCGCTACACGCTACTTAGCCAAACCGGTGAAAACCAAGATCTGCGCTACAGTGAGCGCCGAACCGAAGACGCTCGCAACTTCTGCAACAAGATTTGGAACGCGACCCGGTTCGTCCTGATGAACGTGGAAGGCTCGATTCAGCAGCCAAGCCACCTCGAGACCGTCGACAAATGGATTCTGAGCCGCCTCTATGTGACCGAGCGCGAAGTGCGCCAGGCCTATGATCGCTATGACCTGCAAAGCGCCTGTCAGGCGCTGTTCCGATTCTTCTGGTCGGAGCTCTGCGACTGGTACATCGAAGTCTCCAAACCGCGCCTGAACTCGGATGCGAAGACGACCCCGCAATGGGTGCTCGTCACGTGCCTGGAAGCGTTCCTGAAAATGATGCACCCAGTCATGCCGCACATCACCGAGGAGCTCTACCAGCACCTCCCGATCGACGGCAAGTCGCCGTTCCTCATGGCGTCCGATTGGCCCGTCATCCCCGAGTCGTTCAATTCGCCCGAGGAAGAAACACGCATCGAGCGGGTCTTCGAGATCACGCGCGGCCTCCGTGCGCTGCGCGCCAGCCTCGATTTGACTCCGATGAAGCCGATTCCGACGGCTTTCTACGAAGGCGATCTCGAAGGTGGCGAACCGGTTCTGGCCTCGCAAGCATGGGTCGAGAACCTGCAGAAGGGCAAACCCGAAGGCAAAGCGATCTCGTCGGCCGTTGCCGGTGTCACGCTTCACCTCCCGCTCACTGACGACTTGATCGACGTCGAGAAGCTGCTGACCGGCCTGGAACGCGAGGAGAAGAAGCTGATCGACGAGAGCACGAAGCTGCAGCAACGACTGAACAATCCGCAATTCGTCGAGCGGGCCAAACCCGAAATCGTCGAGCGCGAGCGCCTTCAACTCACCGAGCTCAAGGCGAAGCTCGCGTCCGTTCAGGATCGGCGTAAGCTGTTCGGCGGATGAAAGCAACCTCGTTTGGCGCGGTGACGCCCTATTACGACGAGCTGATGTCGCAGGTGCCCTACCGCATGTGGGTGGGGTACTACCTACTGCTGCTATCGCATCAGGGCGTCCACCCAAAACGGCTCCTCGACATCGCTTGCGGCACCGGGACGATGACCGAGATGATGCACGACGAGGGCTTCAAAATGGCCGGTTTCGACCTTAGCGCGGGCATGATTCAGGAAGCCCGCCGCAAAGCCGACGCCCTCAATATCGACATTCGCTACGAGGTCTTCGACGCCGCCGTCGCCGACATGGAAGACACCTACGATGCGGCCTACAGCTTCTTCGACTGCCTCAACAACATCACTGACCCCGAGCGCCTTCAGATGGCTTTCGATCGAGCCTTCCACCATCTCGAACCAGGTGGCTCCTTCATCTTCGATCTGAACACCGCTTATGCCTTCGAGCAGCAAATGTTCGATCAGAAGAACCTAAAGAAGAATGCGAAGCTCCGCTACGACTGGCACGGCGACTGGGACCCGGAGACCCGCCTGATCCAGGTCAATATGAAGTTCTGGTACGGCAATCAGGAGTTCACCGAGACCCATATCCAACGGGCCTATGAGCAGGACGAGGTTCGCGACATGCTCACCAAATCAGGCTTCGTCGACGTCCGCGCCTTCCACAGCTATACGCTCAACCCGCCGCGTCATGCGAGCGATCGGCTTCATTGGGCGTGTATTCGCCCTTAAGGCATCTTCTTTCGCGGGACATGACATTCGCACAGCAAAAAGCTCAGGTTCATTTGAACCTGAGCTTTGAGAATATTCTTTGACATTCGCACAGCAGCGAAGTCCCGATCCGATGTCTTAGGACTTTCCGAGTGGATCGCCCTTGTGATAGTCAGGGAATGGCGGTCGCTTATAGACCTTCGGCGGATTCTTTGCCAACTGCTCGACCAGATACTTCACCGCCGCCTCGAGCTGCGGATCTTTTCCTTGTCGCCAAAGGAACGGATCTTCCTCCACCTCGACATCCGGAGCGACACCATGGTTCTCGACTCCCCATTCGCCATCCAGCCCATAGATACCGAGCTGTGGAGCAGTGGCTCCGCCTCCGCCCATCAACGGCACTCCGGGAGACGCGGCCACCAAACCGCCCCAGGTTCGCTTACCGAACAGCGGGCCCACCTTGCCAACACGGAAAAACCAGGGAAGCGCGTCGCCGCCTGACCCCGCCATCTCATTGATCAGCATCGCCTTCGGTCCCTCGTTCGACAGCATCGGGATCGCAAAGTCGGTATTGTCCCGCTGAGCTGCCATCCCAAGCACCTGTCGGTTCAGGATCTGAATGATATAGTCCGACAGCGCACCGCCATGGTTGAAGCGATCGTCGACCAACACTGCGGGCTTGTCGAGCTGCGCCGTGAAGTATCGGTTAAAGCTCGAATATCCACCGCCACCCGTATCGGGAATGTAAACATACGAAACCTTGCCACCTGAAAGATCATCTACCTTACGGCGATTTCCCTCGACCCACGCGCGGTAACGTAACGCTCCTTCACTCGCAACCGGAACTACCGTGATCGTCCGCGCATCTGACCCACTTGGACTCGTCCCGACCGAGATGCTCACCTGCTTACCCGCCGTATTCTCGAAGACTTGGTAGATGTTGTCCTTATCCGTAACTTCCTTACCATTCACTTTAATGAGGAACTCACCCGGCTTAACCGTCGCTCCTGGCTGTGTGAGCGGAGCTCGCAAACCCGGATTCCAGTTCTCGCCGTTATAGATCTTGCTAAACTGATATCGACCCTCGTTTCGTTTGTAATCAGCTCCAAGTAAGCCACCCGGCACGAAATCTCCTGACGGCAGTTCGCCTCCACCGGAGAACGTGTGGCCAACCGTCACTTCGTTCAACATGTCCTGCATCAGGTAGTTGTAGTCCTGACGACTGATCAAATTCTCGAGGTAAGGCTCATACCGCTTCTCGACTTTCGTGATATCCAACCCATGCGTGTTCGGATCGTAGAAGAAGTCACGCATGTTGCGCCATACCTCGTAAAACATCTGACGCCACTCCGCCTTCGGATCGATGTACGACTGAAGGTTCGACGTGTTCACCGCCCCAGCACCCGGCTGAACAGGCCCACCCGTCGACACGACCTGCCATCCACTCGGCCCCTGAATCAGCGCCTTATCGCCCTTCGGCGTTACCACCATGCCACCAATCGTCGGGGACCACGGCATCACCTGCTTGGAGTCGAACGAATACTTCAAAGCGGCCGTCGGCCCATTCCCCAGCGGATTCCCGATCCGAAGGAAGAACGCCGATCGCGGAGCGCCCGCGATGATCCGCGTATACAGCCCCGGAGGTAACGGCATCGTCAGAATTCGCTGGGATACTCCCTCAAAATCGATCTTCACCGGCCGGGGTCCCGGTGGTGGTGGCGGCCCTGATGGCGGAGGCGTCGCCCCCGGCGGCGGACCGTCCGCTGCCGACTTGGTCCCTTCCTCCTCATCGCTCTCCGGAGCAAACGGCGATGGGTCCTCGGCATCCAGCACAATCACGTAAGCCGTATAAGAGATCGGGTGATTCATCGAGCTCATTCCGCCCACTGAAATTGTCTCCGCAATATCCGTACTAGCAAGGAAATAGAGATACTTACCACTCTTGTCGAACACCGCGCTTTGGGCATCGCTCAAACCATCAGTGAGCTGAGCGATCTTGCCAGTTGCCATCGAGTAAACGAATACCGCGCTCATCTTATTCGGCAAGTGCTTTGTATAGACTAACCAATTACTGTCTGGCGACCATGACGGATACAGCGAATCTCCAAAGAAGTAGTACGGCTCTCGATCAATCGTCTTATATTGCTTGGTCGCGACATCGAGGATATAGAGCTTCATATCCTGATCGACATACGTGATGGACTTGCCATCCGGCGACCAGTTCAATCCATGATAGAAGTTATCCTTATCGCTCAGGCGATACTCTTCGGCTTTGCTACCATCCTTCTGATCGACAATATAAAGGCGATAGTTGCCCGTCTTATCCGAGAGGTAAGCAATCTTGTTGCCATCCGGCGACCAGATCGGTGACCGCTCCGCGGTCCCCGAATTGTTAGTCAAATTGCGAGGATCGCCGTTCTCGATCGGCACCGTAAAGATCTCGCCGCGCGCCTCAAACGCCGCCCGCGCTCCACTCGGAGAGATCGTCGCATCGTTGATCATGTTGCCCACCGACTTGTAGGTCGGCCTAAGCTCCGTAAAGTCGTCTTCGATCTCGATCGGAACCTGATGCGTCGCTTTCGACTTCGGATCAAAAAGATAAATCCCGCCGATCTTCTCGTAGACAATCACGCCGTTGCCCGCCGAAGCCGACTTCACGTCGAGCTCGGAAGGAGGCAAAACCTGGCTCACCTTCTTCGAGCCGACACCATAGGAAAAGAGCGTCGAGCGTCCATTTCGATCGCTCACAAAGTAAATGTCATCGCCCATCCACATCGGGAAGTTGTCATTACTGTTTTCACGTGGAACCTTCGTGATTTTCGAATTCGCGAGATCGGCAATCCAAATCGGCGGCGTCTGCCCGCCCTTATATCGCTTCCACTCCGGCTGCCACAGGTCGTGCGGAACGTACGCGATGCGCATCGAATCCGGCGAGTAGCTCCCACGCATGCCGCGGGGCAAGGGAAGGGCTTCGGGCCAGCCGCCATCGATCGTGACCGTATACAGTCGCCCCTCGCCATTGGGATGGTCCATGGACGACGAGTAAAGCACCGCCTTTCCGTCCGGCGTCCAGCCCTGAACCGTGTCCTCGCCCGGGTGGAATGTCAACCGCTTCGGCTGTCCCCCACCGATCGGCATCACAAAAACGTCGGGATTCCCCTCATATTCGCCTGTGAACGCCACCCACTTTCCATCTGGCGAGACGTGCGGAGCCGTCTCGATCCCTTGGCCAACCGTCAGCCGCTTGGCCTTTCCGCCCTCGCGAGGCACGGTCCAAAGGTCGGTTCCGAACTCAAAAACGATGGTGTCGGAGGCAATGGAAGGATTTCGCGCAAGGATCGGTTTCGTCGGATCCATGGCCACCGTAATCGCGGTGGTGGCAAAGAGCAAGGCAAGTGCTGCGGTTCTCATGGGCTGTCGCAAGTATAACGATGCCCCGGCTCCCTGAAGTTTCACTTATCGGTCAAAATCAGGACCTGATGGCCGGGGACTACCGAGAAGAGAAGACGTATTCTGGAAAAGGCGTCGTCGTCACCATCCTCCTCTTCTTCGTCCTCTTCACCGCCTTCATGATGTTCGGCACCCGCAGTTGCGCCAAGGCGATGGAGCCCATGCTCCGTGAGCACCAGACAAAAGGCACCGCCCCGTAGCGCCCGCGTCCCACAGGCTAGTTCGGCATTCGATCCAGAATCCAACCCTGCGGTTGTCCGGCTGGATTTGTCCCGCGACCGACGATAAACCGCCCATCCGCACTCACCGCTTCGGCCGACTCCAGATTCCACCCCGTCGGAATCACCGACTTATAGGCGGTCTGGATGGATACGATCTTGTGCTTTAGCCAGAAGACCGCCTTGTTTCGAAACTGAGCCGTCTGCGCCGACCCCACGATCACCTCGCCATTCGCTGACACCGCGTTCGCCGAGGACTCCCGATCCGCCGCCAGTGGCCGCAAAGCCGTCATCGTGCCGTTCTCCCAGCGAAACGCCGTCGACAAGAAATTCGCATCCGTCGACATGCCGACAATCACGCTGCCATCCGGTGACACACCTTGAGCCGAAGCCGAAGTTCCGCCCAGCGTCCCCAGATCGGTCATCGCAGAAGAAGGCGTCCAGCGAAAGGCGCGAGTCTGGAAGTCCGCATTCCGCGAATCGCCGACCACGACGCTGCCATCGGCAGAAACGTCCATCGCCACCGCGCGGCCACCTCCCAAGTCACCGAGGTCGACCAGCCCTGAGGAAGCGGTGCTCCACCAAAATGCCCGAAGCTGCGCCGTCGAATCCTGCGCCCAGCCAACAACGACCCCACCATCTGATGAAACGCCGGTTGCGAAGCTGAGCTGCCCCGCACCAAACGTTCCGAGGTCCTGAATCCCTCCATCGACCGTCCAACGAAACGCCCGTCCCCGGAAGTTCGGGTTGTATGCCTGGCCGACAACAACGGAACCGTTCGCCGATACATCCGTCCCTTCCCCAAAGGCGCCTCCAAGGGTTGGCAAAGGTCTCGGCACCGACCCGCGCCATCTCACCGCCCGGCTGTTCCCCTTGGCATTCTCTCCCGTGCCGACCGAAAAGTGCCCATCATCGCTCACCGCCATTCCTGCGGTGTTAAAGCCCTGGCCAATAAATCCAAGGCTCTGAAAAGACTGCGCAAAACTCGCCGCCGAAAAGGCCAGGACGCCAATGGCGGGAATCAATCGAAATAGGTAGTTGCTCATCACTTTGCTCGGCTCTCGACGCCGTTAGCCTCAGGAGAATTGTTAGCGCGCACATGATACGATCCATGGTGGTTGTCCGGAAAAAAAGCCCACCCACAGTCGGGTGGGCGAATCGCCTAGCAATGCCGCTCTCCGACGGCTCAATCCCGAAGAGATCGCCTAAGCGCACGGTGATACATCGGGGTGCTTATACTGGCAGCATATGCTGTTCAAGGCTGGATTGCTTTGCTTCGCGCTGGGCGTGTTGATGTTCGCCGTTTGGGGAGTCTGCTCGACGATGATCGTTCAGCATTTCAATCCGATGAATGCTGAGCGGATCGTCGATGGCGCGACCTACACCGCACCGTTCTTTCAAGTTCCAACCGCGCTTCTCGTCGTGGTCGGGTTGGTCTTGGCCATTTTCGGATACACCCAGGAATCTCGGAAGACCTAGTGTCGAAATGCTGGCGAGACCGGGCCTGCGCTAGCTAGACGCCGATTCAGGGCCAACAGGCCATCTGGGCAACACCTGCGTCGCCCGCGAGACCTGTACAATCCAAAGCATGCACGCGAGCGAACTTTGGTCGAGTCCCAAGCTCGCCGCCCGCCTCGCTCGCACCGTGCTCATCCCCCTCTCCTGGCTCTACTGCACCGGCTGGCGGACCTACCTGCTCACCTATAAACTCGGCCTGAAAAAAGCCAAACACCCCCACCACCCCATCATCGTCGTCGGCAACCTGACGACCGGCGGTTTCGGCAAATCCCCAACCGTCATCCACCTCGCCCAAAACCTCCAAGACCTCGGCCACGAAGTCGTCATTGGCTGTTCGGGCTACGGCTCCCCGAAATCCGAAGCTGCCACCCTCGCCCCCGATGGCCCCCTCGACGCCGCCGAGTGGGGCGACGAGCCCGCGATGTTCCGCGACCGCCTCCCCGACATCCCTCTGGTCGTGGGCCGACGCCGCGTCCTCGCCGCGGAACTCGTCCACCAGCACCATCCCAACGCGGTTCTGCTCATGGACGACGGATTCCAACACCTGCCGCTCAAAAAAGACGTCTCGATCCTCCTCGAACAACCCAAACCAACCAACCAGTTTTGCCTCCCGGCCGGCCCCTATCGCGAACCCAGAGCGAACAAATCCAACGCCGACGCCATCCTCTGGCTCGGTCCACACGAAGGCTTTAAACTGACCCGCGGAACAATCCAAGGCCTTCCAAAAGGCGAACGAGTCACCGCGATTTGCGCCATCGGCCAACCCCAACAGTTCCTCGATGCCATCGCCGAAATCTGCCAACTCGAGAGCCCGCTCGTCCTCCCCGACCACGACCCGCTGACCTCTGGTAACCTTTTCGACCAGGTTCCGGCTGGTCTTCCGATCGTCGTAACTGCCAAGGATTGGGTCAAATTGCGGATTCGCCGCGACCTCGCCAACCGCGAGATCATTGTCGCCAGGCAGGATGTCCGCATCGAGCCCGAGCAAGAGTTTAGGGACTGGCTGAAAGCAAAACTCGATGAGTCGAAAACGTAAAGAAGCTCTGGATCGACTAGCCGGTTTTGCCTTCGATGCTGGGCAAAAACTATTCCTTCACAAAGACATCGCGAAGGTCGAGCGACGCGGCCAAAAACTTGGACAACTCGCCTACCGACTCGATAAAAAACATCGAAATCGCACGATGGAGAACCTGCGGTTGGCCTTCCCCGAGTGGTCGGACAGGGAGGTGGAAACCACCGCGCTCAATGTCTTCCGCCATTGGGGACTCGCCATGGCCGACTTCATGCGAACCCCCATCCGCACCGACGACGAAGTCGCGGCGAACATGGAGGTCGAAGGCATGGAGTTTTGGGAAGACGCTCAACCGAAAGGCAACGGCACTATCGCCTGCACCGCACATTTCGGTAACTTCGAACGGTTTGGCCAATGGGCTCGCAGTGTGGGCCGACCGATATCCGTCGTCGCTCGCGTTGCCAATCAGGGCGCGATTCAGGATCGGATGGAAGCCCTGCGCGAAAAGGCCGGCATCGATTTTATGGGCCGTGGCGACGCCGCGCGTCCGTTGATGAAGAAGCTCCGCAATAATCAGGTCATCGGCCTGCTCCCTGATCAGAATTCTGGAGAGTCATTTCCCCTGTTTTTTGGCAAACCGGCCGGCACCGTTCTCGGTCCCGCCGTCCTCCACATTCGCACGAAGTCAGTGATGCTTCCCGCGTTCTGCGTCCGCACCGGAATCGGCAAATACAAGGTCATTCTGTGCGAGCCGATTGACTTCGACAACACCGCCACTGAACCTGAGCCGCTGATGGCGGCCTACAATCTTGCGCTCGAGAGTGTAGTTCGGCGCTACCCCGACCAATACTTATGGATGCACGATCGCTGGAAAAGCGCGCGCAACCTTGGATATCTTTGAATGGGTGTACGACGCTACCTAATCGTTCGATTCAGTGCAATCGGTGACTGTGTGATGGCCGCCTGGACGGCGACCGCTATCCGAAATCGGCACCCGGATGCGTTTATTGCCTGGGCGGTTGAATCGCGGTGTATGCCCGTGGTCGACACCGACACGCTCGTATCGCAGGTTAGCGAAATCCCCCGCGATAAGTGGAAAGCCGACCGATGGTCACCGCAGACCTGGCGCGACCAGATGGTGACGTATGCCCGTTTTCGATCGCAGAAATTTGACTACGGCATCGATTTGCAGGGACATTCGAAGACTGCGCTTTGCCTTCGCATCGCAAATCCCAAACAGCGTATATCCGCCGCCGCCACCGATTCGCTTGCCGCAAAACTGAATCCTGTGCATCCTGGGCGCAAACCGGAAACCCACACGATCGACTGGCAACACGAAGTGCTTTCGACGTTAGGTGATTTTGGGCAACCGAGACGCCCCATTATGCCCACCGAGGGGTTCGCACCGAAAGACCGACGGATGGTCACAATTTCGGTTTCTGCCGGAGCGCCCGAGAAAGCCTATCCAAACGAGCACTGGCGTACGATCGCCCGCTACTTGCGCGACCAGGCTTACGACGTGCACTTCCTTGGCGGGCCCACCGACATCCCGATCCAGCTCGAAGAGATGACCGATCACGTTGGTAAACTCCCGCTCGCCAAATCGATGGAACTCGTCGCTCGCAGCCGTCTTCACCTCTGTGCCGATACCGGCACGGGCCATATGGCTGCTGCTTACGGTGTGCCGGTCGTCAGCGTCTTCGGCCCTACCGATCCCGCCGTTTATCGACCCTATACGGATACGGGTTTGGTGCTGAAGAACGGAAATCTCACGACCGGCGTGTCCCCAATCGAAGTGATCGAGGCGGCGGAGGGCCTGCTTGCGCTTCCTTATTAGTCGACTTTCCGCGCTTGGAGATACCGTCTGTTCGCTGCCCGCCGCGGTAGCTCTCAAAAAAACCTGGCCCGAATGCCATATCACGTGGGTCGTCGATCCTCGATTTGCCGGAGTCGTGGAATGCTGTTCCGCCGTCGATGAGGTCCGCGCCCTTAAGCCGGGCTTCAAAAACATCCCCCGTTACGACCAACCGTTCGAAGCCGCCATCGACCTGCAGGGGCTCCTCAAGAGTGCGATCTGCATCTGGAGAGCCAAGGCAAACCGCAAGGTCGGTTACCATTGGCAGCGTGAGGGCTCCCGCTTCTTCTCCTCCCGAGTCCTTCCTGACCCCACTAGCTTTCATATTGTCGACCAATACGTCGACGTCGTCCGCGCCCTTGGGGCGGAGATGGACAAGGCTGACTTCGGACTCAAACCCAACCACGACGATGTCCTCAACGTCCGCGCCAAGATTAAGGCGAAAGGTCTCGTGGGTCGTTTCGTCGTGATGAACGCCGGTGCCGGATGGGAAACCAAGCGCTGGCCAGCCGCCCACTTTGCCCACGTCATCGACGCCCTCGCCGAGCAACAAATGCCGACTGTCTTGATCGGTGGCAAAGCCGAAGCCGACCGCGCCGCCGCCGATGCCGTGCTCGCCGCCTGCAAGTCCAAGCCGTTCGACATGCTGGGCGAAACCAACGTCCGTGAACTCATTGCGCTGCTTCGACTCACCAGTTGTCATCTTGGCGGAGACACCGGGAGCACCCACATCGCGGCTGCCCTCGAAACCCCTGCCGTTGGCCTCTACAGCATCACCCGCCCCCAGCGCTCCTGCCCGTACGGTCAATTCGACCGCTGCCACTACAACGAGCAAAGCCTCGCCAAAATCGATCCAAACGCCGTTCTCGGAACCGTGCAACGAGCCATTCAATAACCCTTCCCTTGGTGTCCTTCGTGGTTCAAATTCACACCTCCACGGAGAACGACGATAAAATAAAGCCCCGATGGACCTGCCGACCGCGCTCCAACTCCGCCAAGGCAAACGCCTCGTCTTCACCAACGGTGTCTTCGACATCCTTCATGCCGGCCACGTTCAATATCTCTGGAAGGCCCGCGAACTCGGCGATCTCCTCATCGTCGGAATGAACACTGACGCCAGCGTCAAGCGCCTTGGCAAAGGCGACGACCGCCCCATCCACACCCTTGAAGACCGACTCACCGTCCTCGAAGCCCTCCGAATGGTTGATGGCGTCGTCGCGTTTGACGAAGACACTCCCGTCGAACTCATCGCTCAACTGAAACCCGAAGTTCATGTCAAAGGCGGCGACTACGATCCCGAAACCATGCCGGAAACCCCGCTCGTTCGAAGCTACGGTGGCGAAGTCGTCATCCTACCCACCCTCGAAGGCCGATCTACCACCCACGCACTGAGGAAACTTCGAGAGTGACCGCTTTCGATCTCAATCCCAACCTGCGATGGCTCTTCTGCATGACGCACCCGGACGACGAAATCTCCATCTGCGCCTGGATCCAAACCCTGGTCCAAAACGGAAATCCCGTTTACATCAGCTGGACCCACAGCAACCCGATCCGCGAGCGGGAGGGCCGCGCCGTCGCCCTCCTTATGGGAGTTCCCGAAGACCACTTGTTCTTCTACGAAGCCACCGACGGCAGTGCCTGCGACGAAATCCCGAAACTCCTCCCGAAATTCCAGCAAATGATGGCGTTGGTCAAACCCGATCGGGTCGCTTGTGGTGCCTTCGAGCAAGGCCACATCGACCACGACGCAACCAACTATCTGGTGAATCATTCGTTCAAGGGTCCCGTCCTCGAGATCCCGTTCTATCACACGTACCTCACCAGGCTCCAGCGCCTCAACCGTTTCTCATCCCGCACCGGCGAAGAAATCCGCCTCCTGCCCAAGGATCAGCAGAACTTCAAGAAACTGATCGCGAAACAGTATCCGAGCCAAAACATTTGGAAAGTTCTGCTCTGGTACGAGATCTATTCCAACGCACGCCTACGGCCAGCCGTCTTGATTCAAACCGAGCGCATGCGAGTGCAAACCCACCACGACTACCAAACCCCCAACCATCACCCCCGCCTCGCGGCACGTGTCCAGAAGTCCACCCTATGGAAGCGCTGGCTCCGGGCGATGGATGTCGCCACAAAGTAGCGCCCGAGTCCTGCGCGGGCATGACGAAAACGCTAGTTGTTTGAAACCTTCTTGTTGGCTTCGTCAGTCCACCATTGACCGCTGGTTGCCGAGTCGGTTGGCTTGGGCTTCGAAGCCATCGGCGTCGAACGCAGCATCGACGCTTTTGGTCCGCCGGGTCGTCCAGGAGGTGCCTTCGGTGCTTCGGGAGCCGAGGCCGGTCCGCCCATCTTGGCAACGGCATCCGACGCTGCTGTCTTGCCATCTCCAGCCGCTCGCGGTGTCGTCAACACTGGCTTTTCGTCTTCGTGGTTCTCTGCCTGCGGGGCGTCGTGGTCGTGGCTATCGCCCGACGGAGTCTGCATGGCGTTAAAGCCAATCACGGCAGCGCCTAACACGCCGAGGATGGTGAGGAGGACGATCGGTTTCTTACGTTTTCTCATGAGAGGGAACCTGGATAGGAATAATGTCGGTTGATAGTGCCAACGCTCATTGTGATTGAATCATTCCCAAAACGGTGCAAACTTGCCAACTGATGCGCTGTTTGTGGCAATCGACGCCCGCTTGGTCGGCGGAAACAGCACGGGCGACAGCACCTATTGGACGTGCCTCGTCCAGGCTTTGATCCAATCCCCCGACTGTCCATCCCTCCGCTTATACTCCGACAAACCCAAGCCCAACCTCCCGTTCCTCGCCAACGTCGAATGGGTCCATCTCCCCGCCAAAAATAGCCGCTGGTGGAGCCTGGTTGCCTTCCCCCTCGCCGCCCGTCACGGCCTCGTCCACACCCAATACACCCTCAGCCCCCTCGTCAGAAATGGCATCACGACCATCCACGACGTCAGCTTTTTCGTCGGCCCCGAGTGGTTCCAACCTCGCGATCGCCTCCTCCTCCAACGCACCATCCCCGCCTCCGCCCGCCGCGCCAAACGCATCATCACCGTCTCCGAAACCTCCCGCGCCGAGATCGAACGCTTCATCCCCGTCGCCCGCGGAAAAGTCGACGTCACCCCCCTGGCCTGCCCGCCCTGGATCCAACGAACCTCCGAACCTTCGGGCATCGACGGCCCGTACGTCCTCACCGTCAGCACCCGCTGGCCCCGCAAAAACATGAGCCTCGCCGTCGAAGCCATGTCCTTATTGCCCGAATCCATCCCCCACAAACTTGTCCTCACCGGCAAACACGGCTGGGGCTCCAGCGACCTCGGAGCCCGCGGAATCGCCACCGGCTACGTCAGCGAGGAACGTCTCTCCGCCCTCTACAGCCACGCCAGCCTCTACCTCTCTCCCAGCCGCCACGAAGGCTTCGGCATCCCCGTCCTTGAAGCTATGCGCTGCGGCTGCCCCGTCCTCGCCAGCACCGGCGGCGCCCTCCCTGAAACGGTTGGAAACGCAGGCATCATCGAACCATCCTGGGACCCCAAAGACTGGGCCAAGCAAATCGAATTCCTCCTCTCCAACCCACAAGAGCTCGATTCCCTAAAAACCAAAGGCCATACCCACGAACAAAAATTCACCTGGCGAGAAACCGCAAGAAAGACGACCAATGCCTACAAGGAAAACCTGCAGCCGCAGCGTAAATGAGCCTAAGCGAATTCCTCTCCTTCGGTGGGAGAGGGTAGGGAGAGGGGGACCGCGACGAAGTCGCCATCCAAAGAGTCCCTTCCTTTAGACCCCTGACCCGCACGAAGCGCTTGACCCCTGACCCGCGGCGGAGCCGCCTGACCCATGCAAACCCCCCTCGACCTCATCCACCAAGGCACCCTTAACCCCTATCGCGGCGAACGCCTCGGCCTCGTCTGCAACCAGGCCTCCATCGCCGCCGACTACACCCACAGCATCGAGGTCCACAAACAACACAACCTGAGAAGAATCTTCGGCCCTCAGCACGGCCTCTTCGGCCACACCCAGGACAACATGATCGAGTGGGAGGGCACCCGCGATCCCCGCACCGGGCTCGAAATCGTCTCCCTCTACGGCGAACACCGCCAGCCGACCCCCGCGATGCTCGCCGACCTCGATCGCCTCGTCATCGATCTCCCCGACGTCGGCGCGCGCTACTACACCTTCATCTGGACCATGGCCCTCTGCCTCAAGGCCTGCGAGCCGCTCGGACTCCCCGTCACCGTCCTCGACCGCCCCAACCCCATCGGCGGAACCCAGGTCGAAGGCCCACTCCTCGAACCCGAGTACGCCTCATTCGTCGGCCTCTATCCGCTCCGCATCCGCCACGGCATGACCATCGGTGAAGTCGCCCGCCACCTCGTCGACCACCATTTCCCCCGCGTCGATCTCACCGTGCTTGAGATGCAGGGCTGGGAACGCCCGATGTACTTCGACGACACCGGCCTCCCCTGGGCCATGCCCTCGCCCAACATGCCAACCCTCGACACCGCCATCGTCTATCCCGGCGGATGCCTGCTCGAAGGCACCAACCTCAGCGAGGGCCGCGGCACCACCCGCCCCTTCGAAATCTTCGGCGCCCCCTGGCTCGATGCCTGGAAGTTCTGCGATGCGCTGAACGCCAGCGGTCTCGAAGGCTGCCACTTCCGCCCCTACCAATTCCAGCCCACGTTCCACAAATTCGCCGGCGAGCTCTGCGAAGGCGCCTTCCTCCACGTCACCAACCGCCAAACCTTCAAACCCTTTCTTAGCTATCTAGCCGTATTGCAAACCTCGATGAGACAGGCTCCCAACCAATTCGCCTGGAAACAACCACCCTACGAATACGAAACGGAAAAGCTCCCCATCGACATCCTCCTCGGCAACAGCTGGCTCCGCCACACGATCGAATCTGGCGCCCCACTCCCTCTTACTTGAAGGTTTGGGCGGTTTGACACCTGACTAGAAGTGGCCGCTTAGCCCGAGCGTGATTCGCCGTCCCTGCTGGAAACGGGTGCCGCTGAAGTCGGACTGGAAGTTGATAACTTCGCGCGAGTCGAAGACATTTTGAATGTCGAGCGTGAGGCCCGCATTGTCACCAAATAGGACGTTGCCGGAGAAGAACTTCAGATCCATCGACGAGCGAGGCGTTCGTTTCTCGCTGGGCGGAAGGACGCTGCTGGCGAGACCGCTGCCGTACTGGAACATCATCGCGACACTCATGCCGGACTTCCATGAGTACGCGAGGCCGAGGCCAACTGTGTGGGTTTGGTCGTGGTCGGCGAAGTCCTCGACCGGCTCTTCGCCGTTTTCAAGGCCATTTGGCTTTGCGGCACTCATGGAATAGTTGAGGAATCCGTCCCATCCGACGCCTCCTTGGGAAGCAATCTCGTAGCTGAGCTCGATGCCGTGAACACCACCACGCTCGAGGCTCACCGTTCGGTAGATGCCAATTTGGCTTCCCGGAATCAGGAGCGCGGTGTCGAACTGGTTCTTGATCTGCTTGTAATAGTAAGCAGCAGAAATCTTCTGACCATGGCCGATCGCGTGGGTCACGGAGGCGTCGTATTGGTCGACGATTTCGGGCTGGATGACGGCTCCGAGCACTGCGCCTTGAGCGATCGGAGGCGTGTTGAGCAAGCGGTTGTACGAGAAGTATGCTTGCGTATTCTTACCGACTTCGTAGGTGAAATTCAGCCGCGGGTTGAGTTCGAATACGTCGATCTTGGCAACCCCTCCATTAAGGGATTGGCCATACCAGTCTCCGCGTAGGCCGAAATTGGCGGTCAGGCGACCCAGCGACCAGCTGTCTTGGCCATATGCCGCACCGTAGTAGCCCTGTCGCTCGATCCGCAGTGTTGGCACTGCGCCAGTTGCAGTGTAGATGGCGTTTCCGTTGACGTCGAGCTCATCAGAGGAAAAGCCGGGAGGAGCCAGGTCGGGAGCAGTTGCGGCTAGGGCATTTAGCGCAAGTTGTGAGCCCGGAACCAGGTGATACGACTCGACGCCACTTTGGTCGTCAAACAAGAAACCTGCCTTGAGTTTGTGAGCTCCGACGGAATCGCCGACATTGCCCGTCAACTGCACGTGATGGACGTTTCGGCTGACGGTTGGGTTGTATTCAATGCTGCTGTCGACCGGCAGGTTGAAAAGATCGACGCTGGGGTTATTGTTGGTGACGTCCTGGCCGCTGTGGAGCAGGGTGAGGGCGAGTTGTCCGGTCGCGGTCGAACCCAGTTTTCGATTGTAGGAAAGTGTCACAAACTCGGTGGCGTCCTTTTCCTTGATATCCTGCCCAGCGTCTTCCTGACTTGGCAAGACGATGGTTTCCGAGCCGAGGGTGCCGGGTTCGGCGCCGGGACGGGTTCCGTCGGCGTTGCGTAAGCCGAAGATTCCGAAGCCTTGTCCCACCGATTCGAACGAGGAGGGAAGGCCGGTTCGGTTCGGGAGTTGGATGTTGGCCGGATTGCCGCTCAGGGTGAGCGAGAAGGCATCCTTTGAATTCGGCGCGAGTCGAAATCTGGCAAACGCACTTTGCGATGAACCTTCGTTGTGGGCGTCCTGGTGGTCTGGTTGTGGGGGTTCTTGATAGTTTTGAGTCTGGCTGCCGTTAAGGTCGATGACGTAGCTCGCTTTGCTACCAAGCGGTCCGACTGCGGTCAGGTCGCCCGCCCAGGAGTGGTAGGAGCCACCCGACAAGTTGTAATCCACTTTCGGAGTTGCGAGCTTTCCGAGCGTGGTGACGTTCAGAATCGCCGCCGTTTGCCCACCGAATTCTGGCGCGAATCCACCCGTGATGATTTCGATGCGCTCGATGGTGCTCGAAACGACGACCGCTCCCTGACGGCCGCTCAGCGTATCGGGGAGCGGAACGCCATCGACGACGTAGCTGATATCGCCGTGCTCGCCTCGCACGTGGGCTTGTCCGCCGGAGTCTTCAGCAACGCCCGCCTGACCTTTGGTCAGGGCTTTGGCATCCTGTTGGCCAGGGCCGGTAAATCGTTGGATGTCGTCTTTGTCTCGGACCGTCGTTTGAGCTCCCGCGGGAGCTTGGTTCGGGACAATTCGGGATGCGGTAACACGAATCGTGATTTCCTTCGTCGGGATCTTCTCGTCTTGCTTCAGAACCACCGAAGTGCCAATCGGAATGACAATTGTGGTCGCGTTGCCCAACGTTGGATCGAGCGAGACTCCTTCGATGGACGATGTCTCCCCCGGATGCAGGAATTGGGTTGGAAGAACGGTCTCTTTGCCGGACCCATTCACAACCGAAACAAAGCCGGCGGTTGGTTTGCCTGTCGCCGGATCGACGACGATGAAGCGGACCCGGTTCAGCCCAGTCGCCCCGGCGGCCGAGGCGAAAGCGAGAAACAATGAAGCGGTAAGAGTTCGCATTTACTCGACCTTGAAAATGATTCGGAAGCGGACGTGCTGCGCGACGGCTTCACCGCCGAGTGTTGCAGGACGGAATCGATAGCGACGAGCCGCATCAAGTCCGGCGGCATCGAGTTGCTTTTGCCCGGTCGACGTCGCAATTTGAACATTGAGCGGTTTTCCGCTCGTATCCACGTCGGCTTCAACGACAAGGGTCTTCTCGAATGGCTCGCTCCGCATCTCGTCGGGAATGACGGGCACGGGGGCATCGATGACGTCGGCTTCGACAAAAGGCTTCGGTTTTACGACCGGAGAGGGGTCAACTTTCGGCGGCGCAACTGGAGGATCAACGGTTTTTGCCGCGACTACCGGCGGAGTTTCCGGCTTTGTTTCCGGAACGATGGGTGGGGGCTCGGGTGGCTTGACCGTTTCAGTGCCTGGTTCAGTGGGAGGGAGAACGCCAGCCTTTCCACTGCCATTCGCATCGACCGTGGGACCATCTCCCGATCCATCGCCGGTTCCACCGGCCGCAACCACCTTGGGCTGCGGAAGTCCTGATTTTTGAGCCGCGCTTGCCTTGGGTGCCGCGCCTCCCGATTTCTTGGCAGCGGCGGTTTTCTTCTGAGTTTTCTCAGCGACCTTCGGCTTTTCGGCTTCGATCGGCGGCATGGTCACCATCACGACGCGGGACGTTCCGAACTCCTTTTTGAGTTTTTCAAAGGCTCCAAATCGCGCCGCGATTGGTAAGCCGATCGCGTGAACGACCAGCGAAATCACGAGGATTCGCATGAGGAGCGGATTGCCTTTGCGTCGACGTCGTGCCATGGCTTACTTTCGATTGGTGGCGAATCCGAAGTTCTGAACTCCGGCTTTTCGAGCCTCATCCATCACTGCGACAACGCTGCCATAGGGCACTCGCTCGTCGGAATTCAGGGTCACGAGGGTGGTCTTGCCGACTCCGATTGCCTTGAGTCCGTCGCCCAGCTTATCGATGGTCGTTTTTCCCATGTTCAAGTACACGCTGCCGTCCGGAAGTAGGGTCACGGTTACCGTTTGCGAACGCTGATCCTTGCCGGTGCTTGCCTTGGGAAGCGCAACCGGGAGGCCATTTTGAACTGCCATCGCGAGGCTGGCGACCATGAAGAAGAATAAGAGGAACATCATCACGTCGATCATCGGGATGACCACGATTTCGGGTTCCTCGGCGGCTTTCCGCCGACCGACCTTGACGCGGCGCCTCATTCGATTCGTCCGGTCATATAGTTGACGAGCTCGGCGCCGTAGTACTCGATGTCCTCGGTTGTCTTGCGGACGAGGTTTGCGAAGTAGTTGTAGGCGATGAATCCGACCACGGCGAGCGTGATACCGGTGGCGGTCGAGACAAGGGCTTCCGAGATACCGCCAAGCACCTGGGTCGGATTGCTCAAGCCCGTTTTGCTCGCGGCCTGAAAGCTGGTGATCATTCCCGCGATCGTTCCAAGCAGACCCAGCAAAGGGCCGATGTTGACGATGGTCTTGATGATCGGAAGGTTGGCTTCCAGTGTCGGCAATTCATTGGCGGCTTCGAGTTCCATTGCCATTTCCATGGCGTCCGCGGTTCGATTGGAATTCTTGAGGCCGCGGGCAAACACTTTGCCGATGATTCCGTTGCCCTGAGCGAGGGAAATTGCATTGGTGGGATCGCCGCCTGGAGTGAAAGCTCCCTGAACATCTTCGAGCAAGCCTTCCGGATCGGTCGAGGCTTTTCGTAGCGTCACCGCTCGCTCGACAATCAGCGCCAGAAGGAGCACAGAGCAAAAGATGAGCGGATACATCATGAATCCACCCTTCTGAATAAAATCGACTACCGATCCCACAGACGACACAATACCCTAGCGGGGTAGTGGTACGCGTTAGTCTGCCCAGTTTCGTACGATTTCGCGCACAAGGGCTCCCGATTCGGTAAGCGCGCTGGCTGGCCAGCCTCCAGTCGCGGACGAGCCTGGCTTGACGATCGAAGCTGATTCGGCCTTGTCGGCAACCGACCAGTTGCAATGCGAGATCTGATTCTTCTTAATCCACTCCATCCATTCTTTGGTTGAGGCGGGATCGAAACCGCCGGGGAAACCGCCGTTGCCGCTGGCGTCGCAGGTTCCCCACTCCGAGACGAACAGAGCAACGCCTTTGGAAAGGGCTTCATCAGCGCGGTCCCGTAACCATTTCTTGTGGGTTCCGGCATAGAAATGAAGCGTGTATGCGACGTTTTTGTCCTTGATGGGATCGGCGGCGGCTTCGTGGACATCCTGCGACCAATGCGGCGATCCGACGAGGATCAGATTGTCGGGGTCGATTGCGCGGATGGCTTTGATGACTCGCTCGGAATACGGTTTGACGTCGTCCTTCCACGAAACCTGGGTCGGCTCATTCCAAAGCTCGTAAACGACATTGGGCTCGTTGCCGTACTTGCGAGCCATTCCTTCGAAGAATGCTGTCGCCTGGGCTTCCTGCTTGTGAGCGTTGTGATCGTGCCAATCGATCAATACGTAGAGCCCTTCTTTGATTGCCGCGTCAATCACCGCGCTGACGCGTTTCGTCTCTTCGTCGGGGTGCTGAAGATAGCCATCCTGAGCGATACCGACTGCGACGCGGACAACTCCCGCCTTCCAATCGTTCTTGAGCCAGGTCACTACGTGAGGGTTGTAGAACTGAGGCATCCACTGGCTCCAGAAAAAGCTGTTTCCGGCAAGGCTGACCGGTTTTTCATCCTTGCCAACGATGCGATTTCCCTTGACCTGAAGCCGTCCATGCTGTGCGACGGGAGATTCGATCGGAGGAGTGGTGGGGGCTGTCATAGCCAAGAACGCTATCAACGCTGACATGTCCTACTATGACCCAAAAGTTTATCGTTAAATTAGGGACCGTTCTTTTACAACCAGGTAGAAGTTCACCAATGCCGCGGCGAGGTCTTGCGGTTCGGCTTCGAGGTTGTGGATGCCGGAAGAAGAGATCAACGCTTTGGCCGCAACGCGGTCACGCGTCAAAAGAGCAGCAGACGACTGAACGTACATCTCCTTAACACTCGTTAGCGGAGCGAGAAGGACATCATCGAGTCGGGGATCTTGGACTCTGGCGATGACGGTCAAGTGTTTTCGACCAAAGGGTCGAAATGCCGCCAGCAGTTCCTTTGCGCGATCCTCGTCTTCGAAGTCGGTAAAGATGACCATCAGCGACCGTCGGTTCCAGCGAGACGACAGGTAGGCAAAGGCAGCCTGAGGATCAGATTCAACCGGTTCGGGCTGCAAGTCGTGGATCGCCTCAATGATCATGCCGACCTGATTGCGACCCTTGCGCGGAGGGATATAGCGACGCACCGTGTCTGAATAAACCAAGAGGCCGACCATATCACCGGCTACCGCCGCCGCATGAGTCAGCATCAAGAGCGCGTCGAGGACATGATCGAGCTTGGTAACGCCATCGACTTCGGCCAGCATGTGGCGACCGATATCGATGATGAGGAAGACACACTGGTTGCGCTCTTGCTCAAATTGGCGGACGACGAATTTTCCTCGCCGCGCCGATGCTTTCCAGTCGATCTTGCGGAAGTCGTCACCCTCGCCGTATTCGCGAAGCGACTCGAATTCCATGCCGATGCCGCGCGCTCGGGCTCGGCGAATTCCCATCTCCTTCAGTCGGCCCTGCTGTTTGAGAAGATCGAATTCTCGAAGGGCAAGCACGTTTGGATAGACCCGCACGTTCTCTTCGGTCGGGAGAAAAATGTCTTTGGCGACCAAGCCCATCGGGCACTCGACGCGCAGGTACGTGCCTCTAAACGAATCACCGCCTCGCTCTAGAGGCCGAAGCGTGTAGTTGAGCTCGACCAGGTTGCCCGGCTCGAGCATGACAGGAAACTCTTTGCGGGAAGCCTCGAAGAATGGGGGCGGCTCGTCACGCAGAAGTCCGCGGATTGGCTCAGAGCCGTCGTTCTCGACTTCAAGACGAATACGGTTTGTAGCTCGCACGGAGAGGACTGGGTCGTATTTGCGAACCAATCTTATTAGGTCGGTCTTGGGAGCCAGGTAATACGTGACAATCGCGACGACGACCAGCAGTCCGTCATAGATGAAAATCAACGGGTGAAAGCCGATGAGATAGGACAACGCAGCAATCGGAATGCCCAGCGCAAACAGCCACCAGAACCGCTTGGTTGGGATCATGCCTTGCCTCGCAGTACAATCTTCATTGGTGGATCACGACTTCGCCATTCTCAGTCCAGAGAAAGCAGTTCTCAGCTTTCGTCTCGCCGGCATCGGAAGCCGGATTTTGGCCCATATCGTGGACCTGTTGCTGGTTGGCGGACTTATCTACGTCTTGCTGATCGTCTCCGTGGTCGCTTCCGCACTTTTGGGGGCGCTGGCAGTTGCGATCATTCCGGTGCTGATGGTCTTCGTTCCGTTCCTCTATTTCATCCTGTTTGAGTGGCTGTGGAACGGTCAGACGATTGGCAAGAAAGCCTCAGGTTTGAGGGTTCAGATGGAGGATGGAACCGCTATCACGCTTCCAGCCGCGATCGCGCGAAACCTCCTGCGCGTCGCCGATTTTCTCCCTGTCCTCTATTTCGTCGGTTTCCTCTCAATCTTCACGAACGCGAAGTCACAACGAATCGGTGACATTGCCGGGCGCACGATTGTCATCCACAGTCCGCGAACGAATACGATCGTCTCGATGGCTCCGCACTCGGTGGGATTTCATCCTTTCGAGTCGCAGGTTGGCGATTTGCGAGGAATGACGTTGGCCGAATACGACGCGCTTCGTCGCCTCTGCGACCGCTTTCCCGAGCTCGATCCCGAAGTCCAAACGTCGCTCTTGCAGGACGTCTGGGAGCCGATTGCCGAGCGTCGCAAGGTCGAGAAAGTTCCGAACGTTCACCCACTCTATCTAGCGGAAGCGACGGTAATGAAATATGGTCGCCAGCACGGGCTGATATGATCGCGAATAAGAGGCTGGACAGTTTGGGGAAGTTGTGTGGACAACCTGCCGAACGACCTATCTCGTTAAGGATTTGGGGATTGATGGGGGAGACTTCTCCGCTTTCCCACACAGTTATCAACACTTCTAAATCGTGCAAACTTGGACTTGGCAGACTCAAAGCAAATGGCCCTAGATTCGAATGCCAAATAGTTCCAATGAGTTTTCCCCATTAAGGCTTTCCCTAACAATAACCATAAGCATTAATGAGAGGAACAGAAATTAAGAGGGAGACTGGGGACATCTTGGCCGTCTCGTCTGTTTCGCTTCGAAGTTTTCGGAACTATGAAGACCTTGAGCTTCGTCTGGGAGAGCGGTTCAACGTTCTGACGGGTCGGAACGGACAAGGCAAGACGAATTTCCTGGAAGCGCTCTACTTTGTTTCGACGACTCGTTTACTGCGTGGTCAGCGAGACCAGGAAGCAATTCGAGACGGCGACCAACGAACGAACGTCACTCTCGAACTTGCCCCAACTGAAACTCTCCTGTCGATTTCGCTGGAACGCGGATTGCGAAAGAAAGGGCTGTTGAATGGAGTGAGCCTTCCGCGGGCTTCCGATCTCATCGGCCGTTCACCGTGCGTGAGCGTCAGCACGACTGACATGGAGATCGTTCGGGGCGAACCGTCTGAGCGCCGGCTGTTCCTGGACTTAGAGCTGAGTGCCTTGTTTCCGGCATATCTACGGCACTTCAGCCAATACAAACGAGCTCTGGAACAGCGAAATGCCGTGCTCAAGCAGGCCCGTGAGTTTCCGCAGCCAGACGAGCTTTACGAAACCTGGGAAGAGCACCTTGCCGAACACGGAGCCACGATCCGGAAAATGCGGCGCCAGTACATCGACGACCTCCGCCCTGGCATGGCAAGGCTGCATCAGCAGATGGGTGAGGGTGAACAGGTCGAGATCGGCTATGCGTCGAAGGACGATGCATGGTCGTCGGAAGACCTTCGGAATGGGTTGGCGTCGACCCGACACCTTGATATCGGGCGTGGTGTGACTCAACTTGGTCCTCATCGTGATGACATTCAGATCGAAGTGGTCGGCCGGGAGGCGAGGCTCTTCGGATCTCAAGGCCAGCAACGAACCGCCGTCATCGCACTCAAGCTTGCAAGTCTGGAAGTGGCGAGCCGAACGCTGGGAGCACCCCCACTGCTCTTGCTCGATGACATCCTGTCCGACCTAGATGAGCGTCGCCGAGCATTACTCATCGAAGTGGTGCTGGAAAACGCCGGGCAAGTGGTGTTGACGTGTACCGAAGCATCGGCGGCGGGGCCGAAGATTCTGGACCAGGCAAAAGTCTTTCGCGTGGAAAATGGAAGTATCTCGTGAAGAAGATCGACCGACTGGTGCGCCCCGCGATCAATAGCGAAGAATTGGTACGTCACGGTCGCGCACTGAAAATCCTGGAGCGATGGCCCGACATAGTGGGAGAAGGATTGGCGCGACGATCATGGCCGGACCGATTCACACGGGGAACGGTATGGGTTGCGGTGAGTGGGTCGGCTTGGGCACAGGAATTGCGATTGATGAAGGAAACCATTCTTGCGCGACTCAATGAAGAGTCGTCCAGTCTGTTGTTCTTGAATTTGCGCTGCGGAGTGCGAGAACTTCCCGAAGTCGCCAAGCTTTATGCTGAAGGACTTGTGCCCGAAGCCATGATTGTCGACGAGCCAAATGAAACGACTCTGGAACGAGACACCGAGCTTTCGATTCAGGAAATCGTGCAGCGGCGCCTTGAGAAGCGTCGCCGCGATCATTCGTAGTCAAAGGGTACTTCCCTGTATTCACGTACCGCGTTTATACTGGGTTACGGATGAAGCGGGAGTTTGCGGGACGGCCGTTGCTGGGGGTTCTTGGGTGCTTCATCGTTGGCCTCACCGCGGCAAGTCATCCTCTCAATTTGATCCTCCTGGTCATTCCGTTTTGGCTTTATGCAAGTCTCAATCTACGAATTGTCCTGGCGCTAACCTTTGCGATCGGAGCGTTTTTCGCACCGCAGCCCGCGGTTCTCGTGACCAAGTCGAAACCTTTCAACGGTGAGGCCGTCGTGATCTCGCCGCCAGCATTTCATGAAGATGCTGTGTCATTCGACGCTCGCGCGGCGGGGATGAGCTTTAGTGTGTTTGTTCAGGGACGGCCAAACCTGGCTTATGGCACGACCGTACATCTCGAGGGAACCCTGAAGCCACCGACGCAGGGTTCTGAGCTGTATCAAGCAACGAAAGGGATCTCGGGGAAGATGACCGCAAAGGTTTGCACCGTTACGCATCCGGCTCCCGTGCTGTTCCAGGCGGCCGAGAATTGGCGGGGATCGTTCATCGAGTTCGCTTACCAGGCCCTGCCGCCGCGAGAGGCGGCGCTTATCTCGGCACTTTGCTTTAACACGCAAAGCCTTGTCGACGACGACACGATGACGGAAATGCGACGAACGGGGACGGTTCACATCGTGTCGGTGAGCGGACTTCACGTCGTGATTTGTGCCGTTTCTTTGATGTTTGGGCTTTCGCTTCTTCCGGTGCCGCGAACCGCGCAGATTGTAATCCTGACCGTAATTCTCGCCTTCTACGCGCTTGCAACTGGACTTAATCCGCCAGTGATTCGGGCAATTTTCATGTCCATCGCGGGCTATTCCGCGTATGTCTTTGGCCGCGAGTCCGACATTTTGAGTTCGCTAGCCTTTGCGGCCATTCTTTATCTGATCTGGCAGCCGGCGACCGTCTATGGAATTGGGTTTCAGCTTTCATTTCTGACCGTCGCCAGCTTTGCGCTCTTCTTGAAGCCTAGTCGAGACGAGACGGACTCGATCCCGAAGCTTCTTTGGGCAAAGACAAAGGAGTTTGGCGTTGCCTCGCTCGTTGCAACACTGTTCACGGCACCGATCATCGGCTATTACTTCGGGCAAATTTCGATCATCTCAGTCGTCGCAAACGTTCTGATCGCTGCCGTGATGACTCCGCTTTTGGTCATCTCGATGGTCGCTCACCTCGTCGGCTGGATGTGGCCGGTTTCGACGATTGTCTTCGGTCAACTTGGTTGGCTTGAGATGATCCTCGATTTCACGAGCCGAACGCCAGTTGTCAATGTCCCGGAGTTCAACGCGTACTGGCTGCTTCCGATTTACGCTGCGCTTTTGCTAACTTGGAGGCCAAGTGTCCGCCAGCCGTAACATCCTGATTGTCGTTGGGCTCGGTGCGGTCGCAGGAGTTGGTTGGTTTCTCGGATCGCGGCCGGACGAATCGATCCAGTTGGTGTTTCTCGCGGTTGGACAGGGCGATTGTGCAATTCTGAAGCAGGGCAAGTCGGCGATCATGATTGATGCCGGTCCAACCGATTCGGCGGCCAACTTCACCATTCTTCCGGATCTGCGGATGCGAGGAATTACTGACCTCGAGACCATCTTCCTCTCTCACCCGGATGAGGATCACATCGCGGGGTTGGGCGTGATTCGTGAACGGTATCCAAACGTGAAGATTGCGATGTCGGAAGGATTTCGCGACGATCCAACGTTTCTCGCCAGGCTTTCCGATTTCCACCTGAGTGCGGCAGATATCGAGTGGTTACCGGCTCGAACCCAGGGTCAGGTCGGCCACTTCGACGTCGATATCTTTTGTCCGCCGAAGACCGAGGTTAATAGCGACAACGACGGCTCTATGATTGTGAAGCTTTCGGATGGCGCGGCCTCGGTGGTGTTTTCTGGCGATGCCAGTGCCGAAGGTGAAGTCCAGGCGGCACCCGTATCAGATTGGTCCGCCGAAGTAATGCACGTCGGCCATCACGGCAGCAAGTCGTCCAGTTCGTTTACTTGGCTCGGTGAAGTCAAGCCGACCTATGCGGTGGTGAGCTGTGGCCGTGAGAATCGATACGGCCATCCGAATCAGGAAGCGGTTGACCGGATTGAGGAAGTTAATGCAAAGGTCCTTCGCACCGATCTTTCCGGCACGATCATCTTTACCGTTCGTGACGGGCGCTTCGTGCCGCAGAATTAGGTGATGACGTCGCTCGCTTCGACTCCGCGGCCTTGGATTCGCCGCCTGGATCATCTCATCTGCGAAGTGTCAGATATCGAAGAAGCGATGGAACTCTTCGTGAATCGCCTCGGCTTTCCAGTTGCCTGGCCGATCGGTCCGTTTTGGCCGAATGCCCTGACTTCGGGAGTTGCGCTTGGCGGATTCAATTTGGAGTTCGTCCAATCGCTCAGCGAACCCGTTACGGAGGCTCGCATCAAGACCCTTGTTTTCGAACCGATGGACTTGGCGTTAGCCCATAGCCGCTACGAGCAAATGGGATTTGGGATGGAATTGCGGGAGAAGTGGGAGCCCGATCCGGAGCTTCTGAAGCTGAGAGGATTTTCGAAGACCGACGATCCTCAGTTGATCTGCCGAAATCTTATTCCAACTGACAATTGCGCCATCGATTTCTTCCTATGCGACTATTCGCTGGAATTGAAGAAGCGGCTCAGTCCGATGAGTTTCGACATTCCGCCAATCGCCAAGATTGGACTCGCCGGTCCAAACTACCCTCAGGAGGTCGTGTTCATGAACACCCGCTTTCCTTTGTCGATAAAACGCGGTTTGCCGGAAATTGGGCACACCGAGGAAAAGAGCGACTTCGCCGAGGTCGTCAAGATATGGTCAGATCGAGGGCCGCTCGACTTCGGCGATTGGCCGGCTCGTTTCAAATTCGTCTAAGCCATGATTCCAATCGGGGATCTTCGCAGTCCAGCGAAAACCTTGCCGATATCTCGATTGCCGTGGTGCTCCAGAACCTCTGCGAGGACGTTTCGATAGTCCGTGGTGACCCGAAGGTCACCGACTTCGTCGAGCTGAGCATCGGCGAGGCCCGGCCACTTTCCGTAAACCTTCCCACCCTTTACCGCTCCGCCCATTGCAAACATCACTGAACCACGACCGTGGTCGGTTCCAAGGCTCTGATTCTCCCGGACGCGCCGACCGAATTCGGTTTGGACACTGAGTGTGATGTTCTTCATCGACGTTCCCATGTCCAGATGGAAGGCGGCAAGACAATCCCCAAGATCTTTGACCAGGCCGGTTAAGAGACCCGCGAGATTTTGTCCATAGTGGGTATCCCAGCCGCCCTTGTCGAGACAGGCGACTTCGAGCCCTATGCCCGCTTTGATCAGCATCGCCACCTGCGAAAGGGCACGGCCAAGGTCGGATTCCGGATATTTGGCACCGTTTGCGGGAGCATAGTGGCTGACGTCGATTTTCTTAAGTGCCGTAAGAACCTCGAGCGTCTCGCGTCCCGCAACCGCGAACGGGTCTTTTTGAGTTCCGTAGAGATTGACCAGATGGGCATGCACCGCGTCATGGCGATCCTTTGGCACCCGCAGTTGATACTCGTCGATCGACCCGAGCGCGATCGCATCGGTCGCGCCGCGTAGCGCGTCTGGCATCGTGCGACTAATGGCCACTGCCCTTAATGGAGTCGATCGGTCGTTCGGAGTGTTGATCAGGTGGCGGGCAAGCCACCCGCTCGCGTCACCGTCCTTTCGGCCATCGAGGCCTCGCTCCATCGCGTTCATGGCTTCGAAGTGGCTTCGAGTCTGATCCTGTGAGCCGCAGGCGTGCACGATGCCGAGACTGCCTTCTTTGTAGAGCGGAAGGATTGGCGACAGCGCGGGGTTCAGTCCAAAAAATCCGTCGAGATCGAGGGCATCCGATTTGTCGATCCCAAGGGTCGGTCGCTTGGCGTGATACCCATCCTCTCCAACCGGCGCGACGATATTGAGCCCATCCGCGCCGCCGCGGAGGAAGATGCTGACGTAAACCTTGTCTGGGTTGGAATTGCCGACCGTCAGTTGGGCAAGCGCGGGCGACGCGGCGAGCCATCCAAGAGCGCCCGTCGTGACCGTGTTGATAAACCCTCTTCGGGAGATGACCGGACGCGTTCGAGGAGACTCGATCTCCTCGTGGCCTTCGCCATCGCAACTCCACCATTTGTTTAGCGCCATTGGAACTCCGGGCGGCTTAGGTAGAGCGCCGCCGTCTCTGCTGGATCGAAACCGTCGATCTTCGATCCGCCAAAAATCTCGTGAAGGTTGCCAGATTCGGTCCGATCTGATAGGTCCGCCAGATCAGTCGAGCTGCCGCCGACTTCGTTAGAAGTTAGCGCCAAGGCAAAATTCCAGCGGGCCAAAAGGGAGCCGGTCCACGGTTCAGCTCCGTCGGGGTAGCCGTCGGGCATGGGCCACTCGTAAACGGACTGGCCCATCGTGCGTAGGTGCTCCTGGAGTCCTTCACCAAAATCGCTGTCTGCGTTGGTCGCGCGGACGCTGCTGACCAAAAAGTCGATCGGTCGTTTTGCAACGGCCGGTCCTTCGAGGCATTCCTCGGAAAGCAACACCTGCCGGGTCATGGCCTTGATATCTCCGCTGGTTTTCTCGTACGTCGCTGCGACCTTGGGTCGCATGTCGGAATTCTCGTTTCCAAGGAAGTAGCGACACATCTTGCCGGCGATGAATGAGGCCGTACGAGGGTCTTTCGCAAGGATGTCGAGCACTTGCTCACCATCCTCGATGCCCCGACCGGCGGCAATCCGATGTCCTAAAACCTTCTTTTCTCTCTGGTCGTGCCGGTCCTCATAAAAGCGGAAATTTCCGCTACCGTACTGAAAACCGCGCTGGATCGAAGACTCGGGCACGAGCGACCAGCCCGTAAAACAACGCGCAACTTCGCGAATGTCTTCCTGTGTGTAGCCGGAATTGACTCCGAGCGTGTGAAGCTCCATCAACTCCCGGGCGTAGTTCTCGTTCGGAGCCTCTTTGCGACTGAATTGGTTGTCGAGATATGCGAGCATGGCGGGAGATTTTGCCGACGCAACCAGCATGTCGGGAAACTTGCCCAGCGCGTTCTTTCGAATGACCTCTCGTTCATCTCGTGCCTTGCGATAAGAAGCAAGGCCTTTGCGCGCGTAAATGTTGAAGTGATTGCTCCAAAAATCGACCATTCGCTCGAAGAGCTGGTTCTCGGAATAAGCCGCGCGAAGCAGGATCGCTTGATTGAACTGCCGGACCATGACATCTTCCGGGTAGTCGCGGAGTTCGCGACCGTCGACTTGCATGATGTCGAGGTGAAGCAATTGGGATTGAAGTCTCAGGTCCTCGCTGGCATTCGCATCAAGTTGCTTGTCGACCCATTTCTCCAAGCCAATGGCAGCAACCGTCGCGGGCTGCCCCGGCAGTGGTCCATAGGCCGCCCGATTCAAGATTCGCACTTCCCGCGCGACCTTTTCGGTTGGCGGAGCAATCGTTTCTGGCAGCTGGTTCTTTGGCAGCCGTCTGGCCACCTGAGCGCATCCCGCGAGCGCTCCGCCCGCGAGTGCGGCGCCGGCCAGTTTCAGTGCGGTTCTGCGGGATGTGGTCATGGCTTACACCGGATTCACGATCGGCGGAACGGATTCCTTCAGTCGCATCACCCGAAGTCCTGCACCGACGCCAAGGCACAGAATGATGGGTGTCATTAAGAACCAGCCAAGCACTGGAAAGATGCACGAGAGAACGACGAACATCGCTCCGCGCGACATCGCGCCGTAGGCGGATAGGCGAGTGTCCAGTTCGTGAATCCGTTCGCCAACAATCTGCACGAGTCCGGCCGAACCGGTGAAACTGATTGCGAAGAGACCGAGCAACATCACCGTACCAGCCAGCTTTGCTAACGGGAAAGGAAGCCCCGAAAGCACGAGTCCCGTGCCTCCAAACAGTAAGGTTGCGCCCAAGCCCATCAGAATCATTTTCACCGGCGACTTGATAATCAAGGCTTTTGCCGCACCGGTGCGACGGACGAAGAAGAAACTAAAGCACAGCAGCAGCGCCCACGCGCACACTGCGATTCCAACAATCAAGGCAATTACTGCCCAAACATCTCCTAGTAGCATTTTCTGTACCTCGGAGCCATATTAACCCCGTCGCAACGGCAGCGGGAACGGGTCCATCAACGTGTAGCGCCGCAATATTGGCTACGTTGCACGCATTAGGGCTTTTGGCGATATCACAATAGAGGCATCAATGAGCGAGATTGCCAGCCTCATGGAGCGCCCTTCGGGAAATGAGCTCTCGCACGAACGTGTGCTTGCAGAGCGATTTGCGGGACTAAAGCTCTTCCTCGCCGCGGTGAATTTCCTCGTAATTTCTTTGGATCGTCCCGACCCCGCGACGACAACCCACATTTCGCTGGCCTACGGTGCGGCGGCAATTTTCTTCCTCTACATGCTTTTCTGTTTCCAAGCAATTCGTAAGCGCTGGATCCAGCTACGGGCTTACCAGACGGTTTATCCGTTCGTCGATATCCTGTTTTCGGTCGGATTGATTTTGGCGACGGATGGATATCTAAGCCCTTTTCACCTGTGGATGACGCTTACCGTGGTCGCCGCCGGCTTTGGATCGGAGATTCGGATTCCGCTGATGGTGGGCGTGATGGCCGTGGCGGCACAGCTCGTCATTGCGCGCGTCCCCCAAGTTCGGCCCCTCGACTATAGTGTGTTTGTCGTCCGTACGGTCTACCTCCTTGGTTTCGCCAGTATCATCGCGGCGGCCAGCAGCCAACTTGTCCTCCAATCGAGGACCCTCGAGGCGATTGCCCGACTTGGTGAAGATCTCTACAGCATTCCCGAGACTGATGAGGCGATTCGGTATTTTGAGAATGCGCTGCTAACCCAACTCCGCGCGGGATCCGTTACGGTGGCAACACATGCCGACCCCGAGTTGATTGCCAGTGGCTATCTCATCCACGTTGGTTCGGATCAGGTTCTTTCATGCCAGATCACGCGTGCCAGCGCGCTGACAAATTCAGAGGACCAATTCATACGGCTTGCTGCCGACCGGCTCTCGACCACCCTGAAGCGAATCTCTCTCAGTCGCCAATTGGTGGAGTCGGCGACTCGAGAGGAGCGACAACGTTACGCCGACGAATTGCACGACACATATCTTCAGACCCTGGCTGCGGTTGATATGCGCGTCAAAGTCGCCGAAAAGACGAAGACGACTGAGGGGGTTCACCGGGAGCTCAAGGAAATTCGCGAAATGGTGCGCGACTCTGCCGCAAGGACTCGTGCCTTCATTCGGACGGTCGAAGAGCAGCCTCCAAGCGGACCGGACTCGATCAAACAGGTCGTTGGCGAGCGCTGGCCGGGAACGCCGGTCGAGATCGATTCAAAGCTCGACCTGACCGAGGGGCAGTGGCGCGTCGTGCAGATGATGATTCAAGAAGGAATCAACAACGCTCGTCGTCACGGAGGAGCCCGGCGGGGTAGTGTGAGTCTCATTCACACCTCACACGGAGTCGAAGGCGCGTTGGTCGCAAACGGCAAAACTCCGAAGGCAGATTTCCGTTATGGGTATGGGCTCAAGCGACTTGATGCGGTTGCAAGAGCAAATAAGGGTGAAATCGCCCTGATAGGGCTTCCCGAGGGAGGCTCAAAACTGTCAGTATTGTTTCGGACCGAGGAAGAGGCATGATCCGCGTTGTAATTGTTGATGACCATAAGATTGTGGTGACGGGCTTGAAGAGTGTTCTGGAACTCGACGACCGCATTCGCGTAACTGGGACCGCCACTGACGTGGAGACGGGGCGAGCGCTTTGTGCGCAGCTCAAGCCGGACGTGGTGATTCTCGACGTGCGAATGCCGGATTCGCTTGGACTCGCCGAGATTCCGAGTTTCAAAGAGACTAATCCTCGGATGAAGGTGCTGATCCTTACGGGTTACGGAGACGTTGCTCAGGACAAAGCTTTAGCGCATGGGGCGGATGCCCTCTTGACCAAGGAATTGGCTTCGGATGTGATCGTCGATACGATTTACCGCTGGTATCCGGAGCGCACGCGTAATGGTCCGCTTCAATCGCTGAGCGATCGAGAGCGAGAGGTTGGCCGGTTGGCGGCGGTGGGGCTTACGAATCCTGAGATCTCGGCCAAGCTGTTCATCAGCGTGAACACGGTGAAAACCCACCTGGCGCGAGTTCTGGACAAGTTCCAGGTTCGAGATCGCACCGAGTTGGCTCGGCGCTGGCCGGAACCGCTCTAAGGTAGGGAGAAGGGGTACTGGGTAGGGAGTTGCTCCCTACCCTACGCCCTACTCTCAAGAATTCACGGCCCAGCTAATGATTGCCAGCATGAGCAGAGCCGAAAGCAAAAATGCCAGAAGTGGCCGGATCTCCTCAATTTTTGTATTCATGTCTCCCCGTTGCGGTGAAAGTTGCCGCAAGATGGGAGACGGGATGTAACCTGCGGAAGGTTATATTTGTGGCATTGCGATAGGTATTTCGATGGATTCAACTGCGAACGAATCTTCTCTGGATCGGTTTCTCAAACAGCGCGGGGCGAGCGGGCTTGGGCTATACGGCAAGCGGGTCGTTTGGATGCAGGGCATCATGGGCGGGTTGATGACGACCCTTGGATTGGGGGCGTTACTTCCATTCACCGGAGTACCTCCAGAGGCGGCATCGGGATTTCTTTTTGGCGGTGCGATGTGCCTGGCGATTTCGCAGATTATGAGAGTTCGGTTGCAGCCGCTGATGTCGGTGAGCAACTGGAAGTTGACGCCGGAGGCGAAGGGGTTGCTTTTGAAGCTGGTTCAGGAGCGGTTGCACTGGAGCGGCTTTGGTATTGGGCCGATGCGAGGACGGCATGCCCGGATTGCGATGCGGCGAGTGGCGCGGAATTCCGGGGATACGAGTTTCAATTTCTTTGGCTACTCTTCTTCGAAGACCAACCCGGAGGTGGTCGAGATGCTGGAGGGCGCTTGCACGCAGTTCAATCGTATTCAAGGGATTCTTGAATCGCCTGCGGGTGCGGGGCTCACGAAGGTTTCGGCAACGGCGGCGAAGGCCGCAGAGGAGGCGATGGCGACGATTCTGGACAACGGTGCGACGATGGACCGATATCCGGAAAGCGGCGCTACGACGCGGCAGCAGGTCTTTCGCGAAATCAAATTGCTTACCGAACTCGGGGATAGGCTCGAAGACCTGACGACGCGGCAGGATGCGCTTTCGAGCGTTTCAACGAATACGGCGATGGACAATGTGCTGGAAGAGCTGCGGTTGGAGCAGATGGCGCGGTCGGAGCTGCAGACGAGTTCGCAGGATTCGGAATCACAATCGGCGCGGTGACCGGCATGTATGTGTGTGTGCCGTGTGTTGGCGTTTTGGACACGGACACCGTTGCCGCCTTCGGAAGAGCAGAGAGCAGAGAGCAGAGACTCTTTATGGATTGCCAGGTTTCATGTGGTTTGCGCACGGGACGTCCTTGGCTGTTGCGGACAGGACGACTGTGCTCCAGAGATTCTATATATACGCTCCAGAGATTTCTATATATAGGTGAGCGTTGAACCTGAGAAGTGGGTTTCGTCAACCAAACGGTGGAAAAAATGTCCTGAAAATCGTTTTTTCGCTAGCGATGCTTCTGTTTTTGCAGCGCGTCGCGTTCCCATTGCGTGATGATGAAGGGGTCTCTTCCATTCCAATCTGTGCGATTCTCGTCGGGAACGATGCGTTGCTTTCCGTCCATCGAAAAGAAGCCAGCGGAGACGAAGGGTGAATCGCCAGGGTAAGGCAGAAAATCGTAGGTTGCGAGCGGACCTTTGCTTTGAAGTGATGCGAGTGCCGATGACGAAATTTTGCCGGTGATTTTTAGTCCATTGGCGTGGATCATCTTTACAAGAGTGCCCGGATGTCTGACGATTGTCTCGCGCACCTTTCCGTTTGTGCGTTCAGCGAGGGTGATCTTCCATTCCTTTTTGACGTTTTGTCGCGAACCCGACTCTAGGACCAAAAACTAGTTTCCTTCGAGATCGTGGTTCAAATAGAAGCGGTGGTTTGACTCGCCGATGGGAAACATCGCAGTGGTGCATAAGTCTCCACCAATCATTCTATCGACGTGCCACGCGTAGTCCTGCCCCGCACGCGTGCCGTCAAAAGGAGGCTCCCACATGAGGCTTCTCGAAACCCCAAGTGATCCATACTCATCCACCGTAGCACCTAGCGACATCATCGCAAGGAGAAGGAGAGTGTGTGCCATCTTGCTCACCTTAACACGGACCGATTTTAGTTAGTTCATGATTTCGAAAAATCCTCTGGGCCGAATGGCCTGAATGGGAATTTGAGTGCCGTATAACTTTCCGTTGCCAAGATGCGCAAAAGTTAGAACCATGCAAACACTGGAGAGAGAATTACAGAATTTCGGGGGCCGAGTGCTGTTCCCCAATGACGAAGGATTTATGGAGGCGGCGGCGGCTTGGTGCCTGATCGTTCAACACCAGCCCGACGTGATTGTCATCCCAAACAACGCCAGCGATGTCCAGGCCGCGATCCGGTTCGCGAAGGAGAAGGGGTTGAACGTAACGGTCCAGGCGACCGGGCATGGCCAACCGAAGACCTGTGCAGGCGGAATGCTTCTCGTCACTTCCCAAATGAAAGGCGTCTCGATCGAGGGTAATCGAGCTCGGATTCAAGGTGGGGCGAAGTGGGGGGATGTGATGGGGCCGGCTTATGCGGCGGGTCTGGCGCCGGTTTCTGGTTCGTCGACGGACGTCGGAGTGGTCGGTTACCTCTTGGGAGGTGGCATTGGAATCACGGTGCGAACGTTCGGTTTGGGGATCGACAGCATCCGATCGTTCGAGATCGTGACTCCGGATGGCCAGTTAAAGTCGGCGAGCGAGAGCGAAAACTCAGAGCTGTTTTGGGCGCTGAAGGGTGGCGGCGGAGCGTTTGGCGTCATCACCGAAATTGAGATCGAGCTTGTTGATTGTGCGCATTTGTATGGCGGCTCGATGATGTTTCCCTACGACCGAGCCGAGGAGATTCTGACGGCTTATGCGAACTGGACGCCGACCCTCCCCTGCGAGGCGACGGTCTGCGCCACGATCATGAATTTCCCGCCGGTGCCGTTCATTCCCGAGCACTTGCAAGGCAAGGCGTTCGTCACGATTTTGGGCGCGCTGTGCACGGATGAGGCGACGGCAGCGGCGATTCTCAAGCCGATCGCCGATCTGGGGCCGGTGATGAACGACTTTGGGATGATCCCCTATGTTGCGGCGGACATGATCCACAAGGACCCGGTCGATCCGCTTCCGGCGAGTGGGCGGGGCGGCCTGTTGAAGCGATTTACGCCGGAAACCGCTCGGCAACTCGTGTCCTCGCTGGGGGATATCTCGATCTCTCCAAATCTGATGATCCAGATCCGGCATATCGGATCTCGTAATAGCGCGCTTTGTCCGCCGACCTCATCCATGGATGCGCTGCGTGACGCGGAATTTCTTCTGTATATGCTTGGCGTTCCGATGGGGCCGGTGACGATAGAGATGATCCAAGGGCAGGCGGAACAGGTGTTGGCCGACATCGCGGGCGACATCTACTGCCGAGGTCCGCTGAACTGGATTGGGGAGGCGGACATTCCGGCGGATCGCATTCGCGAGTGTTATGGAGCCTGTGATCTTGATCGGATCAAGGCGGTGAAGGCGGAGGTCGATCCGAACAATATGTTCGCGAACGCGGGGGTGGGTATTCAGTAGGTGTGCGACCCTGTCGCCGGGGGTCGGGTTTTGGGAATCCCAAGGCCCGATTTCCGGAGATGTCGCCCTTGCAGGGCTAGTCGCTTGGAGATGACGCGGTTTTCCATGGCTCACGCCATTCGCTACGGGATGTCGTCCCTTCGGGACTGGATTCGATCCAATTTGAATTCATGGAAACTGGACGGCAACGTTTGCCAATCATCTGTTTTTGTTAATCGCCGAGGACGCTGATGGGTAGCCGATGGGGTTGATGATGCCTACATTCCGTTTTGTATTCCCAAGGCTCTAACTTTCGGAGATGTGGCCCTTGCAGGGCTATTTGCTTCGAGATGACGCGGTTTTCCATGGCTGACGCCATTCGCTATGGGATGTTGTCCCTTCAGGACTGGATTCGATGCAACTTGAACTCATGGAAACTGGACGGCATCTTTTGCCAATCATTTGCTTTCTTTAACCGCCGAGGACGCCGCTGGGCTTCGGAACCTTAGGGTGTGCGACCATTCCAAGCAAGCGCGAAGCGCGCTGTCTCACGGTCAATGCGCATGGGTTTCCCCTACGAGCCTCCACACTCCGTGCAACGCACTGCGTGTGGAGGCAGCGATGTCAGCCTGGAACGAGTTTCAAAATTAACCGCCGAGGACGCCGATGGGTCGCCGATGGGCTTTGGAACCTTGGGGTGTGCGACCCATGCCAAGCAAGGGCGAAGCTCGCTTTTTTTGGGGGGCAATGAGTATGGATTTTCCGGAAGAGCCTCCACACTCCGTGCTATGCACTGCGTATGGAGGCAGCAGTGTTAGCCTGGCATGAGCTTCAAATCAGAAGTGTCCAGCTTGCGCTGGACCTTCGAGCCGGCTTGCGCCAGCGTTCAGGTCGGCTGTGCAACACTCCCGCAAACACGTCCTAGGCCCTTCAATCTTCCGGTGATATCCTTGCAGAATCACTGGAGATTGAATATGAAGGCACACCAATTTTTTGTTCTCGGGCTGCTGGGATTTACCGCGCAGGCCGCTCACGCCTACTGGCCCAACCACTTCGACGGATACGGCCTGAATGATGCCGCCCTGTCCGTCAAAGTCGATTCGAAACAGAACGTCTACGTTGCGGGGCATTCTTACGGCAACGGTGCTGGCCGCGACGTTCAAATTGTCCGATATGATCGATTCGGCAACCTCGACGCGAGCGCGGTCTACGGAGACTTTGATGTGGATGAGGCGGCGATTCGCATGTGCATCGATTCGAACGACAACGTCACCCTTCTCGGAACGAAGAAGGTCGGCTCCTTCACTCAGGCGCTAGTCCTCCGTTACGACAAACACCTCTCCTTCAAGTGGGCCAAGACTTACAATGGCGGCGGCGATGGCAATGTCACGGTTTCCGAAATCGCCGCCGATCCATTTGGCGGTGTCGTCATCGGTGGTTTTCTGAACACCGGAACTGAGTCCGATTGCTTTGTCCGCCGATACACAACGGGCGGTGGGGTCGCCGCAACGGCTCGCTGGGGCGTCGGGAACAGCGCGTATGACACGCTTCGCGACATCGTGGTCGATTCGCTCGGCAATACCTATGCCACCGGCCGTTCCAGCTCTCCTTCGTCCGGTTATGACGTTCAAACCGTGAAGATTAACAGTGCCGGGGTCGTCATGTGGTCGAAATCGTTGGCCGGACCCGAAGCCAGCTACGACGAAGGGAACTGCCTTGCCTTGAATTCGGCAGAGGAGCCGATCATTGCCGCCCGATCCCAAAAGGGGAACGGAACCGTTTCGGACTTTTTAGCCATCAAGTACGGCACCGGTGGCCAGAAATTGTGGCAAACCAGAGTGGGCAGTTACGGGGCCGACGAGCAACCGACCAGTCTGGCGATCGGCGCTTCGGACGAGGTCGTGATAGGAGGGAATAGTCAGGAAAACAGCCAGTCGGACTTCTTCATCGTCAAGCTGGATTCGGTCGGTGGTTTGGTCTGGAAGAAGCTCTATCAGGGAGATGGCCCAACCAGTTCGTATGACACGCTTGCGGGAATCGAACTCGACGCGGAGGGGAACGTTTACTCGGGCGGAACCTGGCAGTCGTCGTCGAACGGGAAGTTTTACTTCATCATGATTCGCACGTCGGCCACCGGGCATCGGCAGTGGTCGCGCATCGACAGCATCGATTCCGGTGGTCAGTGTCTTGGATACGGGATGGCGTTCGACCCGATTGCGCAGCGGCCGTATCTGACTGGCACGGGTCTGAATTCTGCGGCGGGTAATTACGACATTTACACGGTTAAGTATCAGTAGACATCCAAGTGCGTGGACGTCCTCATCGAGGACGTCCCATTTAAGGCCATAACTTCCGGAGATGCCGCCCTTTCAGGGCTAGTTGTTTCCAGACCGCTTTCCCATGGCTCACGCCATTCGCTATGGGACATCGTCCCTTCGGGAATGGCCGGATTGAGTCCACGACCTTACCTGCGGGTCTTCGACCCGTGGCAACTAGTGTGTGACCTCTCCGCGGTCGGGATCGTGTAGCGGAGATTCATGTCGCATCCTCTGTAGCCAACGCAAACCTTCGGAACTTCACGCTCCGCGTGATAACAGAGCGCCGACGGGGTCGGCGCACTCCACAGCCTTCGGCGGAAGATTACATAGCACGGTGTCCAGCTTGTGCTGGACCTCCAAGCCGGCTCGCGCCAGCGTTCAGGGTGGGCGGTCCTTCTCGCAAACCCCAAGGGTTTTAGCGAACATCCCCGCAAATGCGAGGGTTGCCCCTCGTAACGGAAATGCCGTGCGCTAAACTCGCCATATGGATGCTTCGCACGCCGCTCCGAAGACGGGAACGTGGAATATCGAAGCATCGAATTGGGCGTTGGACGCGATGTCCGACGCGCTTTTGCTTTACGACCGCGACTATCGAATCCTTTATGCAAATCGGGCGTGGTCGGAGCTTGCTCAAATGGCGGTTGATGAAGTGGTTGGAAAACTCCGGCACGAGCTTTGGCCGGAGCTGACCCCCAAGGTTCTCGATGAATACGATCGGGCGTTCGCGTCGCAGGAACCGATCAGCTTCACGGTCTTTCATGAGCTGAGTCATCGGTGGTTGGACATTCGCCTGCACCCCTCGCCGAACGTTCTGGCAGTTTTCTTCCGAGATGTTTCCAAGGAGAAAGCGGCCGAGGAAGTGCAGGCTCGGACGCGGGAAAGCGAGGAGCGATTTCGGGCGGCGGTCGGCGCGGTCGGCATCTTGTGGACGAATAACGCGCAGGGTGAGATGCAAGGGGAACAGCCAGGGTGGGCGAGTCTCACCGGCCAATCTCAGGAAGAGTATCAAGGCTATGGATGGGCCGAGGCCGTTCATCCAGAGGACCAGAAAGGTTCGATCGAGTCGTGGAGTGAGGCCGTTGCGGCGAAATCGACGTACGAATTCGAGCACCGCGTGCGGCGGTTCGACGGCGAGTTTCGGCGGTATGCGATTCGGGCGGTTCCAGTCTTTCATTCCGATGGCACGGTTCGCGAGTGGGTCGGAGTCCACGCGGACGTCACGGACGTCCGCGAGATCGAGGAGAACCTTCGGCGCACCCAACGCTCACTAGGATTGGCCCTGAAGGGTGGTCGGATGGGGTGGTGGACACGGGATATGGCCACGGATGAAGTGACCTGGTCTCCCGAACTTGAGGCAATTTTTGGGTTGGCCGTCGGTAGCTTTCATGGGACCCGGCAGACGTTTATGAACTATGTGATTCCAGAGGACCGCGAGGCGGTGACCTCCGCCGTCCGGCGTTCGTTGCAGACCGGAAACGACTATGCGGTCGAGTTCCGTTTCAGGCGCGAAGACGGGGTCGAATCGTGGATGGAGGGTCGAGGCATTGCTTCGTATGGGCCGGATGGGAAGCCGACCGCCATGTATGGCATCGGCATGGATATCGGCGATCGGAAACAGGCTGAAGTTCGCATGCGACAAAGCGAGCAGCGCCTTCGTTTGAGTCTGGCAGCGGCGGCGGCGGGGATTTGGCACTTCGATCCGAACACTGGATTTGCGTTCTGGGACGAGCAGTGCTTTCTGCTGTACGGACTCGATCCGACCGGGCCGGTTCCGGCTTTCGAGGCCTGGCTGGACTTGATTCACCCGGAGGATCGCGAGCAGTGTCGAAACGGAATTTTGTTTGCGCTTCATGCGGGCGGAGACTTTCGCGCCGAATATCGGATTCGCCATCCGGTGCTGGGTGAGCGATGGCTGGTCACCGCGGGTGGGGTGATCGACGAGGATCAAACGCTGACCGGAATTACTTATGACGTCACGGAGAGCAAGCGTCAGGTCGCATTGCTGGAGGCGACGGTTTCGTTGGGCCACATCCTGCTTTCAGAACGCGATCCACAACGGATTCTGCAGTCGTTATGCGACGCATCGACGCAGGCGATTGGCGCTCAGTTCGGGGCGTTTTTCTATCACGGCACCGACGACGACAAATTGAATTTGTACGTGCTGTCCGGGGCTCAGCCGGCGGATTTTGCGGGGCTTCGTCCACGGGAAGGACAGCGTCCGACCTTTCCGAAAGGGGCGACGATCCGTTCGGACAATATTCTCGACGATGCGCGTTATCCAGAGTTTGGCCAGATACCGGAGGGTCATTTGCCGGTTCGAAGCTATTTGGGGGTTCCCGTTCGATCGCGCACCGGGGATTTGTTGGGTGAGCTTATCTTTGGGCACGCGGAGGCGGGACGCTTTACGGAAAAGCACGTGCAGTTAATCGATGCTTTTTCTGCGCAGGCGGCGGTGGCTTATGAGAATTCCGTCCTGTTGGTTCGGCTGCGGGAGGCGAAGGATGATCTGGAGCAGAAGGTGCGGCACCGCACGGCGGATTTGGAGCGGGCGAACGAGCAGATGCAGGGCTTTACGTATCACGTTTCGCATGACTTGAGGAGTCCGCTTCGTGCCATCGTGGCGACGAGTCGGATGATTCAGGACGACTTTGGCGACGTTCTCAACGACGACTCGCGGGCGTTGTTGACGCGTCAGGCGACGGCGGCCAATAAGTTAGGGCAGCTGATCGACGACCTCTTGAAGTTGTCGAGATTGGAACGGGAGGCGATTGAGATTCGGCCGGTCGATTTGACGGCGCTGGCACGGGAGTCGGTCAGCGAGATTTTCGCGAGCCATCCGTCGAGTGCGGCGACGATCGAGGTGGAGGACGACCTGCTGGTGAACGCGGACCATCGATTGTTGAAGCTGGCGATTGTGAATTTGCTTGAGAATGCGGTGAAGTACAGCCCGAATGGGGGGACAATTCGGCTGGGGCGGGCTGAGGACGGGAGCCTGTTTGTCTCGGACGAGGGCCTTGGGGTCGAGGCGCAGTATCTGGAGCGGATCTTCGAGCCGTTCCAGAGGTTGCATCGGGATCAGGAGTTTGTTGGCACTGGCATCGGATTGACCAACGTGCGTCAGGTGATTACTCGCCACGGCGGGCGAGTGTGGGCGGAGTCGGAGCCGGGGAAGGGCTCGACGTTCCGGTTTACGCTTTAGGGAGTCGGAGTCCTCGCGGGACAACGAGTCGCTCGAGGCCGTCGAAAAGAATTTGGATGACGATCGCGAGGATGGCGGCGGGGATGGCGCCTTGGAGTACCAACTCGTGGTTGTCGGTTTGGAGGCCGGTGACGATCGGATTTCCAAAACCTCCGACGCCGATGAGGGCGGCGATGGTGGCGGTTCCGACGTTAATGACCGCGCTCGTTTTGATGCCGGCGAGGATGGTCGGCATGGCGAGGGGGAGGTAGATCTTGGTGAGGCGGGCGCGGGGTTCGAGGCCGAGGGCTTCGGCGGATTCGCGGAGGGACGGCGCGATCGTTGAGATGCCAGTGGCGGTGTTTCGGACGATCGGCAGGAGCGAGTAGAGGAGAAGGGCGATGATGGCGGTCGTGGTCGTCGTGCCGGTGATTGGGACGAGGATCGCCAGGAGGGCGAGCGATGGGATGGTCTGGAGGACGCCGGTTCCGCCGAGGATGAGCGTGCTTCCGATGCCGGTTTTTGCGGCGGCGATGCCTAGGGGGATGCCGATTAGGACGGCGAACACGAGGGAGATCGCGACGAGTTGGATGTGTCGCCAAGCGTTAGCGGCGATTTTGGATGCGACGGAATCCTCTTTGATGTCGACGTCCATCTTGCTTGAGGTTTCGAAGTAGATTTCGGCGGCTTTGGCGTTGCTTTTCGTCTCGCCGGCGCTGGCGTTCATCTTGATCATGAGCGTCTCGTCGATAGTGCCTTCGATGGATTTTAGGGCTTGGCGCGCGGCGGCGGGGATGGATTCGCGGTAGAGATAGACGGCCTTGTAGCTCGGGAAGAAGCCTTTGTCGTCGGTGAGGACCTTGAGGTCGTATTTCTCGATCTGGGCGTCGGTGGTGTAGCAGTCCTTGATGTCGATCTCGCCTTTGTCGAGGGCGGCGTAGCCGAGTTGATGATCGATTTCGCGGAGGTCGTCGAGCTTGAATCCGTACTTTTTGGAAAGCGGTCCCCAGCCGTCTTTGCGGCCGTTGAATTCGTGGGTCGGGCCAGCTTTGAGTTCGGGGTGGGCGGCGAGGTCGGACATGCTTTTGATGCCGAGGGCTTCCGCTCGTTCTCGTTTCATTACGAGGCCGTAGGAATCGTTGAACCCGAGTTCGCCGGTGATGCCGATGCCTTTCTTTTCGAGCTCGGCGCGGATTTCGTTGATGTTCAGGCCGGGTTTCTTTAGGAGTTCCTCGGAGATGGTGCCGGTGTATTCGGGATAGACGTCGATGGAGCCCTGGTTGAGGGCGAGCCATGGAATCGTGGTGGAGCCCATGTTCTCCTGGAGGACGGTATTGACGCCGGCGTCGTCGAGGACTTTCTTGGCGATCTGGCCGAGGACGTAGGACTCGGTGAAGGCCTTGGTGCCGACGGTGACGGTTTGGGCGTTGGTGAGTGTTCCGAGAAGGAGGAACGTGAGCAAGGTGAGGCATCGCCAGAAGTGTGCGGTGCATTCGGGACGGGGACGTCCCTCGCTGATGCGGACGGGGACGTCCGCGCTCCCAGTTTGGGAGTTCATAGTGCCACCACCGAGCGTTGGGCGTTGAGGAATTCGGTGACGTAGGGTTCGGTGGGTTGTTCTTGGAATTCCTTTAGGGTTCCCTGCTGGACGATGCGGCCTTCTCGCATGAGGATGATGGTGTCGGCGAGGTAGGCGGCTTCGCCCATGTCGTGGGTGACGAGGACGACGGTTTGATTGACTTCGGCGAAGATTTGTTTGAGGTCGCGCTGGAGGTCGGAGCGGATGATGGGATCGAGGGCGCCGAGGGGTTCGTCGAGGAGCAGGGTTTTTGGTTGGAGGGCGAGGGCTCGCATGAGGGCGATGCGTTGGCGTTGGCCGCCGCTGAGTTCAAGCGGGTAGCGGTCGAGGAGTTTCGAGTCGAGTTTTGTGAGCCTAGCGAGGTCGTCGACGGCGACCGGTTTGTTGAGGTGCTGGCCCATGAGGGTTACGTTTTCGCGGGCGGTGAGGTGGGGGAAGAGTCCGCCGTCCTGAATGACGTAGCCGATGGCTCGTCGGAGGTCATCGACATTTTGCTTAGTGAGCTGAGTGCCATCGATCTCGACGGTGCCGCTGTCTGGCTCGATCAGTCCGACGATGAGTCGCAGGAGCGTCGATTTGCCGCAACCACTAGGGCCGATGAGCGCGGTGACCTTGCCGTTGGCGAGGTCGAGGGTCGTCGGATGGAGCGCGACGTGGTCGCCGTAGCGTTTCGAGACGTCTTTGAGGCGGATCACTCTGCGAGTCTAACCCCAAGGAAGCCTTGGCGGTAAGTAGGCACGTACCAATTTCGGAAGCTGGGGCGAAGAATGGGGGCGGCGGTGGCCCAGGAGCCGCCGCGGCAGACGAAGTGCTCTCCTTTCATATGGTCCTTGCTGTAGCCCTCGTAGGGGAAGGCGACGAAGCCATCGTAGGGGAGGAATTGGCAGGAGGTGTGCTCCCAGATGTTGCCGGCGAGGTGGTGAATTTCGTTGGAATCGGTGTTGACCAGGGCGGGTCCCAGGTTCGAAGATGGCTCCGGCGCGGCGGATTGGAGGCGAGCAAACTCCCATTCGACTTCGGTCGGAAGTCGTTTTCCTGACCACTTGGCAAAGGCTTGGGCTTCGTGGTGGCTGATGGAAGCCGCAGGTTCGTCGGGATGGATTGCGCGGACGCCGGTCGGGCAGTAAGTTCCCCAGGCACAGTCGGATTGTTGAAGCCAGTATTCCGGCATGGTTGCCTTTTCGGTTTCCTTCCAAGCCCAGCCCTCTTCGGTCCAGAGGTCTTGGTTGGTGTAGCCGCCCTGGGCCATGAACTCTGTCCATTGGAAGGCGGTCACGGCGGTTTTCGCCATTCGGAATGGTTGGACGACCCCGAGGTGCGACTTTTTCTCGTTGTCGTAGACGTGCAGGTCGTCGCTGCCCATGATGAATTCGCCGCCTTCGAGCGCGATGAATTCGGTGGTCACATTCGACTGCCAAGGGATTCCGGTAATCGGCTTGGGTCCTTCCTCTTTGTGGATGAGGCAAAGCATTTCGAGGATCGTTTCCTGATGCTGGCACTCGTGTTGGATCGCAAACTCCCAGGCGTAGCCATCGATGAGGAACGGGCTTTCATTGGCGAGGCTGGCTTCGTCGAGGGCTTCCAAGACCGAGATTCGAGTTTTCGCGAGGTAGTCGAGGGTTTCACCGCGGTCGGGGATATTGACTCGGTTGTCCTTTGGGTTATCCGGTCGATCGGCGTAGAGAAAGGAGAGGCGCTCGTCGCATGGATCGCGGTCGAGGGCTTCGCAGATCACCCAATATTCTTCGGTTCGTCCAACGTGGCCGAAGTGCCAACCGATCGGCGAATAGAATGAATGAACGCGCTTGCGGAGAAACTCATCGGGGACCTGATCGAGAAGCCAGAGCGTCTTGGTGCGCACGTCGGCAAGCTGCTGCTTGAGGATTTCCTTTCGATTCAAGCGCCGTGCCTCTTGAGGGTGACAAACCCGAACCACCTCTTACCATCGAACCAGACTTCGTCGAGTTCCAGTCCTGCTTGGGCGGCGAGAGCGCTGAAGGATTCAACCGTGTATTTGTGCGACCACTCGGTGTGGATGAATTCGCCTTCGTCGAAATGAAAGGTTTTGCCGATCGCATCGATTTCGACCGTCTGGTCTTCAAGACTGTACAGTCGCATTTCGACCCGATGTTCGGCTTCTAAGTACGGAGCGTGGTGGCGGAACTTCGCGAGGTCGAAATTGCCGTTAAGTTCCTTGTTGATGCGGGCGAGGAGGTTGCAGTTGAAGTCAGCGGTGACGCCCTGAGGGTCGTTGTAGGCGGCCTCGATGATGGCCGGGTCTTTGACGAGGTCGATTCCCATCAGCAGGTGATCTTGGTCGCTCATCTGTCGCTGGATGCGCGACATAAAGTCGACGGCTTCCTCATAAGTGAGGTTGCCGATGTTGCTTCCGAGGAACAAGATCAATCTTCCGCCGGGGGGAGGCGGCAGGGCGTCGGCGGCGTCGAAATATTCCCCGGCGACCGCTTCGATTTTCAGGGTTGGATATCGCGCCAACAGATCGGTCGCGGTCTCGCGCAGGAAATCTGCCGAGATGTCGATCGGGACGTAGGTGATTTGTCCGTGGGCGCGGATGGCGGCCTCCAGGATGAGGCGGGTTTTCTTTGAGGATCCGCTACCGAATTCGACGATCGTCGTTAGATTGCCGCACTCTCGAATGATCTCGTCGGCGTGGCTCTCCAGGATTTCGGCTTCGCAGTTCGTGAGATAGTATTCGGGAAGATCGGTGATGGCCTCGAAGATTTCGGAGCCGAGGTGATCGTAAAGGTATCGAGTGGGCAGCCACTTTTGGTCGGCTGAGAGGCCGGTATCGACCTCGGAACAAAAGGTGGTTTGAGTCCCCTTTCCAGCAACTTCAACAAACTTCAATCGTTCCAAGCTTCGGATTCCCCTTTGGGAGTTATAGACGATTTTAGGTGGAAATTTGTCGTAGCCTTCCCTGGCCTTATGGCCGTTGCCAGCCGTCGGCTCGCTCCCCTGAACCACAATCTTTGACAACACTGACGCAAGGAAGTTCCTATAATGTGTGCGAAATGTCGGCGCGCGCTCTGATTTGTTGGCTCATCCTTGCGGCATGTGTCATCGGAGTTCTTGCGTTCATTGGTTCTTTCGGACTCCCCAATCTGCCGCAAATGGTTTGGTGGAGGTCTCTGACGTTTTACGGGATTCTCTCGCTGGGATGTGCATCTGGGATGGCTTCCTATGCCGTCGCTCGCTTTTGGGATGCCTGGCCGGAAAATCGTCAAACCATTTTCCTTTGGCTGTTTGCGCGCTCCTTTTTGTCCGTTTTCCTGACGGGCTTGGTTCCGGACATTATCGCGTTCAGCATGCAGGAAACCAACCGCTATGCAAACAATTGGAGACTTGTCATTTTGGTCATCCTGTTTGCCTGGGCACCGGTCAAGCGGTTCTTCGCGGGTCGTGAGTGAATGTAGGAAGTTCGCAAGTAAAATTCCAACCCATGGGCGAACTCTTGCATTCATCAATTTCCGGATTTCCGCCACCCCGAAAAGGAAAGGTTCGCGAGGTTTACGATCTCGGTGACGAAATCTTGATGATTGCGACGGATCGCATTTCGGCATTCGATGTTGTGATGGCGAACGGCATCCCGGATAAAGGACGGGTGTTGACCCAGATGAGCGTCTTTTGGTTCAACCAGCTTTCTGATATCTGCGCGAACCACATGATCTCGACGGCGGATGCTGAGATCGATGCCCGGTGCAATGGATGTAAGCCGGAGCTTTATGGGCGAACGATGATCGCTCGGAAGGCGGCGCCTCTGCCGGTGGAATGCGTGGCGCGCGGATATATCTCAGGGTCGTTGTTCAAGGAGTATCGGGCTTCGGGTGGTGGGGTTCATGGCTTGAATCTTCCCGATGGTCTGGTTGATTCTAGCGAGTTGCCGGAACCGATCTTTACGCCGGCGACGAAGGCCCAAGAAGGGCATGATGAGAATATTTCGTTTTCGGCCGTAGTGGATTTACTCGGTCAGGAAACGGCGGAATTTATTCGCGACAAGACTCTGGAGATCTATCGTACGGCTCGTGAATATGCGGCAACGAAGGGCCTGATTTTGGCGGATACGAAGTTCGAGTTTGGTGAGACGCCGGACGGGATCATCCTCATCGATGAGGTTTTGACTCCAGACAGTTCGCGCTATTGGGATGCTTCGCTTTTCGAGCCGGGGCATGCACAGCCGAGCTATGACAAGCAGTTTGTCCGCGACTATCTGGAGACGATCGAATGGAACAAGCAACCGCCCGGACCGCGGTTGCCGGACGAAGTCGTCTCGCAGACGCGGGCGAAATATCTGGAGTGCTATCGCTTGATCACCGGCAACGAGCTATTTGCGGTCGCCCTTTAGCTCGCGGAAACTGCGCGGGGATGCGCCAGTGTGGCTGCGCATCAGCTTGTTGAAGTGCTGAAGGTTAGGAATGCCGACTTCCTGGGCAATCACTTTTGGGGCTTTGTCGGTGTTGAGAAGCAACCGGGCAGCTTCGCGGATGCGGCGCTGGATGATGAATTCCTGGATCGTAATTCCGTGCTCGTTTCGGAAGGCGCGGAGAAGGTGGCGTGAGCTCACGCTGAGTTCGGTGCAGAGGCGGGTGACGGTGATATCTTCGGCGAGGTTTTTGATGATCCAGGCTTCGGCATCGTAGAGGATCGCTTCCTGCCGAAGGTTGGCGATATTCACGGATTGGTTGCACATGAAGTTCCAGGCGAAGGCGCGGAGCGGGGTGATCGATTCCTGGAGTTTGAGGCCGGCGCGCACCCATTCTTCGTGGGCGAACTGGGCGTTGCGGACGATCGGAGGCATGGCGGCGCGGAGGTTTCCCTTGCCGGGCATGTCGAAGGAGAGGTAGTCGAACTTGGTGCCGGGGCCGGTTTTGGCGTGGACGATGCGGGCGGCGGGCGGGAAGACACCGATATCGCCGTCCTGCACTGGGTAGGTGCGGGAATTGATGGTGACGGCGTTGGCGGAAAAATAGTAGTAGAGGGTCCAGACGGAGACGGGTTGGATGACTTCGGCCCAGTAGCCTTCCATCTGCTCGAACGCGCCGGTGAGGATCATGTCGGGCGGGGAGCTGAGGTTGACCATCTCGTAGCGGATTGCGGGCATGTCGCTTTTTTACCACTAAGGGAAGAGCAGAGAGCAGAGAGCAGAGAGCAGAGAGCAGAGAGCAGAGAGCAGAGAGC
>JADMIO010888845.1_pt1 | contig 100131 bp, 64 predicted proteins | sample 8958161 | NCBI WGS metagenome assembly JADMIO01 (sample SAMN16585339, study PRJNA669376) | soil metagenome | isolation source: Crop rotation soil | place: USA: Cullars Rotation, Alabama | collected 2011 | reverse complement strand
GCGACAACTTGTCCACGTGGAATTCTAAGCTTAGGATCCCAATGTGCTGGAAAGAAAATCTCTTTCCGAGATCCAGTGCCTCACTTGAAGCGGCGATTTCTACGGCCAATTCAACAGGGCCATTTAAGTAACCGTCGTCGTCAATATGGGACTTTCCGCCCAGTTCTTCGGAAAGCCTCAGGATACAGTCCGGCTGCGGAACATTCTTTACACCCAGCCGAATTGTCGAATTCGGAATGCTTTGAATACCGCGCGTTTCAAACGCGTAACTCTTCATCCAGAATTGCAAAATCCCATCGGGCAAACCATGCCACATTGAATTTGTCAATGAGAGCATCATGTAGACGACTCCATCAATGAGTTCGGCTTTTTCGTCCTCAGGCATGGTTTCGTAAATGCGCAAGAACTCATCGGCGTCCATTTTCATGCCGTTGCGCAACCGTGTCCGCGAGACGCTTCTCGCGCGGACGCGCAACGGGGCGATGTTTCGCGACGTACTTGTTCGCGCGGATTCCAATTCTTGTTTCATGGGCACATCCTTACTTCATTTCTTCATTGTTCGCAAGTCTGGGACGCTCCCTTGCGGTCGCGGTTCTGTTACTTTTCGCAGAATGCTTTCAACCGGCTCAATCCTTCGCGGATGTTGTCCTGGCTTGTGGCGTAGCTGAGGCGCACGTACTCCTGATCTTCGCCGGCGTTTTTTCGGCCGAAGCAGGTTCGCGCCAGGACTGCGACACCCGCTTCGTTGAGCGCTTTTTCCTGGAATTCTTTGGCGTCTTTCAGGCCTCGATTTTTGCAGGCTTGCGTGACGTTGGGGAAGGCGTAGAAGGCGCCGTCGGGTTTCAGGCAGGTGACTCCTTTTATGGAGTTCAGGCCGGCGACGATCAAGTCGCGACGCTTTTCGAATTCAACTCGGAAGGCGCGCGCTTCTTCCCATGATCCGTCGAGCGCTTCGATGGCGGCGATCTGGGCGAATGTGCAGGTGCAGGAGTTCGTGTTGGTTTCAATGCGCGCGACGTGCGGGGCGAGCGATTTGGGCATTACGCCGTAGCCCAGTCGCCAGCCGGTCATCGCGAATGTTTTTGAGAAACCGTCGACGAGGATTGTGCGCTCGGCCATGCCAGACTGCTGCAGAATGCTGGCGTGGTCGGGGATGTAGAGAATCTCGGAGTAGATTTCGTCGGCGAGAATCCAGAAATTGTGCTTGCGAGCGAGTTCCGCGACGCCGGCGAGATCGTCATTTGTCAGTACTCCGCCGGTTGGATTAGCGGGCGTGTTGATGACGAGAAGTTTCGTTTTCGGCGTGATGACTTTTTCGAGATCGTGGAGATCGAAGCGGAATTTTTTCGCTTCGGTCAGCGGCAGCGGGACCGTTTTTGCGCCGAGAAAATCGGCGAGCGATTCGTAGATCGGATAGCCGGGGTTCGGGTAGATGACTTCGTCGCCCTCGTCGAGCAGCGCCATCATCGTGTCAAAGATGACAGGCTTCGCGCCGGGGCAGACGACGACTTGATCGTAATCGACGGAGATTTTTCGCGAGCGGCTGATGTACTTCGCGATCGAGCGGCGCAGCGCTTCGACACCCGCGGATGGACTGTAATGCGTCTGGCCATCGTCGAGCGCTTTTTTCGCGGCGGCGACGACATGTTTCGGCGAACCGAAATCCGGTTCGCCGAGCGCAAAACTGATCACCGATTTGCCTTCGGCCTGGAGTTTCTTAACGCGCGCGAGAACTTCGAAGGCGGATTCGGTGCCGAGGTGCTGCATGCGGGCGGCTAGTGGGGGATTGGACATTTTTGTTTCAATCTCCACGGGTAGTTTTGATTCAGGCAAGACAAGAGACAAGAGACGACAGACAAGAGACAACAGCATTTGAGTTCGCACGCTGGTGTTAGTGCCTTTGTCTCTTGTCTCCTGTCTGTTGTCTCTTGTCTGCCGTTAAAGTGCGTCGGGCCCGCGTTCGCCGGTGCGGATGCGGGTGGCGTCTTCGAGGTTCAGGACGAAGATTTTGCCGTCGCCGATTTTTCCGCCTCCGGTTTTGGCTGCGTTGGAGATCGCTTCCACGACCTTCTCAGAGATCGACTCGTCGCAGGCGATTTCGATTTTGACTTTGCGCACGAAATTGACTGTGTATTCGTGGCCGCGATAGACTTCGGTGTGGCCTTTCTGGCGGCCATAACCTTGAACGTCGGTGACCGTCACGCCCGATATGCCGGAATGTCCCAGCGCTTCGCGGACCGCATCCAGCTTTTGCGGCTGGATGATTGCAATAATGTATTTCATCTGCCCAATCTCCTTCGGGACCGGCCTTGGCCGCCGCCCGGAATCCTGTCGGAATTCGTTTCCGACTCTTTGCATGCAGTCTACTTCAATGGAAAAAAAGTGCAATCCGGCGTATAAAGAGCGTCTAGTAACAACAGTCGTTCACGATTTACGCTACAGATGAGGAGATTTTGCATGTCCAGTGATGTCGTCATGGCCACCGCTCGAAAAATCAAAGCCTTTGTTCCCTCGCGCTTCAATACGCTGGCGGGGTTGGACGGTTTTGTGGACAACATTATTGATGTGGTCGACAAGCGGGCCGATGCATTGAGTTATTCGCGCGTTGAAACCATCGCGCTGCTGGGCGAGCGCATTTCGCGCGCGGCGGGACTTTCGAGCAACCTGGAACTGGTCGTGCGGCAGCAAAAGCTGGGCGGCAACGGGCCGATCATGGCGAATGCGCTGATCGAGAACGGCTTGAATGTCTCCTATATTGGGTGCCTGGGATTTCCGGTTCCGCACGCCGTTTTTTCGGATATGGCGGCGCGTTGCAAGGCGTGCTACACGCTCTGCGATCCGGGTGTTACCGACGCACTCGAGTTCCGCGATGGCAAAGTGATGCTGGGAAAACATCAGACACTGAAAGAGGTACATTACGCGCGGATGCTGGATGTCGTGGGGCTCGATAAGCTGAAGGCGCTGTGGCAGAATTCGAATTTGATTGCTCTGACGAATTGGACGATGCTGCCGCATCAGACAGGAATCTGGAACCACCTGCTGAAAGATATGGCGGGCGTGAAGGCTCCGGCGGGCGCGATTTTGTTTATTGATCTCGCGGACCCGGAGAAGCGTCCGGCGGAGGAGATTGCGGCGGCGTGCAGACTGCTCAAGAATTTCCGGTCGAGCCATCGCGTGGTGCTGGGCGTGAATCAGAAAGAGAGCATGGAAGTTGGCAATGCTTTGGGATTGAAATTCAACGCGGATGCGATTGAGGAGAATGCGAAGACACTGCGGCGCGAGCTGGGTTTGGATGCCGTCGTGGTTCATCCGACGAAGAACGCGGCGTGTGCGACGGAAGCGGGCAGCGCGACGCTGGCCGGGCCGTTCTGCGCGAACCCGAAGTTGACGACGGGCGCGGGCGACAATTTCAATTCGGGATTCTGCATTGGATTGATGGCGGGACTGGCGCCGGCGGAGTTGCTGGCGGCGGGGACGGCGTCGTCGGGGTTCTATGTGCGGAATGGGAAGTCGGCGACGAACGCGGAATTGGCGGAGTTTTTGGAGCAGTGGGCGGCGCGGATGGATGATGTGGCGTTTTAAAGAATTCCGTGGTGCAGGCGTCCAGCATGCACGTTTATCTTGGTATTGAGTTTTCAAAAATCGGCGGCGGGGTAGCGCCATCATGCAGGCGGGACGCCTTCACCACGAGACTTGGATCAATCATGGCGAATTTTTCAATTCGGCGGGCGGAGCTTGCGGATGCGCCGGCTTTTTTGCGGTTGGTTTGCGCATTGGCGGATTTTGAGAAGCTGACGCCGCCGGATGCGGAGGCTCAGGCGCGGTTGGTGGCCGATGGATTTGGGCCGAAGCCGCGGTTTGAGTCGTGGCTGGCTTATGTTCCGGAGCAGCTTGAGCCCGTTGGCTACGCGATTGTTTTTGAGACGTATTCTTCTTTTCTCGCCCGGCCGACGCTGTATTTGGAAGACGTCTTTGTGCTCGACGAATTTCGCGGGCGCGGGATCGGGTCGGCGTTTTTGCGGATGTGTGTGGAGATGGCGGAAGCGCGCGGGTGCGGGCGGATGGAGTGGACGTGCCTGGACTGGAATACGAAGGCGCAGGATGTATATGAGTGCAAGGTCGGTGCGCAGCGGATGTCGGAGTGGTTTTTGTACCGGTTGACGGCGCCGGGGATGCGTGCTTTTCTGGAGAAAACGTGAGGGGGTCGGTGGTCGGTGGTCGGTGGTCGGTGGTCGGTGGACAGTGGACAGTGGTCTACGATTGGGAATTAATTTTTTGAATTCGCTCATTTCGAATTTCCTGCGAACGGCGCTGCTCGCTTTTGTATGCGCGGCCACGTGCGTTTTTTCAGCTGCGCCCGGTACCGTCCAAGCAACCGTTGAAACATCATTGGCGACGGCTTTGCCGCAGATTCGGATGCTGGCGTTTGATGGTGATGCCAACAGTTATTTTGCGTCGTCGAACAATGCCGGGGCGAGCGACCATTTCACGTTGGTGTTTGATGAGGCGGTTGCGGTGAAGTCGATTGGCGTTGTGACGGGGCGTGTCAAAGGCGGAGACACGATCGATAGCGGATCACTTGAGATTTCAGAAGATGGTAAGACATTTGAGGCGCTCGCTAAGTTTGTGGAAGGATCGGTGAAAGCCGATGCGAAAGGCCGCAAGCTTCGGGCTGTGCGGATCAAGCCGGCTGAAGATATGAAACATCCGCTGGCCGTGCGCGAATTCACGATTGAGTCGGAGCCGGTTGTTGCGATTTTTAAACATCCGGTTGAGGTGGTTGTGGACTCGAAAGATGCGCCGGAGATGAAGGAATGGGCGGAGAAATCGGGGCGGATCAATGAACGTGCGTATCAGATGATTTGCGAGGAATTGAAGAGCGACGGGTTCACGCCGCAGAGCGTGGTGCCGATGGAGATCAAGAACGATTATAAAGGAGTGGCAGTGACGATTCGCGTTTCGAACAACCCGAACGCGCGGATTGTTGGGGCGACGAAATATTTCAAGGATCATCCGAACGATTTTGGCGCGATGGTTCATGAAATGTGCCACGTGGTTCAGGCGTATCATGGAAAGAATCCAGGCTGGCTTGTTGAGGGATTGGCGGATTACATTCGCAATTATCGCTGGGAGCCGAAGAAGCCGGGAAAGTTGAAACCGGAACAGGCGAAGTATGATGGGAGCTATCAAATCACCGCGCGGTTCCTGGCGTTTTTGATGGACACGTATGACGACAAGATTGTTTGGAAGTTGAACAAGGCGATGCGCGAAGGAAAGTATTCGGACGAGATTTTTAAGGAAGTGACGAAGAAGACGCTGCTGGAATTGGGTGACGAATGGAAGGCTTCGCTGGCGAAGTGAAGATTGGGAATAAAGATCGATTCGTGTGACATTCCTATTGCGGCCGATTGAAGTGCGCGCGTGTTTCGATGTCTAATTTATTGACCGCGATTGGGGCGATATGCCGCGCGGTTCTGCTTGAAAAAATGGAAAACCATCATGAAAACCGTTCACGTTTTTCTTCTATTGGGAGTGCTGATCATGTCATTTGCCAACGCCGCTGATAAGCCGCCGAAAGCGGAAAAAGATCTGCCCGCCGGGAAGCCGGGTGAAACGCGCAGCGCTGTGTTTGCCGGCGGATGTTTCTGGTGCACGGAAGCTGTTTACCGGCAGATCAAAGGTGTGAAATCTGTCACCAGCGGTTATGCGGGTGACACCAAAGAGAAGGCCGACTACAAGACAGTATGCTCGGGAACGACGAAGCATGCGGAGGCGATCAAGTTCGAATACGATCCGTCGCAGATCAGCTACGGGCAGTTGCTGCAGATTTTCTTTGTGGCGCATGATCCGACGACGCTCGACCGGCAGGGCAACGACCACGGGCATCAATACCGTTCCGCGATTTTTTATGCCAGCGATGAAGAGAAGAAAGTCGCCGAAGCGTACATCAAGCAGCTTGAAGCGGCGAAGACGTTTCACGATCCGATTGTCACAACGCTCGAAAAACTGACGGAGTTTTATCCGGCCGAAGATTACCACCAGAATTTCGTGGAGCTCAACCCGAACCAGGGCTATGTGCGACAGTGTTCGCTGCCGAAAGTACGAAAGATTCGCGAAGTGTTTGCGGACTGGCTGAAGAAGTAACGGCCAGACAAGAGACAGCAGACTGGAGACAGCAGACTGGAGACTGGAGACAGGGGACAAAAATCAGGCCTGGATTTGCGGTTTTGCGCGAATCTGGGCTTTTTTGTTGGCTCCGATTTGACTTGAATATGCTTTGTTTTCATTTTGCTGCATAAAAATAAATTTTTCTGCATTGCGTCGAATTGTGAAAACGCTTAATGTCCCCCGCGCATCACTTTTTTGAAAATATTCGAATTCGCTCAATGAATGAGGTGTATATGCGTAATTACCTCTGGATTTCAGTCGTGTCCATCTCTGCCATGAGCCCTGTCATATATTCAGCCGACGTATTTGAAGCGCGAACGTTTACCAATTCTGACGGAAAGACTCTTCCCTATCGATTGTTGAGGCCTGAATCGGCGGATCCGAATGTGGAGTATCCGCTGGTCCTGTTTTTTCACGGGGCCGGGGAACGCGGCACCGACAACGTACGGCAGATCAAGAATGGCGTCGGTGTGTTTGCGCGTGAGGAGAATCACAAAAAATATCCGTGCTACGTCATCGTGCCGCAGTGCGACAATAAGCTGATGTGGGTTGATACGCCGTGGTCGCTTGACAAGCATGTCCAACCCGAAAAGCCGACGGAGCCGATGCGGCTTTCAATGGAATTGCTTTCGACGATTCAGAAAGAATTCAAGATTGATTCGAAGCGGATCTATGTGGCCGGCGTTTCAATGGGCGGGTTTGGAACGTGGGACGCGATCACGCGCTATCCGGATGTTTTCGCTGCGGCGGTTCCGTGTTGCGGCGGCGCGGACGAAAGCAAGGCAAACATCATCGCCAAACTGCCGATATGGGCATTTCATGGCAGCAAGGACACGGTCGTCAAAACGATCCGGTCGCAGCATATCATTGAGGCGATCAAGAAGGCGGGCGGCGAGCCAAGATACACGGAATATCCTGGCGTCGGGCATGACAGTTGGACGAAAGCGTTTAATGAGCCGGAATTGTTGCCGTGGCTTTTTGCGCAGAAAAAGAAGTGAACGATTATGAGCCCGCGTTTGCGGCACGTCATTGAATGCGCGTTTTGATTTGCGCATTCGTTGAAGAACAAAAAGGGTCTAATACGAGGTCGATTCTTCAAAGCCGTGGCAGGCGGGACGCCTGCGGTACGAGGCCACTTTAGAACTCGTCGCGCTTGAGCGGGTTTTGCTGGACCGCGTGCTGCCACAGGTGTTCCTTGTGGTAGGCGAATTTCGGCGGGCTTCCGCTGCAGCGGTAGTAGCTTCGAATTTCAGTGATGCGATACGGGCGCTGCGGGCAGCCGCATTGTGGACAGGCGAAAACGTAGCGCGTTTTTAAATCAGGCTGCGGCGCGTATTCTTTCTCTTCGCCGGTGCGCTTGTCCTCGCGCTGATTGCATCCGCCCAGCAGCATGGCAACAACGGCAAGCGACGCACTCATCACATAACGCCAGGACGTTGATTTCATTTTCTCTCCTCCTCCATTCTGTGTTGGAATGGACCGCCTTTTTTTTCGGAAGCCTACGTGTATTCGGTATAAAAATTATCGGACGCGGACGACGGTGGCTTCAGCCGATTTCGGAACGGCCGATAATTTTTATTCGGGCGATTCGTCTGATGAAGTTTGAAACGGCTGCCGATCAATAGAAGGAGTCGTATGTCGACGCGCTCGGCAGGACATTTTTCAGGAGCTCGAACATGGCGGTCTTTGCGTCTGAAGCAGGCAATAGTACACTGAGACAAGCGGCGCAGGTTGAAAACGGCAGCCGTTTCGGCGGCATCCCGAGCGGCCGTGCGATGCGGGAGACGCCGATGGTCTTCAGCGCCGCAGCCAAGTCCGAGGAATTTTCTGACCGCATGCGAGGACACTATCGCGAAACGCGGCGCATACCCGTGGACATCCCCTGCAGCGTCGAACTGGTGCTTCACGACGGCACGCTCTACGATTCCGGAAATGCGGTGCTGCGGAACATTTCGCCGTCCGGTGCGCTGGTGGGTTCGTTCGAACTCAACGGCGGCCACTTTCCTGCTGAGCTGTTCAAAATGCGAATGATCCTTAAAGGTGATCCGTACGCGGGGATTGGCATTGAGGCGACGCCGGTGCGCTTCGCGAAGGAATCGTACGGGATTGGTGTAAAGTTTGACGAGATTTTCGTAGCGGTATGAAGTTAGGGATTAGGAGTTAGGGAGTAGGGAATAGGGGAACAGCTAAAAGGCAAGTCACTGTCGCTGGTTTAGCGGGGTGACTTGCCTTTTTTCATTGATGGGGAAGCATGATTCTTGCGTTACTCTTTGAATGACCTTCGTGTTGAATCGAATTGAGGCAATTTTGTAGCACGGCGCGCCGTCGGAGAGTCTTAATTTCGATGAAACTGCTTGTGTTGTCTGATCTGCATCTGGGGTCCAGGGCCAGCCGTGCTGCCGCTCGAATGGACGAGTTGGCGCGCGTGTGCGGCGGTTTCGATCGCGTGATTTTGAATGGCGATACGCTGGACCGATGCTATTCGGATCCGGGCGGCGATGAAGGGGCGATGCGATTTATTGAGTTGGCGAAGTCGCGGTGCGCGAGCCGCAACGCTGCGCCCGAGATTCTGACTGGCAATCATGATGCTGCCATTTCGAATCAGCACTGGGTGTATCTTGAGCCTTCGAAGACGTTGATTTTTCATGGGGATTGTATTCGGGATTTTACGCATCCTACAAAGCGCGACGACAAGAAATTGCGGGCGAAACTGGAGGAACGGTGGGCGGAATTGGGCGGGCGGCCGAAGGAATTTGTGGCGTTGCATGAAAATTATCGTCAAGTTCAGCGGATTCATCTTCCGATAATTAATCCATACAAGAAGGCAAAGAATGCCGTGCAATACGCGCTTTCCCTGATTTATCCCCCGCGCCGCCCTTTCGATATCGTCCACTACTGGATGATCGCCCCCAAACTCGCATTTCAACTCGCTCAACAATTTGGCCAGACCGTGGGGCACGCGGTCATCGGGCACACGCACCGGCCGGGGCGCTGGCAATTCAACGAGATGACCGTCTACAACACGGGCAGTTTTATGCCGGTTTCGACGCCTTTTGCGGTGTGCGTGGAAGGCGAACGCGTCGAGTATATTCCATTGGAGAAATTGGCGAAATCGGCGCCGCGAACCTATGGGCTGGGGCATGAGGAACGGCCGTCGGCTTTGGCGAAAATTCAGTGATTTCTTTTGACTTGACGAAGGTCGATTCGACAGTAAGCTTTCGTGATATTTTGATCTTTCAGCGCAGTGATTTGGCGGCCGCCTGAGATGGCGCTGTGCCGCGTGGATGTCGAATCCGTACGACGGGAAATTCAGCGCATGAGAAGTTCCGTTCTGTTCTTTGCTGCTGTATTGATGGTATCCCTCTGCCAGGCGGCAGTGGCGGAAGCTGAACCGATCGTCGGTAGCCGGCCCGATCCGGGGCTGCAGGCGGGTCCCGACAAAGCCAAAACGCCGCGCCGATCCACTTCGCGCGTGAACGCTCCCATTGACGCCTTGGACGAAACGATCGTTACTCTTCCGACCGGCGATTTGCGCCAGACGGCTGGCGATTCTGAAGCGAAGGTCGAAAAGCTCGTTTACGACATTTATGTCAAGGGCTTGCCGGCGGGCAAGTGCGAGTTTGAGTTAAAGCGCCAGGACAAGTACGCAAAAGGAAATCAGGTTCCGGTTTTTGTGGCGTCGATGAACACGCGCGCCAACCGCGCGACGTCTCTATTCTATGACGTGAAAGATCGAGTCAGTTCGATATTTGACGCGACGGGCGGCTTCTCGCGGATGTTCTCAATGGACCGCAAAGAAGGCAATACGAAGGTCGTCGAGCAGATTAATTTCAGCTATGAAAAAGACGGAGCGTCGGCGCAGTACAAGCGGCCCCGGCCCGACGCGGACAAGAGTTCGAAGGACAAGGATATCGATTGGGTGACGTCGACGATTCCGTTGACGGGCAAAACGCTGGACCCGCTTGCAGCGATTTATTTCATGCGCTGCAAGGCGCTGAATCTGGACATCAATCAGCCAAGCCGCACGAAGCCGAGCATCACGTTGCCGATCTGTACTGACCGGCACGTCTGGAACACACGCTTGTATCCGATCGGGAAAGAGTACGTCGATTTGGGCAGCTACAGGAATCGCGTCTGCGCGCAGTTTGAAATCGATGCACCGTTCAAGGGTTTGTTTGAACGCGTCGGAAAGATCCGCGCGTGGTTCCATGTGAAGTCGGGCGTGGCCGTGAAGATGTCCGCGGAAATTCCGATCGGATTGGCGGAGGCGGTTTTGAATACGGATGAATCGAAGAATTTGCCGAAAAACTTCACGAACGACGAATCCGCAGCAGCGGAAGCAGGTCAAGAACCGGCACGCTGAGGCGTGTCCCGTCCGCCAAAAGTAACGCAACACTTTCACCCGGTTTGGCGATGCTCATCTGCAAATACGCGCGGGCCTTTATGTCGGGTTTTTCATAAATCTCGATGGCGTTGTCGATCAGATTTACAATTACGTATTGAGGGATTCCGGCTTCGGCGTATCTAGGACCTTTGTCTGTACGATCAAGTTCAAGGGAGGAGATTGCAACTTCGATCACCGACAGCACTGCCGATGCGAGTGGAGGAAGCTCAAAATAATCAAGGCGGCTGCCCCTCACAATAGCGCCATCAGGTTCAGGCATATGAATGGGCGGGATCCGAATGGGGCTCTGAGTACGCATAAAACAACCGTGGCCCGCGAGCCGCGGATTAAGATCCGACAGAATTCCCACGGTCAGGCTGTGGGGCTCGCCAATCGACATGATGTCTTCCCCACACATGCTCCGATCTTTTAAGACCAGCAATCCATCCAAAAGTTCGTATGGCGCTCCCTCTTTGATAATACCCGTTTCGATCATGCGCAGATATCGATCGATTGTCAGTCGACCAATGCGCTCGCCATACGACAACACCGGATCGTTACGGCTGCCACGATCCTTCAAAATGATGAGACCATCAAGCAGTTCGTAAGAGGAGTTTTCGGGAATGATCCCAGATTTGATCATGTCAAAGTATTGGTCAACATTGAGTCGACCAATACGTTCCATTGGAGGAAGTGGAGCAGAACTGCTGGCGAGCATCATGTCGTCTATCTCTCAACTTCAAGCTTCTCGCAAATCTTCTGAGCGCCCTTCAGTTTCGGCTCGAGCTCGAATGCCTTTTTCAAATGCATCCGCGCCTTCTTCTCGATGTTGCCCTTGAAGTAGCTTTCAGCGATCTTTTTGTGCAAGTACGCTTCGGTCTTTTTGCTGACGCCCATTGACATCACTTTTTCGTAAATCTTCACCGACTCGATCGGCTTGCAGCGCCGGGCGACTTTTTTGCAGTAGATGTCGCGAATGCGGTCTTTGACTTCTTCCAGGAAAAAGCGCATCGGGAGATTGCGTTCAGCGTTGTAGACGTTTTCGTAGAAACGCAGCGCCGCTTTCCAGTTTCCCTGGCGCTCGTATTCTTCGCCCATCAAAAACTGACAGTCGAGATAATCCTTCTGATCGAGGAACTGCCAGACTTCAAAGTTCTCGTCTTTCTTCTTCATCCGCTCGTAAATTTCAATCGCCACTTGCGGCGCGTCGTTGAGCAAATTATAAAGAATCAGGCGTGACTGGGCCGCCGGGTCGTCCGCGCGCTTGGCCAGGTTCTCGCGATAAGGGTCTTGGAACGCTTTTAAGAACGGACGCAGCTTGCGGTCGTATTCCCCGCGCTCCGTTTCGTTCATCAAAGTGTCGTAGGCTTTCAAAATAACCCGCATCTTCGCTTCGGCCCATTTGGTCCGGGAGGAGTTGTGATCGGGGTGGTATTTCTTTGCCAGACGCCGGAATGAGCGCTTGATTTCATCCGCATCGGCCTCGGGTTGAATCTCAAGCACTTCGTAGTAATTAATCATTCCTGAGATCACTTAGGACCTCCTCATAACGATGCAATGTCGGCTTTAAAGTCCGCCGCTATCTATGACACGACATGATTTTAGAAAGAACATAACAAAAAGTAAAGGGTTTTGTTTGCCATTTCATGCCAGTCGGTATAGATTTTTGAACAGTATTTACAAGTCATTGATTGAAAATGGTTTAAAAATATCAATTGGGCGTGCGGGGACCGTCGGAACGCAATAATAATGCGTTATTCTTCTGTGAAACATGAAAAACGCGCATGCACAAAAGTGCGCGCGCCTTTATTTGGTTAATTTTAATAAATTATCATCCATAGATAGCGGGCGATGAAACTGCTATAAAATCAAATTCTTGTTGCAGAAATAGACCATCTGACTGGCCGTCTGCTGCCGGTCTCGGACACCTTTATTGGAGGGCTCGACCTTCAGCGCTTCCTCATAGCTGTCGATCGCGTCCAGCAGCATTACCTTTGCCTGCTGCAGAATTTCGTTGTTCTTGTTTTTGTTTCCGCCTACCCCCACCGTATAGGTGCGAATGATGCTCATGCCTTTGTCAAACTTCGAGTTTCCAGCATCCACGAAGCGCGCTGACGCACCGTTGCCCACGGGACCCGTGCCCGTCGTGATCACAACGGACTCTTCCGGTTCCGGCGCCTTTGCCTTCGGCTTTTCCACTTGAGTGACCGGCGCCGCTTTCTTGGTTTCCAATTTTCTCTCGGTAACTACGACGGACGGTTGGAAGTCCGCCTTCACTTTATCCATCACCTGGCTTCGGAATGCGGCAATTTCCTCGTCGGCCGGGGCGAAGCCCGGCAGCGTGTCGCGCAGTTTTTTCAGCTCCAGCTCGACTTGCGTGCGGCGGTTGCCTGCCATCATCAGCGTCGCGCGGCCGATGCTGCGGCGCACCACGACTTTTCGAAACGTGTCGCCAACATTCGGATCCGGCGCGTGATTTGGGCCGCCGTCAAAAGCGCGGTTCAGGTACATCATGCATTCTTTGCCGAGCCCGAGGCGCTTGCTTAAGTAGACGAGGTCGTAGTAATCGGAGCTGTGCGAAATAGTCGTCGCGCTCTCGGCGCTCAAGACCATTTCGCTGAAGTCGCCCTTGCGCTTGGCAAGCGAGACCGGCGTGATGCGCTTGATTTCGGCGCGCGGAATCTGGAATTTTTGAATGCCTTCGGCGGCCGGATTAGAATCGCTGACGGCCTGCAGATAGATCGTGCTATCGTCTTCTTTCAGTTTCAATCCGCGCCATTCGTCGCCGGCAATTGTTTCGACGGTGACCGCATTTTCACCACGCGAATATTCGGAGAATGGAATGTGCTTGATAGCGCTTTGAAATGTGTCGGTTTTCTGTTTCCAGGTCTGGGCGTCCTCTTTCAATGCGGTCCCAATTTTCAGTTTCGCCGCTTCGTCGAAGCGTTTGCCTGCGGTGGCGAGATCGAAGGATTCCATCAGCGTCTTGCCTTCGGCGATCAGCTGGCGGGCCTTGTTTTCCTCTGCGGGCGAGACGGCGGGTTCGCGGATAATGTTCGCCTGCGGCTTCGGGACAGACGGCGCGGCATCCACGTTTTTCTTCGGAGCTTCGACAACTTTCGTTTCAATGATTTTCGGCGCGGGCGGCGGCGTGACCGGAACGGGCGCGGCAGGCGGCGGTGGCGGCGGGCCGAGCACGCTGTTGTAGACGGAGATGATCGTCGCGCGTTGAATGTACGCGAGGCCCAGCACGGCTCCGAGCACAATCGCCACGATATAAAACTTGATGGTGGACGCCGTGCGCTGGCGTTTCAAGCGCTCCGCATAGTCGTTTTTCTTGCCGTTATTGGGTACGTTTGCCATTCGCGGATTCCTCTTGGCCGAACGCGTTCGCGCCCGCCGCTTTCAATTTGTGTACGTCGTGATATATCTGGACGTGCCAGTCCGCATTTTGCGGCACACATTTTATATCGGCACGCGGTGAATGCTTGAAGCTCCAATTCCTTAATTCTTCGCTGCTCTGGCTGCTGCCCGCGGCCGCACTGGCCTGGTTCGTTTTTCTTTCACGCCCAGGCATTTGGCTGCGCGCGCATTTTTTGAAGCGTGAAGCGCCAACGGTTCCGGCGAGTTACCGGCCGGCCGCGCTCGTTCTTCAAGCGCTCGCGGCGCTGAGTTTGATTTTCGCCGCGGCCGGTTTGCAGTATCGGCACGCGACGCGAAAAATTGAGATCGTGGTTGCGGCGGATGTCAGCCCAAGCATCTACGAATTGAACGCGCAGACTGCGCGTATTCGTGAACTACTCGGCGCGCTCGATCCCGACAGCACCGAAGCAGCGGTGGTGGTGTTCAGCGAATCGGCGGGACTGGAACACAGCATGGCCCCCCTCCCCGCCCCCGCTCCGTCCAGCGGCGGCGCGAAAGAGTCACGGGGCGAAATGAGCGTCGCGGCGCGATCGCGAATGCTGCCTGACCTGCAGCATCTCAACGCGGTGTTGAAAACGAACGGCACGGACATCGGCGGCGCGTTGCAATTTTCGCGGGGCGCGTTCACATCGGCGGACAGTTCGCGCGCGATTTTATTGTTGAGCGATTTTCGTGACACGCGGATGTTGAACAATCGCAGCGCCGCCAAAAGTGCGGCGTTTTTGAATGGAAGCGGGATTGAGCTGTTGGCGACGCCGGTGATTCTGGGCGCGAGCAGCGACGTTCAGCTCGCTGAATTTCGCGTGCCAGAATCGGCGGTTGTTGGGCGCGCCGTGCCGCTGGAAATTACGCTGACTTCACAACAGCCGCAGTCGGTGGTAGTGAGCGTGCGAAAGCGTGCGCTTGGACGGCAGCCGGTGTTTGTCGATTCGAAGACGATCGAATTGAGCGCCGCGAAAGATGCGGCCGGTGGGGAACTGCGCAAGACAATCCGGCTCTTCGATCATCCGACCGCGCCGGGCGTGGCGATTTACACCGCGCGCATCACCGGGCCGAACGGCGCGCCGATTCCGGGCGATGTGAACATTGACAACAATCTAAGCGCGGCGGTGCCGGTCAGCGGGCCGTCGAAATGGGCGGTGCTCACGCGGCGCGATTCGACACTGGCCGCGCTCGCGAACGATCCGGCGAAACCGCTGGGCGTTGAAGCGAAGATTTTTTTCAGCGACAGGCTGCCGACCGAAGCGGCGGCGTACGAACCGTTCGCCGGGATTTTGGTCGATGGACTTTCCGCGACTGAACTGCCGGACACAAGCGCGGCACTTCACGCGCTTGCCCAGGCGGCCGATCAAGGCAAAGCTCTGGTGGCTTTGGGCGGCGAGACGGCGTTCGGGGCAGGCCAACATCCACGCGATGGCGCGTGGGAGCGCGTGCTGCCGATTGAAATGACGCCGGAAGATGACCGCGCGCGTGCGATTCTTTTTGTGATCGACGTGTCGAAATCGATGGACGACAAGGTCCTGATCAATGGGCAGAAAATTCGCAAAATGGATTACGCGGCGGAACAACTGCAAGTCGTCAACAAGCTGCGGCCGCAGGACCGGTTGGGAATGATTGAGTTTTCGGGCGACGCAAAACTGGCCGCGCCATTCACGAACGAACCGTTGCATATCGCGTTTTTAAATGCAGTTCACGCGATTCGGATTGCGAATCAAACGGATTTTGTGCCGGCGCTCGAAGCCGCGAAAAGCGCGCTTGATGAAGACAATGCAGAAGAGCAGCTCATTATTCTGATCAGCGACGGGGTTCAGACTGTCCCGCGACAGGACGGTGAAATTCTGCGCGCTGCGGAAAAGCTGTTTCCGAAACAGGGCGAGGGCGAAATGCGGCGGCGCAAACTTTGGACGTTCGGCATTGGCGTGGAATCGGATATCGTCAGCACGGCAGGCGCAGGCGAAGAGCGCATGAAAGAATTTGCGCGAATTGGCGGCGGAGAGTATCAGCCCAATTTCAAGAAATTGAGGGAGATCGTTGAGATTATACTTCACGAGGGCGAGCAGGATTTCTTCAAGCGCACCGATGCGTTCGTTCCGCGCGTGGGACAACCGCACGCGTTGATACAAAACGGCAGTGCATGGCCTAGTCTGAATTTTCGAAATCGCGTGAAATCAAAGAGCGGAGCCGACACGATTCTGCTGAGCGGAGTGAACACTGAAACTTCCGGCGCAAAAAAGCAGCGCGTTGATCCATTGCTGGTTCTCTCAGGTCCCAGCGCGGCGGGACTGGGGCGGCGCGCGGCGTTGACGCTGACGCTGGATGGTGCGGAAGGATCGAAGCTGCTTGCCGCCGGGAGCGCGGGACGTACGATCCTGAGCGGATTATTGAGTTGGGCGGAACGGCGTGGCGAGCAAGCGGCGAATGGAATTACGATCAGCGCGGAGCCGTTCGGCAATGATGAGCTTGCGATCGAGCTTCGCGCGTTTGATGTGCAGACGGGCGAACCGGATAGTTCATTGAAGCCACATGCGCTGCTGACTGTTTTGCAGAACGCGGAAGATTCGAGCGGCGGCGATTCCGAATTGCCTCCGCTTTCGCTGCGTGCCATCGCTCCGGGAACATATCGCGGTACAATGCGGGCACCGCCGGCTGCGGTCTGCCGGCTTACGGTGCGTGATGGCGGGCGGACGATCGTTGAACGTTACGTGAGCACGCCCTGCGCGGCGGAGATGCGGCGCTTCGGCGTGGACCGCGCGGCGATGGCGGAGTTGGTCGCTCAGGCGGGTTCCGGTGCGCGTACGATTGAATCGCCGCGCGATCTGGCGCAATGGGCGTCGGAGAAATCGGGGGCGTCAGGGTTGACGGATTTGCGGCCGTGGCTCGCGGGGCTTGCGCTGGTGCTGTTGTTCGTTGAATATGGGTTGCGCGGAAAACGTGGGTAGTGGAAATTTGCCTGAGTGCAGCTTGATTGCATTTTGGGTGCGACTGGTAGACAGTCGTATCGTCTACCAGTGTGAATCGAGTTTGGTTCTTGAATTTCAACGCGTACTCGTCGGCAACGCAGTTCTGTGTGCCGACGAAAGTCCGAAATGAAATTCAGAGTATCAACCCGATTCGCACTGGTAGCAAACTGCCGCTACCAGTGGCACCCGAAATGCGATTCATGCAATCAGTGAAATAATTCATTCAATTGATTTCTTGGAACTGCCTGGAGTCTTTTTGTGATTGATATTTCCATTTTGATTTTGGCGTGCAATAAGGCGGCGTATACGCGGCGCGGACTTCAGTCGCTCTTTGACAGCACGCTGCGGCCGTTTCAGGTCGTACTGGTGGACAACGGATCGACCGACGAGACGCCGCACATGTTCGAGCAGTTTGCGTCGTGTGCGAAGAATGAAAACATCGACGTGAAAATTCTGCGGCTCGATACGAACAACGGTGCGATTGTCGGGCGCAACCGCGGCATGGAAATGATGGACGGGCGCTATTGGGTTTTCCTTGACAATGACGTGTCGGTGCGCACGCGCGGCTGGATGGAGCGATTGCGCGCGGAACTTGAGCGGGATGCGCGCGTCGGGGTCGTTGGGCCGAAGCTGGTGTACCCGCTGGCGCCACACGATATTCAGTGCGCCGGATGCGATGTGACGCCGGGCGGGCAGGTCGCGTTTCGCGGGCGCGGACGCTCGCGGACTGATCCGGAATTCAACGTGCCGAAAGATTGCCAGACGCTGATCAGCGCGACGTGGATGATGCGCGCCGATGTGGCGAAAAAAGTCGGGCCGCTTGATGAGATTTTTTCGCCCGTTCAGTTTGAGGACATTGATTACTGCTACCGATTCCGCGAGGCTGGTTATCTGTGCCGCTACATTCCGGACGTCGAAATGTATCATTTTGAAAACGTGACGACCAGCCGCGGCACGTTGAATTATCCGTACCTGACCGTGAAGAATGGACTGAAGTTCAAGAATAAATGGCGGCACAAATTTTCTACGGAGAATGGTCTCGCGGAGAAGGATTGGAGTTGGGCGAAGATTGACACGGTGTCCCTGGAGGATGTGCCGGAGAAGCTGGAGCTCATCGGTTAAATGTGCAGGCGGGACGCCCGCACCACAATTTTAGATCGAGCGCATGAACGTGTCGGAATCGCCGAGCGATGTTTTGGAAACCGTCTCTTTCTCGCCCAAAATCGTGTCGGCCCGGTGGCGGAAGTTTCGCTTCGTGTCGCTGGCTTCGGAGAGCTGATTCAGGAACACGTTCTTCAGGTAATTTCCCAGCGTCACATTGGTCGGGCCGTAGCCCTTGTGGTACATGTAATATTCCAGCGCCACGCCCATTTCGCCGGCCGTTTGATAGCGCTTGGTGAGATCGCGTTCCAGCGCCTTCATCAGGATATCGCAGAGCATGTCGGGCAGTTCGGGCCGGCGCGTTTTCGGATGCGGGATCGGCGCTTCCTTGACGTTGTCGAGCGTCTGGTAAATATCGTCGGTTTCGAAGATGTGGTGACCGGTCAAGAGTTCGTACATCACAATCCCGAGCGAGAACAAATCGGAACGGCGGTCGGTCGGCAGATACTGCGCCTGTTCCGGCGACATGTATTCGACCTTGCCCATCAGCACGTCGCCTTCCTGCTGTTCCATGACGCGCACCGCTTTCGCGATGCCGAAATCGGTCAGCTTGACGACGCCTTCGTAGTTCAGCATCACGTTCTTCGGCGACACGTCGCGGTGGACGATGTTCAGCGGGTCACCGTCGCGACCGCGCTTATTGTGCGCATATTCGAGGCCCCGGCAGACGCGGCTGATGATGAACGCGCCGAGCTCGATCGGCATCGGCAGACCGCGATCGGTGTGATAGTCCATGAATTGTTCGAGGTTGATGCCCTCGACGTACTCCATGGCGATGTAATAGATATTACCGGCCTTGCCGAGATGGTAGACCTGGACGATGTTTTCGTGAACCAAGTCGGCGACGAGTTTCGCTTCGCCGATGAAGAGGCGGACGAATTCTGAATTCGTGCTGAAGCTTTCGAGAATCGTTTTGATGGCGACGGTTTTTTGAAAATCCTGATCGCCGAACTGCTGGGCTTCATAGACCGCGCCCATGCCGCCTTCGGCGATGAGCTTCGTCATCTTGTACGTCTTGACTTCAGTGATGACGGACAGCGGATCGGATTCGGGCATAAAAGCCTCACCTATGCACCAGCCACACTTCGAATCGCACCTTTTGCGTTTATACCAAGACCTGCGAAAATTCGCAATACCCTACACAGAAGCGCTTGGCATGACCTTAACATCGGCTTCAATAACCGTCGGATAACAGAAAAGCCGGCGCACGCCAGCTTTTCATTTTGAGAACACCCATTTTTTGGCGCGAACTTCAACCGCCCACCAACGTTGACCGCGGATTCGTTCCCGTTCCTTTCACGCCCGCTTTCGCGTTGTACACGAATCGAAGTTTCGCGGCTAAGGATGTCGTTCCACCGTTGCCAGTGATCACGATTCTTATTGGAATGTCCACGTACCCATTAATAACTGTCGCGTTTTGCAGATTGAATGCGTTCTGCAGTGCGGCGCTTCCAATCTGGAATCGCATGTAGTGTTTCTTTGGTGTGATCGTGAATTTTAGTTTCTGAGCGGAGTTGAAGTAATTTCCTTTCAAGTCGGTTGTGAACTGCGAGAGAATTTGAGTGTTGCCAAGGAACACTGAAACCTGGGCGTTCGCCACGCTGGCGACGGACCCGTTCAGATAGAATGTGCAATCAAAAGAGTCATTTCCAACGTTGCGGAAATCGGCTGTGAATTTTCCTTTCACCACCAGCAGATTGCCCGGAATCTGAACCTGAATCGACGACTGGCGGAGACTGGGCAGATACTTGTTTTCGTTGAAGATCGTAATGCCGGTGTTGGGGTCGATCGGTCCCAAAAGGACGCCATTGTCGATCAGCGTATGCTGCAGATTCTTGATCGTCGCCAGAGCGGCATAGGGATCATTCGGTGCCGGCGTAGGATCAAGCGCGGTGCCGGCCGCCATGCGTCCGTTGTCGATGATCGACAGCGTCACGGTGTAACTTCCGGGCGACGTGTACGAGTGCAATGCTGAAATCGCGGACGTGCTGGGCGGCAGCGTATGGAGCAAGTCGTAGCTGCCATCACCCCAGTCGATCGCCGCCCAGATGATGAAGCCGTCTTCGTCAAAGCTGCCCGACGGATCCACGTTCAACTGGTACGGAAGGTCGCCGGTTGCCGGGGACGAATTGTTGACCAGGACACAGGTCGGGTTGTAATTCACAAACGCCGAACGAACCGAGCTGGTTGTTTTCGCCGACGGCCCGGCGGACGTCGTGTTGCTCTGGTTGGTCACGGTGATGTCGATTTGCAGCGTGATCGTAAACGTTTTCGTAAAATCGCCTGGCGGGGAGGTCGGGTTGGTGAAGGTGTGTACCTGCGACACCAGGACCTGCGCGGCCGTTCCCGGTCCGACTGTCACGATGGACGATCCATCACCGAAGTCCCAAAACAGCGTGTATTGGTACGTCTGGTTGGCTGGCGGCGCCGGCAAATAGCTTGTCGACGGATCGAACGTCACCGTCGGATTCGTTCCGCCACCCGTGTCCTGATGGATCAACGGAATCGGATCCGGCCCGCCGCCGCCCACTTGCGCGTGGGCGCTCCAAGCATACACGAGCACCATTGCAGGGAGAAACGCCACCATCGCGCGAACCTGGCTGGTAATTGCTTTCAACATCCCGTCTAACATTCGATTCTCCCTGACTCCCTCACGACTTAACTAGTGCTTGAACAATGTGTCCGACACTTTGAAAATATCAAAGCTGGTGCTGCCGATGAACGGCACGCCATTTTCCGGCGTGACCGTAAATATGACTTGGATCGGTTGCCGCGCCAGCGCCGGATTAATTCCGACCGACGTATTCGGCATATTGACCGACGTCACCTGGAACACACCTGCGCGGTTCAGCCAGGATAGCGTCTGAATATGCGTGTCGAACTTATTCTTGCTCTTAAACGTAAACTTCTGGTACGGCGGCTTGCCGGTCGTCTTGAACGTCGGCGTATTCGAGAAATTCAGCAGTTCCGTGAAGTTGCCGATTTTCACCATCACATCGGACGTCGCGGCCGGCCGCAGATCGTCTCCGCCGGACCGTGACAACAATCCCGAAATGTTCGCGCTGACTGTGTCCCCCAGCAACGTGAACGTCGCGTTGGTGACGAGGAACCCGCCGGAGATCAGCAACTCCTGACCGCCCGGCGCGCCAGCGCCACCCGGACCGCCCGGAATGCCGCCTGTGTAGAAGCTTCCAGTGCTGAAGAATTTCCCGAAGTTGTACGTGCCGCTGGCCTGTTTCCCGCCGACGGACTGATACCCGTACGCCACCGTTGACGGCGTGCTGGTGAACGAATCACCGATCTTGACACTGTAGCTGGAGTTCAAGAGCGCTTTCAAGTTCTGTGACGCGATTCCCAACGAGACGGCATAATCACCCTTGACATTGCAGGTGAATTTTCCGGATGGCAACGAGACTTGGAAACTTCCCGTCTTGCCAATCTGGAAGTCGCCCTGAACCGCCTTGCCATTCGTGTCCAGAGTTCCCTGGAAGATCGGGTCGTAGCCGTTCAATGCGAGCGTCACTTCCTGGCCGGCCAGCGAGGACAAATCAAGTCCCTGCAGGTTCAGGTATCCTGACACGGAGATGGTGTCATTGTCCGGATTAGGCAGAATGCCGAGCGCATTGGGCGTCTTGCCCTTCCAGTCGATGTGGAACGATGAACTTGTCACGACCAGCGTGCTGGAAGTGGATGCGGTCGGATCGATCGCATTGATGTAGATAATGCCTGTTCCCACCGTGGGCAATGTATAGCTGGTGGCTGGGAAGACGCCTTCAACGCGGTACAACCCGGGCGTATCGATCAGGAACGTTCCGGTAATCGTAACAACGTCGGTCAATCCTAAGCCTTGCGTGTTCACAGTGGTCAACGCCGCGTTGCCTATAATGGTAGTGTAATGCGTGTACTGCCCCGGCAAACCGTTCGGATCCAACTGGTCTACCACGATCGCTGTGTTTGCCACGTCGTAGGATTGAATCGTCCTGACATAGCCGCTACCCAGAGGTATGTACGGACTCGTCGAATGCGCCGTGACCGTAACCTCAAGTGGCGTCGGTCCGCCATTTGGCGTAGCTCCTATGATCACCGGCGGTATATCGCACACCGTCACTTGCAGATTGTTTGTGAATGTCGCCGTATTGCCAAATTCGTTGGTCACGACCAGGTTCGGCGCAAACAATCCGGGCAGATTGTAGGTGTGGTCCACATTGCGTGTGAACGCCTCAGCGCCGTCACCGAACGTCCAATGGAATGAATACGATGGCGGCACCGATGATCCTCCCGCAGCGACAACGCATGCCGCTACCGGCGTGTTGACGTCGGATTTGAAGGACGATGTCAGCGGAATACAGCCAGTGGCATTGGAGACCGAACTGGTCACCGATCCCAACGCGGATGCGGCAAATGTCAGCGCGAGACCGTCGACCATTGTCGTCGCGGCGGCACCCTGCGCAGGCGGTTGGTAGAGATCGTAATACACCGCGCGCGCGTCGCCCGGCGATTCGATTCCGACCGTCGAATTTCCGCGATACTGGTCGCCCTGGTTGACGTCACCGATGATCACTTCAATCACGCTCTGGCACTCGTACAAAATCAAGTTGAAACTGATCACGTCGTCCGGATTGCTGTCACGGTAATAGCCCATCTTGTGCCACTCAATAATGAGGCGGCGGCTGGGCGCAACACCGTCCACGAAGTAGTACATGCCGGTGGCGGCATCGCCGGAATAACGCAGGTCATTCCACATTGCATAAAATGCACCAAATGTGGGATACGCACCATTGGGAATCTGGGCGAATGAGTTTTGTGCCTGCGGATAGTCGTAGCAGGGGCTGGCGAGCGGACGCAACGGATTGTACAGCGGATACGGAAAATCCCACGCCGCCCAGCCGTCAATGTGGACAAACAGGAACGATCCGACCGGGTAAAGATTTCCATAGTAGGTGAAGTCGAACGGCATGACAATGTGGCCATAGGCGTCGTCATTCAGCGGGCTGCCCGGGCAGGTGTCTTCCAGCTGAATTCGTGTACCGCCAGCGTACGCGGGAATCAAAGAATCGGTGCCGACCGTACCCACGTAAATCGGCGGGTTGCCGTCCTGGAAACCAAACGGACCGAACGTCGGATCGACCACAACGGGGTATGCGCGCTGGGGATCGAGCAGCCATTTGCCTGGCGTCACCACGGAGAGCTTCACGCCTTCTTTTTCAAACGTCAACTGGTATTCGCACGCCGTTGCGGCGCGTTGGTTCTGCGGCAGCGCCTGCTTTTCCTTGTCGAGCCCGCCGCCGCGCAGCGTCACGCTGGCGTCATACGCGACCGGATCGCGCAAATAGAAGACTGCGTTACCGACGCGATTCTTAAAGAACAAGCCATGCTTCGTCGTGTAGTTGCCCGTAACCTGCTTGTCGCCGTCCCAAATCGTCAGGGCTTTGTCGATCGTCAGCATGCCGCTGAAACCGAGGCCGCAGGCTTCGGTCATGGACGGGACGCTTTTCAGAATGATATCGTGTTCGATGCCGCCTTCCGGCCGAACGTAAAGGTGCTCGTCAGTTGAGGGATAGGTCGATGGATAGACGAGATGCTTCAGACCGCCGTGGTCTTCCAGGCGTGCTTCGGTCGCGGTAGCCTTTGCGGGCATATCGACCACTTTATTGTCCATCCAAATTTCCTGGCCGGTGGGCTTCCATGAAATCTTGTGCGGGAAAATCTGCTGTGGAAGGGCGTGGGTGATGCCGTCCTGATACGAAGCACCGAACTCTGTTTTCATTCGGACATTGTCGTTCTTGAACACCGCGCCGGCCTGCTTAATGTCGCGATTGATCTGACTCGCCAGCGAGCTTCCAGGAGCGAATGGCGCCGTTTCTCGTGACCGAGGCTTGAACGTACTTCCGACGCTGCCGTTCGGTGCGGCGACCGGTGAATTTTGCGTGACAACGCTCGAGCCGCGCGAACCATTAAGCAGTGAACTGGTGAACAGGAACCGGCCGGCCAGCACTGCAACGGCAAACGCCATTAGTGATTTAAGAGCCAATCTTGCACTCATCTTTTTACGATCTCCAGAACTCGGAGCGACGTCCGAGAATAGATTTTACAAATCGGCATTGGACACGGCGTCAACCGAAAAAGGTCGGCGTGGCGCAAAATATGTAATCCATTAAAAACACTAAGATGCCGGTAGTTTATGCCCAAGTGCCTTTGCGTTCAAACAAAAAAACAATTTTCACTTAGAACGCCAGACACTTGATGCACCAAATCCGCTTCTCCGGACATTCTTTGGTGTTAAAAACGCCTCACATAGTTTATAGTAAGTCTGATTTATGTCTCATTTTAATGCGAAAAACACGTAAAGAACAGGCGGTCAAAAAGTATTATGTCCTCAGCCGAGCGCTCCGAGCAGCGCCCCGTGTATGAAAACGACCGCTATTGGAACCAGCGGCTCGAGAAAGATTTCTCGCTCTCCGGCGTCGGCCACGCCGGGGTCGGACTGGCGTTCAATCGATGGGCGTACAAATTGCGCCGTGCCGTTTTATTGCGAACACTGCGAACTTCGAATATTTCAATCCAAGGCGCTCGAATTCTCGAACTGGGTTTTGGCACGGGTTTTTATCTCGACCTCTGGCGCGCATTGAACGCCGCGCACGTGACCGGGTTCGACATCACCGACATCGCCGTAAAAGCCGCGCGCGAACGTTTTCCCGCGAATTGGAATTTCGACAAAGCCGACATCGCCAAACCGCTGCCGGGCGGTGTTGCCGACGGAAGCTTCGATCTCGCGACGGCCTTCGACGTACTTTTTCATCTCGTGGATGACGCCGGATGGAACGGCGCGCTAAATAACATCGCGGCCGCCTTGAAGCCCGGCGGACACACGATTATTTTCGACAAATGCCAGAGCGTCGAGAACGCCGTCGGCCACGTCCGCCGCAGAACGCTCGAAACGTACACGACCGCATTGAAAGCGCGCGGATTCGAAATCATCTCGGTGCGTCCGCTGTTCGTGTTGATGAATTCGCCGACCGATCTTTCCGGTGTCAGCAAGCTCGCGTTCAAAACAAGCTGGTCGCTGACAAAAATGCCCTTTAAGATCGGCAAGCACATCGGCCTGGGCGAAATCCTCGGCGGCGCGATGGGCGCAACGATGTACGGCCCCGAACTGCTGCTGACACGGCTATTTCCGCGCGGGCCGAGCACGAAGATTCTGGTGGCGCGCAAAAAATAATCTCGCGCAGAGACGCAGAGGCGCAGAGAACTGCAATTCAAAAGGAGCTGATCATGTCTCAAGGTCTGGCAGTCGTCCTCGCTGAAAACATTTACGAGAATCTTGAGCTTCACTATCCTCGTTTGCGTTTGATTGAAGCGGGCTACGACGTCCTCGTCGTCGCGCCTAAGAAGGGAGAGACGTACACCTCCAAGGAAGGCTATCCGGTCAAATCCGATGCGGAGTTTTCTGAAATCGATCCGAAAAATGTGAAGTGCCTGGTTGTGCCCGGCGGGTTCGCGCCTGACAAACTGCGGCGCTATAAAGGGTGCAACGATCTCGTCGCGGCCGTGTGGAATGCGGGCGGCGTGATTGCCTTCATCTGCCACGCTGGCTGGGTGCCGATCAGCGCGAAGATCGTCAAAGGCAAACGCGTTACCAGCGTGCCAGCGATCAAGGACGACCTGATCAACGCCGGCGCAGAGTGGCTCGAAGACCGCTGCGTCGTCGATGGAAAAATGATCACGGCTCAGGCGCCAAACGATCTGCCGGCGATGATGGCGGCGGTGTTGAAGGCGCTGGGCTAAACGTAAGAACCGCGACCGTAAGGGTGCGGCCGGCATCGAGTTCAAAACCTTATGGCCGATTCAGAGACTGTAGGACAGTGAGCCATGAAAAATTCCATCGTTCGCAAACGAATTCCTCACGCTGCGCCGTTCCGCGGTTCCAGCAAGCGCGCATTGCCCCTGTTGGAAAGTGGTGACACGCTGGACTCAGATGAATTCCTGCGGCGGTACGAAGCCATGCCGGAACTCAAGAAAGCTGAACTCATTGATGGGATTGTTTACGTTATGAGCTCACCAGTCAGTACTGAAAAACACGGCGATCCCGACAATACAATTCAAGGCTGTTTTTATAACTACTCGCTCGCCACGTGGGGCGTGCGGGCCGCGTCAAATTCAACCATATTGCTCGGTCCTAAAAATATTCCGCAGCCGGACATTTCGCTGCGCTACCTTCCTGAGCGCAGGGGAAAGCCGCAATTTGACAAGAAGGGTTATCAAATCCACCCGCCGGAGTTGATCGTTGAGATTGCGGGCAGCAGTGCGTCAATTGACGCGCACAAAAAACGCGATATCTACTGCGCAGCCGGAGTGCCCGAGTACATTCTCTGGCAGACGTATGACTTTGAAATCAACGGCTGGTATCTGGAAAACGGAGTGTACCGAACGTTTCCTGTTGGCGACGACGGAATCCTGCGCAGCCGAAAATTCCCAGGACTCTGGCTGGACTTGAAAGCGCTGCTTTCCGACGATCTCAAACTTCTTCAACAGACTCTCGACCGCGGCTTGAAAAGCCCCGAACACGCTGCGTTCCTAAAGAAGAAGCGGCACAATTTGCCGGAAAAATAGGCGCTCTAAAACTTCTCGTCGTTCTTCTCGGCCTTCTCTACCTTCTCCACTTTCTTCTCCGCAGGCCGCAGCTGTTCGTCGGCGTGTTCCAGTTCATTCAGAATAATGCGGATCGCGTGCTCCTCGATTTTCTTCGTGTCGCCGAGCTGAATCGTTTCGCCATTCACCGTGATCGTGCCCGTCACGCCATTGCCGTTCGCCTGGAATTGCAAATTGCCGAGTTGCTTGAGCATCTCCGGCGCCAGTTCCGCGCCAAGCTGAATTCCACCGCGCCCAAATGTGATGCCATTCTGCACGGACGGCGTCGCAACGACGGTCGTCGTCGACTTCGGCGCGGCTTTCAGTTTCGCCACCTCTTCTTGCAGCGTCGCCGTTTGCGTCTTCGCCTGCTCGATTTGTTTTTTCTGATCGTCGTTCAACTGGTTCACGGTGTTCAATTGTTCCGTTAGCGCAGTCGCGCGCTGCTCCGTCGCAATAGCCAGCGATTGCGCCGCTTCGGCCCGCGCGTTGGCTTCGGCCAGATTGTTTTTGCTGAAGAAATAAATGCCACCGCTGATGGTGGCGAACAGAACGAACTGCAGCGCGAACAGAACCAGCACCGTGGACTTTTTCATGGATGCACCCTTTTAACTTCGACCTTGTATTGACAAGTATGACGCAACTGGACGAAAAACAATTCTATATTTCCGAAAAAATGATGACCGCGGCCACTTCTGACCTCTGTCCTCTGACTTCTGTCCTCCAGCTTTGAAGATTTTCTTCCCAGATAAGTCTTTAAAATGCATTTCGTTTTCATTATCATGGTGCGCTTGGCCGATAGTCTAATGGCGCTCGTTGGGCGCCGATTGAACACAGGACCCTGGACCCGAACATGACGTTCACGTACAAACAGTTTTTTTGCACATTCGGCGTCGCGCTTACGCTGGCGTTTCTGACTGCCTGCGACACGAAGATGCCGTCGATCGAAGCCATCCAGGATTCGAAGCTGATCGACCGCCGCATCAAGGAAACGCCGCGGCAGAAAGTCGTGCGCGAATGCCAGCAGGAGAGCAACCGCTTCCGCGTCAGTTGCACGCACTGCCACACAACGGATAAACAGGAAGGCATCACCGCGGAGTCGCCCGCGCTCACAGCCATTGGCGAACGCGCGCAAATTATGCGCACCAGCCCGACGTTCGGCCAGCACCAGGATTGCCAGCAGTGCCATCTGACAAAATTCGCGCTGAACCGCAACGCGCAGCGGCTGTTCGGGCCGGGCGGCGCGAAATACGGCGAATCGTTGAGCCAGTTGAAAGTCGACAAGTAGCGGATCGGGTTTTGAATCTTCTCCAGTTTTGGTTGCGAAAATTTCGATGCGTGTCCTCGTGTCGGGAATTCTTCCGGCGCTGATCGTAATTTGTTTTTCATGGAATCCCACGGCTGCCGCGGAACCGGTCCGGCAACGACGCGCTGATGTGCTACAGCCTGGCGAAGTAAGTAAATGTCACAGATCATTTTTTTTTCTTTGCGTTCGCAAGATTCGCGGCCACTCGCTGCATCGCGGCTTTGTTCGAATCCATTTTCGACTCAGCGCTATCCGCCATTTCGCCGTACGCTTTTTCCAGCAACAAGCGCGCTTCGCTGAATTTTCTCTGCTTCAGCAGCACTTCTCCCAGCGCCGCGCGCAGCGTGCTGATGTCCCAATTAATTGGGAACGTCTTCTCGCTTAGCGCGAGCGCCTCGGAATAATAATCGGAGGCGAGGTCGAAGTCGCCGCTCGCCAGCAGCGCATCGCCGCGCGATTTCAAGGCGTCGGACATCACTTTCACGCGCTCGCGCATCGCCGGGCTGGAATTGCCTTCGTGCTTGCGGATGATCGCGAGGCCTTCGCGCATCAGCTTGAAGCCTTCATCGAAGCGTCCGTACGAGACGCTCACGCAGCCGATTTTGAAGGCACATGTTCCAGTGGCGTTGTGGTCCGGTCCGAAAAATTTCCGCGTGAAATTCAGTTCTTTGATTCCAAACGCAAGCGTTTCGTTTTCATCGCCGAGCTCTTTGTAGATGCCGGCGAGCGCGGCGAAAATTCCTGTGCCTTCTGACCGGTAATCGGTATCCATATCCTTGCGCAATTCCGCCAGCAGCCGGCGCAATTCGGGCGCGCATTTTGGATACTCGGTACTCAGCCGCGCGTACCGCGCCAGGATGGAGATGCGGTTGCCGACGTTGGCGCGATCTGTCGACGCGAGTTCCAGTTCGAGGTATTTCTGCGCTTCTTCGAACTCATGCAGGCCGGTGCTGAAGACGCTCAAGTGACCCAGCATTTTGCCGATCAGCGGATCGCCCGGCGCAGCGGTCCGCTGCAGTTCGTACGCCGAGCGCATCGTGGCGTACGCTGCACGCACGTCACGCACTTGCATCGCTGTTGCGTAATAATAGAGATCGCGCGCGAGATCGACGGTGTGATCGCCCGGCAGTCCGCGGCGCGTTTCGATGGCGCGCGTGAGAACCGTTTCGGCCCTGGCGTAGTCCGCCATATGGATATAAATCTTCGCGATGATCTGTTGAAGATTCACCGCCACCTCCGGCTGATTGGCCAGCTCGCTGTCGATCTGCTTGCGCGCGTTTTCGAGCATCCGGCGGACCAGCGGGCGGTCGCGTTCGATGTTTTCGACGGGAATGTTTTCGAGCACGCTTGTCAGGAACTGGGCCATGCGCCCGTTTTTCATCGATTCGATTTTCAGCGACTGCGCGCTCTCTTCCGCCGACACGCGCGCGGAGTCTGCCGCGATGCGCGCGCTATCCGCTGACGCGCGCAGTTTCGCCTGTTCCAATTCGCCGGCCACCGCCGCCTGCCGCGCTTTGTGTTCTTGAAAAAAGAGCAGCGACGACAGCACCGCGCTCGCCACCAGCGCCAGCGCCAGCGCGGCGGCGGCGATGAACGGCCATTTGTGCCGGCGGATGGATTTTCCGGCGCGGTACCAGGTGCTCGGCGGACACGCTTCAACGGCTTCGTCTTTCAGATACCGCTCAATGTCGCGCGCGAATTCAAGCGCCGATCCGTAGCGGCGCGTGCGGTCTTTTTCGAGCGCGCGCATCGCGATCCAATCGAGCTCGCCGCGAATCGCGCGCGCCGGCAATACGGAATCTCCGCTCGCTTCAATTCGCTCGCTCGGCCGCGGCGGATCATCCTCGCGAATTGAACGCAGCACCTCCAGCAATTCCATTTCACGCACGCGCTCGCGTCCGAGCGGCGTCGATCCGGTCAGCAATTCGTAGAGCACCACGCCCAGCGAGTACACGTCGCTGCGAATATCGATGCCGGGCGCCTGCGGATCGGCCGCGCCTTTCGACGGCATCGCCTGTTCGGGCGACATGTACTCCAGCGTGCCGATCACCGAGCCGTATTGCGTCGCGAGACGGTCGTCAGTCATTGATTCGCCGACGGCTTTGGCGACGCCGAAGTCGATGACCTTCACGACGGGTTTGGAATCGCTCTCGGCAACAAGCAGATTGGACGGCTTGATGTCGCGATGGATGATCCCTTTCTGGTGCGCGTGATGAATCGCGTGACAGACGTCCAACATCAACGCCAGCCGCTCGCGCAACGGCAGCGCGCGAGCGCCGCAATACGTATTAAGCGGCACGCCATCGACGAATTCCATCACAAAATACTGGCCGCCACCGGGCGTTGTTCCGGCGTCCAGGACGCGCGCAATATTGGGATGGTCCATCCGCGCGAGCGTCTGGCGTTCGGCCTCAAAGCGCGTAATCGTGTCGCGTGAACCGATGCCGGCGTGCATGATTTTCACCGCGACGCGGCGCTTCACCGGTTCGTCCTGCTCGGCGAGAAAAACGACCCCCATCCCGCCCTCGCCCAGTTTTCGCGTCAGGCGGTACGGGCCGATTGCGTTCGGCAATTCAGCGCTGTTTTTGGGCTGCGCGCCGAGCGCCAGAATGTTCAACCGTGTTGAGCTGCGCGGCAGAATCGGCGCGGACAAAAACGTCTCGTCGGCGGGAACTTTGACCATCAAAAGTTCTTCAACGCGCGCGCGTAGCTGCGTGTCGCCGGAACACGCGGCGTCCAGGAAGGCCGGCCGTTCCTCGGCGGGAACGTCCATTGCCTGCAGATAAATTGCCCGAATCGTGGCCATTGCGCACTCCAGTCCGTACTCACACAGGCGCAAAAACCGCGGCGTTGCGACAGAAATTTCAAAAAATCGAATCAGCGTCTCGAAGGATTCAACTTGTGGTACAGAAACGTGCGCGCGAATTCCCACGTTCGTTGAACCATGCGGACATGCAGTCCCAGCACTTCTGCAATCTCCGCCATCGACAGGCCGGCGAAGTAATGCAGCTTCACCACGTCGCATGCCTCGGCGTCGTCCTTCTCAAGTTCCGCGAGCGCTTCATTCAAATCGAGAATATCCTGCACCGGCGATTCGATCTGCAACAGCGCGTCGTCGAGCTCCACTTTCGCCGCGCCGCTGCCACGCTTGACGCTCAACTTGCGCCGCGCGTTGTCCACCAGAACTCGCCGCATGGCGTCCGCCGCCGCCTTGAAAAATCCCTGGCGGTTGCGCCAGTGCGGAGCGCTTTCGCTGCCGAGAATACGCAGATAGACTTCATGAACCAGCGCCGTCGGCTGCAGCGTCTGTCCCGGCTTTTCGCGCGCCAGTTTCGAAACGGCCATGCTGCGCAACTCGTCGTAGACCAACGCGAGCAGCTCGTCCATCGCGCCGGGCTTTCCTGCCGAAACATCTTCAAAAATCCGCGTGACGCTGGAATTCATAGGCCAACAGATTACCTATGGAAGTCGAAACGTCAAACGCCGGTGTTTTTCATTGCACGAGTTGCACATTGTGCGCCATCAGAACCGCGACCGCAAGCGAGCGCCCCAGCCGCAGAGTCCACCAAAATAGAATGTAACTTAGAGATTCAAAAGAAATCACGGTACACCTAGGAAAGATCAAAAAAGCCCATAGGCTTCATCGGATTCCAAGGACGAACGCAGGAAGCATTCGTGCCGATACCTACTTTCTATTTAATTTACCTAATTGATCCTCCAATGTCAACCCAAAAGGAAAATTTATCTTAAGACAGCCATACTTTCGATTTTCAAATCCGCGTCATCGACCGCTCCCTCGCGGTCGCGGTTCTGATTTCACCCAATGTGCAAATCGTCGAAAAATCTGCGTTTAATTCGATTTTCCTGCTCATACAGATTCATGAAGGCCCAACCCAACGGAGAGTATTTTATGAATCTGCACTCCAAATATCTGCTCCCAGCACTCCTTCTTATTGGAACCGTGACTCGCGCCTCCACGATCAGCGAGCCCGGTTTTTCGGAGACCGTCTACATTCAAAACAATTCGCTGGGAAACGCCACCGTTCTGGCGTGGGCACCCGATGGTTCGCAGCGACTTTTTGTCGCGCGCAAAGCCGGCGAGGTCCGCGTCGTGAAAAACGGCGCGCTGCTTTCCACGCCGTGGGCAACGATGTCGCCGATTGTCACCGCCAGCGAATGCGGACTGCTGGGCCTGTGCTTCGATCCCAGCTTCATGACCAACCATTATGTCTATCTGCTCGTGACCGTATCCAGCACCGAGCAACAAATTCTGCGCTATATCGATGACCCAGCGACGAACACCGGATCGTCGCGAACCGTGCTGATCCCCGGCCTTCCGACCACGGGCACGAATCACAACGCCGGTTGCGTGCAGATCGGACCGGACGGCAAGATTTATTGGACGGTCGGCAACACGAACAACTTTTCCGGATCGTCGGCGGTTTTGCGCGGAGAAGATGGTGACGTTTCAAATCTCTGTTCCAAAGTAGGGCGCGCCAATTTGGACGGAACCGCGCCGTTGAACAATCCGTTCTACGATGGCGCAGGCCCCAACAACGAATTTATTTTCGCGCGCGGGCTGCGCAATCCGTTCAAATTTTATTTCCAGCCCGGCAACGGAAAACTCTGGGTGAACTGCGTTGGCGACAATTACGAGCAAATTTTCCAGATGAATCCCGGCGACGACGCCGGCGACCGCACGCGCGAGAACATTCAGGGCGCCGGGCGCATTACGCCGGCCATCAAGTACCGGACCAACAACGTCAGTCTCGATACGCGCACGATCGCCACCAGTGGAGCGGTCCGCACCGCGAATGTCGTCACGTTCACGACCACCGCCGCGCACCCGTATCGAAAGGGCGAGAACATCACCGTCAGCGGCGCGAGTGATTCGAGTTTCAACGGCACGTTCTACGTCGCCAGCACGCCGACCACGACGACGCTCACCGTCGCGCAAAACGGCATCAACGCGACGGCCAGCGGCGGAACGATCGTGCCGCTGCAAGTCAGCACCGGAACGTCGGCCGCTGTCACCGGCGGATGTTTCTACGACGGCACGCTGTTTCCCGCGCAATACCGCGGAAATCTGTTCTTCGGCGACGTCGCGTCCGGCCGCATTTTGCGCGCCACGCTCGACACCGACAACACTGTCAAAACCGTGGATTATTTCGCGTCGAACGCCAACCAGTTTCTCGACGTGACCGTCGGCCCCGACGGCGCGCTGTACTACACGACCCACAACACCGCCGGCTGGATCTACCGCGTCGCGCCCATCGGATCGTCGCAAGGCATCGTGCTATCGTCGACGAACATTCGCGTCATGGAAGGCGGCAGCACGATCGTCAACGTCAGTCTCGCGGCGCCGCCGTCAGGCACAGTGCAGATCGATGTTCAACGCTTCAGCGGCGACAGCGACATTACCGTCGCGCCGAGCACGCTCACTTTCACCGCCGCGAATTATTCAACGCCGCAAGCCGTGACCATCGCCGCCGCGCACGACGCAGACATTGCCGACGACATCGCCGTGTTGTCGTTCTCGTCGCCCGGCCACCCAACCCAAACCGCGCAGGTCACGGCCGTCGACATCGACGCCGGCAGCCTCGTGCTCTCGTCCGCGTCGGTCACCATTAATGAGGGCCAGTCCGGAACATTCACCGTTGCCATTCCCGCGCAACCCACGGCGAGCGTCACCGTCGCGATCCGCATTTCCGGCGACCCCAGCGCGACGCTCAGTACGCCCGCGACACTGACCTTCACCAGCGGCAACTGGAACATTCCGCAAACCGTTCGCGTCACGGCCGCGACTGACACCGACACGCTCGACGGCACAGCGACCGTGACGCTCAGCGGCACCGGCCTGGCGTCGAGCACCGTCGCCGTTCACATCATCGACAGCACCGCGAACGCGCCGCTGTTCACGAGCAATCCCGTTTTGACCGCCGTGCAAAACGCGCCGTACAATTACCAGGCCGCGGCCAGTGGCGTGCCCGCGCCCACATTCTCGCTGACGCTGAACCCGCCCGGAATGAGCATCGACGCGACCAGCGGCCAGATCACATGGACGCCGTCTGCCGCAGGAAATTTCGACGTCACTATCATCTCCACAAACGGCGTTCAGCCCAGCGCGACGCAGACTTTCACAATCATCGTCACGGCCGACCAGCCACCCACCGCGCAGATTTCCAAGCCGGTTCAAGACGAATTTATTTCCGGAACGAACACCGAATTTTACGGCAACGGCCACGATGACGTCGGCACGGTCAAAGCCGAATTCTGCGTCGACGGCGTCCTGCGCTACACCGATCAGACGCCCGGCAGCCACTACCACATCAACGGTTCCCATTTGCTCTTTGACACTACTGTTTTCTCAAACGGACCGCACACATTGAAGATGATCGTTTACGACACAATCGGCCAAACCGGCAGCCACGAAATCGGCGTCGTCGTCCGAAATCTCTCCGTCGTGACATCCGCCACAACAACCGCGACCGTCGGAAACGCGTTCACGTTTTCCGTCGTCGCCAGCAACGAACCGATGAACTTCAGCGCCACTGGACTGCCGCAAGGCTTGACGATCGACGCGACGACCGGCCAGATCGCCGGCACGCCGCAGCAAAGCGGCTCATTCAACGCCACCGTCAGCGTCACCAACATCGCCGGAGTCAGCACCGGAACTGTCGCGATCACCGTCACTCCACCCGCGCCAATCGTCACGGGAGGCCAAGCGTCGGCAACCGTTGGAAGTCCATTCACATATCAAATCGTCGCCACAAACAGCCCCAACTTTTACGGCATCAGCGGCCAGCCCAACGGCCTTTCCGTCGCGCAGAACGGCGCGATCACCGGCACGCCGACTGTCTCCGGAACATTCTCGGTGACGCTGATCGCCGGCAACGACACCGGCAGCGGCAGCGCGATCCTGACGCTGACCGTCGCCCCCGCCCCACTCACTCCGGTCGTCCCCAGCGCCACGGCGTCCGCCACAACCGGAGTATTCTTCACGTTGCAAATCAACGCGAACAACGCGCCGGAGTCGTACTCCGCGCAGGGACTTCCCAATGGTCTGAGCGTCAACACGACAACCGGCGCGATCACTGGCACACCGACGCAACGTGGCACGTTCAACGTGACAATCTCCGCGACCAACACGGCGGGCACTGGAAGCGGCACGCTAGCACTGACCGTCCGGCGCAACACCGCGACCAATCAAGCGCCAGCCTTCACGTCGGCGATCACGGCAATGCCGCAGCCTGTGCACGCGCTCGGCACCGCGACGTTCTCCGCGCCCGTCGCCGATCCAGACGACGATACGATCGACGTGACCTGGAATTTCGGTGACGGCAGCAACGCCATAGGCAATCCGAAGACGCACGTCTTCACGCAGCCCGGAATCTATCCGGTGATCGCCACCGCATCCGATGGCCTGGCGAGCGCGTCGAACACGCTGATGCTAACCGTTTATCCCGCGCCGGATGACATCAACGCGATTGCGTTCACAACGGCGACGGTAAAAGTTCAATTCACCCCGGGAGCGAAAAATCACTCCGCGCAAATCAACGGAACAGTGAAAGGTCCGGTGAATTTTCTGCCCGCCGGCGCAAACGTCGCGGTCACGCTAGGCAGCTTCGCGAGAAACGATACGCTGAATCGCAGCGGTCTTTCAACCGATCGAAAATTCCAGCTGAAAACAGCCGGCCGAAACGCGCCGGGCGTGCTCAAATTCTCGTTGAAATTGGACAGCACCGACATGTTAGCGCTGCTGCCGCTCTTCCCGAACACAACAATCGCCGCGCCGGGAATTCGCATCGACGTCCCCTTCAGCCTGACCCTCAGAGGCCAGGCGCAATTGCAACTGTTGCCCTTGAACTACACAGCCCGCGGCGGCAAGAGCGGATCGGGAAAACTAATTCGATGAAAATCACAAAAAGCGCGCGATATTCAGTTGCAATTCAAGCCGCAGTAGCTATTGTGTTTCTTCCACGCCAATCGGGGCGTAGCTCAGCTTGGATTAGAGCGCTGCGTTCGGGACGCAGAGGTCGGAGGTTCAAATCCTCTCGCCCCGATTTAAATCAAAATATGCCATTTCCGCAAAGGCATCAAACGGGGAAGCCCATGTCAGTGTTAGGGTTGCCTCGTCCAAACTGCGGTTCAAACTGAGAATATCGAGAAGCTCTCTGCGATCTTCCCAGTTTGAACCGCGCCACTGCTCTGGGATCGCGTCATTATCCCGATATTTTGCGCGATTTTCCGCGCGGAAGATCCGGCGTAATATTGCAAAGCCGCGACGTTCGACGCAGAGGATAGTCGCATGGTACGTTGATCACAACACGATATGGGCAAGAGTCTCGAGTCGGAAGCAGCGCGAATCAACTCGAACTGACTCAGCGCGGCGGGAAGTGTGACCTCCACGTCCGCTACTGCGCCCTCGGCACCAATGGCCCCGCCTGCATGCAGATAAACATGGCGTTCGCCAAAACTACGCCAGCCCATGTGCGTAGACATGTCGTTTGAGAATACCGTCAGTCGATAACAACTGGATGGCGCAGCGCATGTGGTCATTTGTGCCTTACCCCGCACGAATGATTGCCTGCGCGCCCCATTTCTCTGCGACCCACTCCATCGATTTGAAGTTTTTGGCGGGAACATTGACGCGCGGCAAGCGTTGGTTTCCGCCAAAAATACCTTCGATTAAAAACTCGGTCGTGGTCTCTACCCCATCGTCAAGGTTGCGTTCCTCAATGATTCGGGCTGTAAAATTGCTCAAAGTCGCGGCGCTTTCTTCGCCATCGCGGTTAATAATAGTGCGGAAAGTACCGAAATGATTTTCAAAATATGGAAAGGTTGACGAACTTTCAGTCCGTCGCGACGCGGTCTTGGGCTGTGCACTAATATCAAAAAATCGTGACGCTATCTGCGAGATGGCCGAGAATGCCTCGTCGCCCACAAGAATTACAGGTTCAATGTTCGCGACAAGGAGGTCGTCAATGCCCTTGCCGTCGTACTCGTTCCAGCGTTCGAATTCCAGCGTAAAGCCCGTCGCCTTCAGCGCCGTGGCGCATTCAAAAAGTGCGCGCGCCACTTGTTGTTTTCGCATCACATCAGCGTCAAACGATAGGCGAACTGTTTTCGCAGCGAGCGCGCGTAACGTATCAATCCCCGGACGCCAATTACTAACCCCGGCTATGGAGACGGTGGGAACGGCGCTCCGAAAAGTCGCAATGTCCGCCTTCAATTCTCGCTCAGTAAGGCGATACAAATTCGCTCCGCGCTCAACTCGCTGTGGAACATGCGCTGGTGCGAACAACCGTTGCAACTCGTCCGATTCAGCCTATCCGAATTGGATCGGCCGTCCATTTCGAACTAGCCATTCTGTAAAATTCAATTGGTTCAAAAGGCGATCCGGCATCATCTTCCTGCGAAACATCGAAGTACGATTTACAACGTCATTGGCCATTGGCTTGCAATAGCCACTTCAAGACATGCAAATAAGCGGACTCAGTTCTCTTGCCGGGCCGGAAATAGACTTGCGTTTGAAGGACACGCCATATCATTTCCAAAACCATCTTATCTGTAAGACGTTGTTGCAGCATTTACGGAGTGAACGCACGTGAATCCAAATCCTAATTCCGGCATGCGTTTGACGTGGCATTTCCGTCCGGAAAATTTCAACCGGCTGGCAGTCATTGCGTTACTTGTTTCGGGAATAGGTGTGCCCGTTTGCCACGCAGCGGGATTTGCCGACGCTGCGCCGATGAACACCGCGCGATATCGCCAAACGTCAACCTTGCTTCCCAACGGCAAGGTGCTAATTGCCGGCGGCTACAACTCAACCACTTTAAACAGTGTCGAGTTGTACGATCCCAGCAGTAACACATGGAATTCCGCCAGCGCTCTGGCCACGCCGCGCGGTATTCATTCTGCCACTCTTTTGGCCAACGGCCGGGTCCTGGTTGTGGCAGGTTACACTGGCGCCGCCGCACTGAACACCACTGAAATTTACAACCCCGAAAATAATACCTGGAGCGCGGGGACAATCCTGGTCAGCGCGCGCTATTATCACAGTGCCACATTGCTGCAAAATGGCAAGCTTCTGGTGGTCGGCGGGCTTAGCGGGGCCAGTGCTTTAAACAGTGCTGAATTGTACGATCCGGCGAACAATACGTGGAGCGCAGCCGGCTCCCTCAGTACTGCGCGGTACGAGCATACCGCGACACTCCTGCCCGACGGAAAAGTGCTTGTTGCGGGCGGATTAACGGATTCCGGGACGACAAAACAAGTGGAAATATATGATCCGGCAAACAATACCTGGAGCACAACGGCAAGCCTGGGGACCGCGCGCTATACGCATTCCGCCACGCTGATGGCCGATGGCAAAGTTCTGGTCGCCGGCGGATATGACTCCAGCGTCTTGACAAGTGTCGAAGTGTACGATCCGCAAACTCATTCCTGGTCCGTTGCGGCCAGCCTGAACAAAGGCCGGAACGACCATACTGCGACATTATTGCCGAATGGAAAAGTGCTGCTTACGGGAAGTTTCAACGCCGGGTTTATTTTAAGCGATGCCGAGGTTTTTGATCCAGTCGGAAATAGCTGGTCGCTGCTGTCAATGGCGTTCGCCCGTTATCGGCATACCGCCACTCTGCTCCCGAACGGCCGCGTCCTTATTGCGGGAGGAAATAATGGGAGCTATTTGAACAGCACGGAAATCTACGATCCCTCATCCGCCGGTTCATGGGCGGCAACGGGAAGCACAGCCACCGTGCGAGCGAGCCACACCGCTACGTTGCTGCTTAACGGTAAAGTGCTTGTGACCGGAGGCACGAACGCCACCGCGTCGTATACCAACACCGCCGAACTGTTCAACCCTGCCACCGGGCTTTGGAGCGCCGCGGCCGGCATGGCGGCCGCGCGCAGCAACCACACCGCAAGCCTGTTGCTGAACGGCAAGGTGCTGGTCGCCGGGGGAATTGGCACCAATGATCTTTACCTCGCCAGCGCCGAAATATACGACCCCGCCTCGAACACCTGGAGCTCAGCGGGAAATATGGCCGCCGGCCGCTACACACATAAAGCTGTCGTGTTGCAGGATGGCAGAGTACTCGTCACCGGTGGAACCAATCCCGGCTACCTCAGCAGCGCGGAATTGTATAACCCCGCGACAAACACCTGGATCAGCGCCGGCAACATGGGATCAGCGCGAGGCGAACATACTGCCACCGTTCTACAAAGCGGAAAAGTACTGGTTGCAGGCGGGTACAACGGCGGTTCATACCCGACCGCTGCTGAGCAATACGATCCCGCAACGAACGCGTGGTCCAATGCCGGCACCCTCACGACTGGCCGTTTTCAACATACATCGACGTTGTTGCCCAATGGCAAAGTCATGATCGCCGCCGGATATAATAATGGTGAAATCGCGGCGACCGAAATCTACGATCCCGCGGGTAACAATTGGACCGCCGGCGCGAGTCTCGCCGCTCCGCGCAGGCTGCATACCGCGACGCTTCTAACCAGCGGCAAGCTGCTTGTTGCAGCAGGATACGACGGTACATATCTGGCCAGTGCGGAACTCTACGACCCGGCCCTGAATACGTGGAGCGCCGCAGCAAGCCTGGTTACCGGCCGCTATCTCCACACGGCCACATTGCTGACAAATGCAAGCGTGCTCGTCGCCGCCGGCAGCAACGCGAGCATCCTGCGCAGTTCAGAACTCTACGATCCCGGCGTAAGCTATCCCAGCGCAAGCCAGCCGGTTATTTCAACTGCTGCTTCACCACTGCCAAGCGGTAATCCACTGGTCTTGACGGGCGTACGGTTCAAAGGTATTTCAGAGTCTTCCTGCGGCAGCACGAACAACTCCGCAAGCAACTATCCTCTGGTGCAAATTCAAAGTCTGGTCAGCCGCCAAATATTCTATTTAACACCCGATCCGAACATTCCGTTTAGCGATATTAGCTACACGTCGAAAAATATTCCGCCCTTGCCGCTGGGAAATGCGCAGGTCTTCGTGACCACAAACGGAGTTCCCAGCGATCCCAGGCTGATCCAAATTGGCCCTGCGGTGACTCAAATTGCGGTAGGCACCCTGACGCCGGCTGCCTCAAGCGCCGGACAGACCGTGACCGTTCCGTTCACCGTCACAACACCTGCCGGCGGAACACCCACGGGAACAGTTGTCGTCAGCGATGGTTTCAACAACGTCACAGCGGCCGTCGGATCGGGTTCTGCATCGCTCGCTTTTTACACGGCTGGTCAACGAACCATTTCACTGACCTACAGCGGCGATACGAATTATGTTGGCAGCTCGACGAGTGTGACATATTCAGTGTCGCCGGCCTCCCAGGGTTTCACCAATATTGCTCCGATGAATTCCGCGCGATCGAGTTTCAGCGCGACGCTTCTCCCGAGCGGCAAAGTCCTCATCGCCGGTGGTTTCAATGGCACGCCGCAAAGCGGCGCGGAAATCTTCGATCCCGCGTCGAACGCCTGGAGTTCCGCAGGCAGTTTTACCACCGCGCGCGGCGGCCATACAGCCACGTTGCTCGCCAACGGCCGTGTGCTGATCGCAGGCGGCTACACCGTCGGCAATGCATCCACGGCCAGCACACAGATCTACAATCCGGAGACCAATGCCTGGAGCGCCGCGGGGAATCTGGCGAGCGCACGCGACTCCCATACCGCCACCCTACTGGCCAATGGCAAAGTGCTTGTCGCGGGCGGGCAGACCAACGGCGTCGCTCTGGCCAGCGCGGAAATTTACGATCCTGTTACCAACACCTGGAGTTCCGCCGGAAATCTCTCCGCCGCACGAATCAATCACACCGCGACTTTACTCTCTGGTGGAAAAGTGCTTGTCGCGTCAGGATTCAACTCAGCCTATATCGGCACAGCTGAAGTCTACGATTCCGTCGGCAACACCTGGAGTTCCGCCGGCACACTAAACACCGCGCGCGCCATGCATACCGCCACGCTGCTCGCGACTGGAAAAGTGCTCATCGCGGGCGGAACGACAACCGGCTCTGCCTGGCTGGCTGGCACAGAACTGTACGATCCGGCGATGAATTCCTGGAGCGCTTCCGGAAGTATGACCACAGCGCGCGACTTCCACACCGCAACGCTGCTGCCGAGCGGGAAAGTGCTTGTTTGCGGCGGCCGCCCCGACAACACCGGCGCACGGGTCAACAGTGCCGAATTATACGATACGACAACCGGCACCTGGACCTCCGCCGGAACACTGGTCACCGCGCGCGCAGAGCACACCTCAACGCTTCTGCCCAATGCCAGAGTCCTTGTGACGGGCGGCACAACCACTGGCGTTACGGCGCTCAATTCCTCCGAACTGTACGATCCCGCCGGCGCGGGATCGTGGAGCGCCGGGGCGAATTTGGCAATAGCCCGGGGAGACTTTTCGGTCACAACTATGCTTACCGGTAAAATACTCGCCACGGGAGGAGTGAACTCCGGTGTGTTTCCATCGTTTCCAGAAATCTACGATTCCGCCACAAATTCATGGACTTCGGCGGCGAATATGCTTGTGCCGAGAGCGGCTCATATTGCGCTATTACTTCACAATGGAAAGGTTCTTGTTGCCGCGGGTGTGGATGCCAACAATCAATACACGCAAAGCGTGGAAATTTACGACCCCCTGGCCAACAAATGGACTCCGGCTGCCAATATCCCAATTGGGCGCCAGAACGGCACCGCTACAGTGCTTGCAAACGGCAAGGTGTTTGTCTTTGGGGGCTTTAATGTCAATGCTGCGGGCTACTATCTGGATAGCGGTGACATCTATGATCCCGATGCGGATACCTGGATCCCCACTCCCAGTATCGCGCAATTGGCTGCGCCAACGCTTACATTATTACCGGATAAAACCGTGTTGTTGACAGGCGCGACCCACGCGTATTTATACAATCCGGATTTAAACAACTGGACATATGTCACCGAGATGCACGCCAGCCGATCCAGCCATATCGCAGTGCTATTGCCCAACGGCAAAGTGTTGATTGCCTGTGGCTGCACCGGTACCCAAACCGCTGAAATCTATGATCCTGTTACGTTATTGCAAGCCCGATTTATTCAGAACCGGCGCCCAAAGCCGCATTGCTGCCCAATGGCAAAGTCCTGCTGGCCTCGGGACCATACGAGTTGAAGGAAACCGAGATTTATGATCCCTCTACCAATACCTGGAATCCCGCAGGCACGCTTACAACCCCGCGCCAATATACCGCAATGACTCTTCTTCCCAACGGAAAAGTACTGCTTGCCGGCGGATACCATGGCGGACGCATCAACAGTTGCGAAATCTTCGACCCGGGCCTTTCAGTTCAACCCAACGCTGCGCCCATCATCGCCTCCGCCTCCGATCCGCTGCGACTCAATGATCGGTTGATCCTCTCCGGTTCACTCTTCACCGGAATTTCCGAAGCCTCCAGCGGCGGAACCAACGGTTCACCGAGCAATAACCCTGTCGTTCAACTTCGGAGCCTGGCCAACGATCAAACCCTGACACTGGTGCCGGAGTCCTGGACTGCAAATCAGTATACATCGAAAAGCAATACGAGCTTGCCGCTGGGTCCTGCATCCATCACGGTCACGGTCAATGGTATCACCAGTGTGGCGAAACAAATTCAAGTTTCGCTGCCGCAAACTCAAATCAACATCGGCACTCTTTCGCCGGCCACAGCCAGCACAGGCCAGCTCGTGACGATTCCGTTCACAGTGACGTCTGCCACGCCCGGCACAATGACGGGTAATGTTACAATCAGCGATGGATTCAACAGCACAACCGTAGCCGTCGGTGCCGGCACGGCAACACTCGCTTTTTTCAACGCAGGACAACGCACCATTATCCTCACCTACGGCGGCGATTCCAATTACTCCGGCAGCACAGCCAGCACGCAGTACCAGGTCACATCGGCGATGCCGGGATTCACGAACGTGGCGCCGATGAATGCCATCCGCGAAGCGCATACTGCCACGCTCCTGCCTAGCGGCAAAGTACTCATTGCTGCCGGTTACGATGCCACACTGCTGGCAAGCGCCGAGATGTATGATCCCGCAACCAATACGTGGTCTCTCGCTGCCAATCTGCAGACCGCACGCTACCGGCACACTGCAACCTTGATGTCCAATGGCAGAGTGCTTGTGGCCGGCGGCCTGGGCAGCCTGAATGGCGCTGAAATATTCGATCCGGCGGCGAATGTGTGGAGCACGACCGGCAGCCTATCCTCGCCGCGATTCGACCATACGTCCACGCTCCTGCCCAACGGCAAAGTGCTGGTGGCCGGTGGCAACGATGGCAGCAACACCATGGCCGGCGCGGAAATCTACAACCCCATTGCGCAGACATGGTCGGCCGCCGGCACCATGCTGGCACCCCGAGCCAACCACGCGGCCGTATTGTTGTCCAACGGCAAAGTTTTTGTTTGTGATCAAGACCTTGCCACTGGCCAGAATTGTCATCGTATGGTAGGCCCTGACTAGCGACATGCTGCCACCGGAGCTCCATGTGTTTGCGGACGTATCGTAGAGCTCCGTTGTTTCGTAGTGATTCAGATTTGTATCGAATCCACCTGTGATCAGCTGTCAGAAGCGCTGAAAGCATTCGTGCTCGCCGCCTTTTTGGCACTGAATGATTGGAAGGTCTTGGTGGTTGCAGTATTCTTCCTGCCTTCAGGAATGTCGTCATGACGAAGCTTTTTTCCACTGATCCGACTGGTAGTCTTCGATACGTTCTACCGTGTCTTTTATTGACGACATCAATCCTTGTCTCACCGTCGCTCTGGTCTGCCGAGTCCGGACAAGCCCAAACGATCGGATTGCGCGGCTTTGGCACAAATGTTCAGCGCCCCAATTGCAATTGCCTGGCTCCAGCGCAAGAAAATTCGGTCGTCGTCGGAAAAGACTTTCGCAGAGGAGCAAGGCAGCAAATCCATTTAATGTTGGAATTTAGCTCCGCACTGTTCACCGTGACACCTGCGCTGCCGCCGCCCGCGACCAGGACTTTTCCGTTCGGCAGCAGCGTCGCCGTATGCGTGGTGCGGCTCACGGAAAGACTTGCTGTCGTGCTCCATGCTCCGCCACTTCCCGGTTCATAGATTTCAGCGTTAGCAACTGCTGCTCCGCTTGCCACCTGATTGCCACCTCCATCATCGTTTCAGGCAAGAATCTAGCTGCCCAGCTTGGGGTGGACGGAATTTCCAATCAACAGCGTGGCGGTATGATCGTAGCGCGCCGTGCCGAGACTGGGAGCCGTCGTCCAGATGTTGGCCAGCGGATTGTAGATTTGAACCGTATTAATCACGATTGAATTAAAAAATCCTCCTGTCACCAGCACATTTCCATTCGGCAATAACGTGGCAGCGTGGGATCTTCGCGGCGTACCGCTGGTAGCCGCTGCTGTCCATGTATTCGTGCCGGGGTCGAACAGTTCGGCGCTCCCCAGCGCGCCGTCCCCGCCAACGACCGTCCCGCTGGACATCGTAGCGACCGATGCGGCGATTGTGAACCGGCCGCCGAATGCGATCACCGCCGTGTTCGATCCGCCGGCGTTCAGCGCCAGCGACGTCATCTTCGCACGCGTTCAGTCGTCGCTGATCCTGCGTGATCCGGACTTCGACATCGTCCGCTATCACTATCAATGGAAAGTCAACGGTGTCACGATTCGCGATATCGTCTCGGCCGGACTGGCAGACGCCATACCCAAAGGAAGCGCCAGCGGCAACGATTTCGTGACGTGCACGATCACGCCCAACGATGGCAAGGTCGATGGACCATCCACGACCATTAGCAGCATTCCGCCCGCTGTCACGTCCGTCAGCCCTGCCTATGATGTCATCGGCGGCGGGAAAAGTGTAACGATCACGGGCCGGAGTTTCGCGGCCTCGGGTGTGTCATTCAAGTTTGGCGGCACGCCCGCGACCAGCCTCAATTACGTCGACTCGACGACTTATACCGCGACAGTGCCCGCGCATTCAGCCGGAATGGCAAATGTCGATTATTCCAGCGGCATGGAAACGGCAACTCTTGCCAATGGTTTCACGTATTACGTCACAGCTCCCCCGAATCCGCCAAGCTTGACCGGCATCTCTCCAGCCGCGGGAAGTTTTCTTGGCAATACGCTGGTCACGGCCACCGGAACAAATTTCGTCTTCGGTGCAAAGGTATTTGTCAATGGCGCGGCGGCCGCCACTGTGGCGGTGTCCAACGCCGCGACAATTGTATTCCGCACGCCCCCCGGTTCCAGCGGGCAAACGGTCAGCGTGATGGTCGTCAATCCCGACGGCGGCGCGGCGACGCTGCCGAACAGCTACACATATGATACGACCGGCCGGCCGCCGACATTCGCAGCCGTGGCGGGTTCGCCGTGTGTCCCCGGCGCGTATTTCCGCTATTACGAAGGTACCGGCCCCAATATTCCCAATTTCGCCGCGCTGCCGTTCAGCAGAGTCGGCGCCGTTCCGACTGCGGAACACGTCCCGGAAAATACGATCGTGTATCCCATTCGAAGTTCCACCGGCGGCAACAATTTCAGCCTGCAATACACGGGATATTTGCTGATTCCATCGGACGGAACGTATAGTTTTTACACGGCATCCGACGATGCTTCGAATATGTTCATTGGCGGGGTACAGGTCGCCGGCAACGACTTGACGCAAAGCATCACAACCCGGACCGGACCGCCAATCAAGCTGCGTGCCGGCCTGCATGAATACACGGTGCAATATGCCGAAGACGTCAGTGGCCACGGCAATTATATCGGCTGGGGCAGCGCAGACTCAACGCCGGCGATTCCGATGGATACAGGCGCAGTCTGGAACGCGCTGAACGGCACTTCGACGAGTCACGCCGGTGCGCCGACGACGCGCATTCCGGCCGCTCAATACTACTATATTCCGCCGACATGGCAGGCCGCGGGTATGTGCAACTGGAGCGACGTGTCGGGATGGAATGCGAATTTGCCAACAAGCACCAATACCGGCCGCGACACGTTTGCGCCGGTTCAAACGACCAACGACGATGACCACGCGGTGGATACCGTATTCCGCTTCAATGGCAACGGCGTGGTGCCGTTCGGCTCCAACAACGATTCGGTCAACAATACGCCGTTGTATTACATTGAGCTGAACAGCGACATCAATGGAAATGCGATTACCGGAAATGCGTTCAAAATGTTGGGAGCAGCGCGGTTTGTTCAATACAACTCGTCCACGCTTCCGGCCATTGTTCAAAATGGAAGCGGCACCGTCAACATTTCCTCACCGATCTTCAACCGCAGTTCGCTGATTCTTTCCGGCAACGGATCGGGCGTGGTCACGCTGAGCGGAACGCAGACCAATTATGCCGCCGTTGCGGACATCAAGAACATCTTCAAGAGCGGCACGAGCACGTTCTCTATTGACGGCAACGCCTCGGCTTACACGGGCGACGGCCTGTCCTTTACCAACGGTTTCATCGCGATCGACGGCGGCATTCTCGGCGTGAACGCCACAGTGGGAGCTGCGGGCCCCGCGGCCTATAATGCCAAAGTAGGAACGAGTGGAACCACGGGAACATTGCGTGGAACAGGCACGATCAGCGGAAGTGTGCAGGTGGGCGCCAGCGGGACGGTCTTTCCGGGTGATGTTGCAAGCGTTACCACCGCTCAGGTCAAGGGTACGCTGACGGCGGGAAGCGCCACGTTCTCCAATGGCGGGACGCTGAAAATTCGCGCCCTGTCCAGCAGCGTGGATAGTGCTCCGGTTGCGGACAAACTCGCGGCGGCCGCTCTGACGCTCGGCGGCACGTCGAAGCTGAAACTGGCGCTCACCGCGCCAAGCGGCGCCTATGCCAATCGAAGTGTGGTCATCGCCACCGGGAGCATTTCCGCGCCATTCAGCGCCTTCACAATCGAGAACGCCCCGGGGGCGGTCGCGGGCGTGAGTATAGCCTATCGAAATGCAACGACCATTGTCGCCATACAAATGCCAGGATTTGCGGCTTCTTCTTCATCATTCAGCGCCGACAATATTGCGCTCGTGCTCAATGGATCCGTCACTCCCGTCACTGTGGATTCGTTCACCGCGCAGGCCGAAGGGGCGGGCGTAGTGGTCGAATGGCGCGCGGCGTCTGAATTCCAGAATGCCGGGTTTAACCTTTCTCGCCGGGCTGTCGGGAACACGTGCTGGACACGCATCAATCCAACGTTGCTCCCCGGACGTATTAGCAACCCGGATGCGAAGACGTACCGTTATTATGACTGGGCGGAACCCGGCGAGTACGAATACAAGATTGAAAGTGTCGGCATCGACGGGCGATGCGAGGCGTATCCGAATCCAGCCGGACCCGCCATCGTCGACGCGGCCGGACCGGCGATGACAAGCGACGGTTTGGATGCGGCTGTGGCGAGTCTCGAATTGCTCGGCAGGACGCATCGCGCCGGAATTTTGAGCGCGCAGTTTGCGCCCTTTGGGCTCCAGCGCGAGCCGCTTGCGGCCGTTGCGGAGTCAGGCAGGCCGCCAGCCCTGGCATTCGACGCGCATGGCATGCTTGCAAGGCCGGCGGAAATTCGCAAGCTCACGGTCGATTCGCCCGTCGCTCGTGCGCGCGCTTCGGATCGATCGGAGGCGCCGGAGCTCCGTCCAATGCTGAGCGCACGCTGGTTCTCGAGCGCCGCGATTGGCGTGAGCAGTTTTAACGCGGTAAAGACAGTCTACAGCGCGCCCGGCGTGCTGCTGCTTCCGCAGAAGATGCTGCCGGCCGGTTTCGATACCAGCCGCCTGTCCATCCTGCGTGAAGGCCGCACGCTGACGCCGCTGGCCCGTACCGCCACCGGCCTGGTTGTCTACGCGCCGGGTTACCAGGACGATTACACGGACAAGGACGCGCTTTTTCTGCGCCGCACCGCCACGCCAGCGGCCTTGGGACACGAGACATTCGCGCAGGGACTGTTCGCGGGCGCGCAGCCGGCCGAAACGGAGTCGCCGGCCTCCGTCACAGCCGGCTACCACGACGTGTATTTCGATTTCACCCTGCGGCCGTATGACTATGCGCCGTGGTTCTCGGCGCAGTATCTCACCGGTGGGGCGGCTCAATCTTTCACGCTCAATTTGCCCGGCGCAACACAGGCCGCGGCGGCGCTGACGGTGAATCTGTGGAGTCTGACGCATGAAAACGGCGACATGTCGGATCACGCGCTGCAGGTGCTCGTAAACAGTCAACCCGTTGGCCAGGCGCAGTGGAGTGGTGAAGGCATGATGCAGTTGACCTTTGCGATTCCGGCGGGCGTGCTCGCGCCCGGCTTGAATCAAGTCGAATTGGTGACGCCAGCCATTGCCGGCGTGACCAGCCAAATCGCATTCCTGCATGCGTTGACCTGTAACTATGCGCGCGGGCTGGACGGCGCGAAGCCGCTGGTGATCATCAACACGGGCGTGATGGCAAAGCTGTTTGAAGTGAGCGGTTTGCCGGGCGCATCTGCATGGGTCGTCGACACCCGTTTCCCGGACCGCGCGGCACTGGTGCCGTACGAAACCCAGGCCCAGGCCAACGGGTCATTCAAGCTGCGATTCGTCGCTTCCGCGGGCGGCGACGGCCGCTTCGTCGTCGTCCCGTCGGGCCAGGAAAACCTGCCGATTTCAATGACCCGGCGCGTGGTAAAGCCGGCGGCGGCCGCGGTATACTGGGCCGTCGGTCCGAGCGCATTTCAGGCGGGCGTTCAATCCCTGCTGATGCGGCGTTCGGGGGAAGGATTGCGCGGCGCGTTCATCGATCAGGAAGCCATCTTCGATTTTTACGGCTATGGGCGTTACGGTCCCGGCGCGATACAGGCCGCGGTACGCGCGCTGCGTCCGCAGTATCTGCTGCTCTTGGGGCGTACGACCTATGACTACCACAATTATGGCGGATTGAATGTCAACACGTTGTGTCCAACGTTCCTTGTCTCGACCACGTTTTGGGCGCAGGCCACGTCGGACTCAATGTTCGGCGACCTGGGGCGCGGATATTCAGAAGTGGCTGTCGGCCGGTTGCCGGTGAACGATCCTGACGAGTTGCGCGTTGCGGTCCACCGCATCCTGGCGTACCCGGGTGTCGCCAGCGGCTGGCGCATTCATGCGGTCACTGACCAGAACGATCCGGACGTCGCCCATTTTGGCGAGCTGGCCAGCAGCATCGCGCAGGCGCATCCCGATCTCGCCTGGCAAAAGAACTACCTGGGTGTGACCCATGCTACAGCGCCGGAAGTGACATCGGCATTGAAAATTGCGGCGAGCGGCGGTGCGGACATGATTCTGTACATAGGTCACGGCAATTCGGTTCGTCTTGGACGGGTCGATCCCAGAATCCTGGATACGACGCTGGTTCAGGATTGGACAGGCAACGACGTGTTCCTTCAAGCGACGTGCACGGCCAATTGGATGGCGAAGAATGAGAACGGTTTCAGAAGCATCGCGATTCAAGCGCTGACGCAGCCGCAAGGCGGCATTAGCGCGAGCATCGGCAGTTCTACGTACACGAATGCGGAATGCGTGGCAGAGTTCACAAACCAATTGCTGTTGAACGCCAATAAAACCGGCATGCGCTGGGGCAACGCCTTGATGTATACGCAGCAATGGGCACACGTGCAGTCGGGCGGCGGCACTGGGCTTTACGACGATCTGAGCCGGACAGAACAGATTTTCGGGGACCCCGCGATGCCGGTATTCAGGAAGAACGCATCGACTTATCAGCAGAATCCAATTCAAAGGGGCACGGGCACGTTCTGATTTTCCCGGGGAACACTGCTTATTGTATTACTAATCCCTCAAATCTGCAGCAAAGATTTCATGCCGCCAATTGTGTTAACTTCTCGACGCTCGCGGCTTTGGCGGCGCCAAGGGCAGTTACCAACTCCTGCCCTTTTGAGGTCAGTGGTAACGGTGTGTCTTCTGTACTTTTCGTATCAAGCCATGCGCTTGCAGCAGCCTTAATCCAACATTTGCGAAGCCAAGGAGTTGCATTCCTAAACCTTTGATCTTGTCAGACTTGCAATTCACTGCGTTTCGAATCCCTGCCTCTCCGCTACTCCATCGACAAGGAAAGGCGTCTTTTCCTACCGTTTTGGGAAACAGAGTAATGCCATTCGTGCTTCCCAGCCAATAGACAAATGATGAGTGTGTTTGCTTTTTCATGCTATTCGCCGTGCTCGAAGCAAATGTTCCGGAAGCTGCCCGCTGAGGACTGCCGTGATGCGCGCCGCCAACGGTTCAAACTTGCGCCAGTCGCCCCGATTTAGCTTGCCTAACATTGCCGGGAACTTCCCGGCATTGTTAAGCAACGCATTTTCGACTTCCTTCGGCATTTCGATTTTTCCCGCCGTCCCAAAACAAATTCGTTACTCACCGGCAGATTCTTACGACGGCCTTCGGCTCCATGTGCGAATTGAATGGTCAATCGTGCACCGATTTGAGTGAAAAGCTCCATCAAACGGTTGCGCGGAATCTTTGCCGTGAATTTGCGAAGACCGGACAAGAGGGCAACCGTCTTCTCAACTTCTGCGTTTACGTCAAAATTTTTGCACTCCGACGTGTTGGCGTGCAACTCCAACTGACGTTCCACTTTTTTCATGTCAACGAGTAGTCCCTGACATACTTGTTCAATCGCGGACGCCTTCCTTCAAGTCTTCGCCGCGAATTTCGATCAATCCGTTTTCGCGCAAGCCGGGCCGCGCGTTCTGCAAACTCGATTTTCCATTCTCCACCACCGCAATCACGCTGTGCGGTCGCGGAACACGCTTTCTTCCGGCGCCGCGAGGCAATCGCGGCGATGAAACGATTCCGCCGGTCGATCGAATACGGCGGACTGTCCAGCAGCAGCAGGGTTGCGTGATTGAATCCCCTTCGCTTCGTCTTTTACCGCTTAGTTAAATGCTTAGCCATAGTAGGTTCGTTGGCGGCGCTGACTATTTTGATTGATTTATCCATTCAACCGCGGCAGCTCTCACCTCTTTCGACGCATCATTCGCCACGAGCAATTTAACGCGTTCACATAACTCGCCGCGCGAGTGGGCTGCCTGGCTCAATTTTGATTTCAACGCAGCCAACCGGACGGACGCGTCCACGTCTGTTAGTCCGCGCTCGAATAACTTCGTCCGTCCCGCTCCGGCCTTGACCCAAAGCGGCAATCCTGCGCTGAACACGGCTTCACGAACCGCCGCAGAATCGTCGTACAGAAAGACGTCGACAAACTTGGAATGAATTTCCGCACGCGCTTGCGACACATTAATACTCTTTAACGCCACCGCTCGCAGTACCGCGTTCGGCATGGTTTTCGCCACTCGCAACTTTTCGGTCGCACTGAGATTTGGACTTTGCATCTTGGCCCATGCTGACCGCTCGGCAACGTGCGTGTCCGACGATGTCAGGAGCTGATCGACAAGCGCATTCAACGCTGTAACTGTTCCTTCGTCATCCGAATTCTCGATCCAGAATCGCCGTACCAGGCCGTTGATCAGTTGATCGGTCCCCGCCGGTGGTTTGGCCGCAAACTCCGCGCGGATCAAAGATTGAAGCTGCGAAAGTTCTCCGAGCCGTCCCACAAGCGCACCCGCGGATTGTTGCACGGATGGCGACGCGTCGTTCAAGAATACCTTCAGTGCAAGCGTAACATCGTCACTTAGCGCTCTTGATCCACCGGTTGAACGGGGATCGCTCGGCCGGAAGAGCGCCTCCAACGCCAGGCGACGCAGCGCAGAGGACGGGGAGGTGTTGACCAAAGACCGCATGGCATCGCCCAGCATCGCCTGCACGTCCTCCAGCGGCATATCGGTCGCCGAATCCGCGCCGAGCCGATTCCAACGCCACAGTGCGGCCAACTGGTTGCGCCGCACGGCGGACCGAAGCATCTTGAGAGCCGTGTTGGAATCCAGGTTGACATGTCGCCAATTTGGTCCGGCTATTTGAATAGATGCATCCGAATCTTTGGGAGAAATCGCGTTCAACTGTCCTCGCAAACTAATTAGGTAGGGAAGGTCGGTGTCTACTCTAAAAGACTGTGCTGCTGACAACAATGCCGTCGCATACTCTTTATCAGATTTAGCATCAGAGTTGCGGGGATTAAATTGCGACAACCAAATATACAACCGTTGATACTCGACTCGACGCCGGGATACCTGTTCTGCATCAATTGCAGCGACCATCATTTCCCGATTCGCTTTTTCGGAGTACTGCAGAGCTGTCAATGCGGCCGATACAAGTTGTTGCGGAGTGTCTTTGTCTTCTACCAATGAGACCAGCGTCTCGACCGCCGTCGCGTCTCGTACTCGGCCGAGAGCCCACGCTGAAATTCGCCGCACTTCAAGACTCTGCGACTTTAACCCTTCAACTAGCTTTCGAAATGCAGGCTGAGACTCCGATGTGGCGTAGCCGGCCAGGCAAGCATTTGCATCAAATACAAATGCCGGATTTTTCGCGCAATCTAATAGGACTTCAACAAGATCGATTTCGTTATTGACCGAACCATTCGAACGTGCCGCAGCAACATGACCATCAGATCCTATATCAACGACGCAGACTTCACCCTGGATAGCCCAACAGAGAGTCCGCATGTCAGCCAGTGTGTCGGCCACTGGATTCTTGCGGAAAGGCGCGCGCCATTCAGGATCAACTTTGAACTCAACATGCTGCCATGCACGCAACGCTCCCCATGCCGGATTGTCCGGATCGGTGGATGCATACAAATCATCCGCGATCCTACTACTACTATCCGCCCAGTGCACTTCGAAGCCATCCTGCACGGGAACGATCGCGAGTCCGGCATAGCGCAGCACATCCAATGTTTCGCCGATCGGAAGTGATACATCCCCCTCATATTCGCAGACTTTCAGCGCAGGTAACAAGGTCAATAAGTTGTTGGGGGTCAAGTGGACAGAACCGGGTGCGGCTTCCAAGATTTTCTGCAACCAACCCACGATAGTGATACCACCTCCGCGCAAAGCATCTGTGCTGATTTCGATGTTACGCGAAGATGGGCGAATCGGCGAAGCAACTTTGGTTTGTTCGAAGACTTGCGCAACTGGCGTGTCCGCGGCAATAGTGGTGTGGCCCGATTTGCTGTCGCCCGAACGCAACCAGAGGATTAACGCAACGCCGCCGGTCATCGCAAGGAACAGACACTTCCCGATGTTCCGCGACGGACCGCGAATTAGGATTTTGGCATCTGGTTTCATAGCCGAATACTAGTCCTTTTTCAACACATGGCAGGACGAGCAGGTTTTTTTCAGGCTGACTACTTCTTCCGGATGTTTAAACTCTGTCTTTGCGATGACCATATTCTTGATCTCTTCAACGCCCGTCGCCTGGCCGATCAGCGTGTGGCATAGGTCGCATTTCTTTTCAATCGTCTTGCTCTTATCCACAGTCGTATGCTTCTGATCGTGACACCGTTCGCACCCTTTGAAATCATAGTGACCGAGATTGTCGCTGAAGCCGCGATAATCAACATCGTGTTCCGGGAAAAAGTTATTGCGATACACATCGAGAATGGCCTTTTTCGCGCCAGGCAACAACGTCGCGGCCTCAGGCGGTGGTGGATTGCTCTTATAGTATTCGTCAATAGCCTCGGTAATCTTCGTTGCAGCCTCCGCAGTGGAGCTATATTTTTCGGCCAACGCCTTGGAGGCCACGCGCTTGATCATGGGGATCGAAGTGGGAATCAATCCCTTTTCCATCGCAGCATCAATGGCGCGCTTGGGCGGCTTAAAGTCGTGGCCAACTCGATTGTGGCAATCCGCGCAAGTCATGGTTCTCAGCTTGGATTCGTCCAGTGTGGACTTGTCGAATTTCGCGGTTATATACTCGGTGATCGTACCATCTTCCTTCGTCAATCGAACATAAGGTATATCTTGATTGTTGGTGTCCGCGGCGAAAAACGATACCTTGTATTTATCGCTGACATGCCAGTGCACGCCCATGCCACCGGCGACATTCATCAACAGCTTGTAGCGAATGGGCGTATTCTCGGCATCTGTTGAAAAATGTGTGATCGTTCGAGTTACTTCGCCACGCATGCGGTCAGGCTCATGACATTGCTGGCAGGTTCCTTTGGTCGGCCGCTCATTCGCAATCGGTGTAGCAATGGGCGTATGGTAGGTGTTCGTCAGCACTTCATACAGTTGTTTGACACCATTCGTCTTGGCCTGAATACTTGATTTCAATCCGGTTCCGACATGGCATTGTGAGCAGGTGACCTTGTCATGCGCCGAGTTGGAGTACGCAGTATGTTCCGGCTCCATGACATGACAAGCCGTACCGCAGAACGAAGGGGTAGCAGTATAGTGATAGGATTGGTAAGCACCAAATCCTGATAATAACAGCCACGTCGCCGTAACGACTAATCCCACCGCCATCATTTTCTTGGCAATAGGACGCATAATCAGCGTATTCCGCGCCTCCTCCGGATGCGACTTCAGGTATCGCCGTCTAAAAAACATTCCAACAAGCGCGAACGCGATGCTGGCCCAGAAAAGAGCTGGCAACAGAATATAGATCAGCAGTCCCGCGTAGGGATGATCTTCGAAGGTATTCGATGTAATGTCGCGAAAAATGAAAAACAACAACGCCGCCCCCCAGAAAACAACGGAGATCAGCCCCATGCGCGTCATCAGGTTATTCGATAGTGCACGCCATGGGATGCGCGGCGAGGAGCGCGCGGAATTTAAAGGGGATGCATCAGCCATAATTTCAGTTCCTCTACACGTACGATTAGCAATCAGTCTCAGCCCGTGGCGGACGTTGCCAAAAAATAAGCCTACCCGAACTTCAAATTGGGTAGGCTGTGTTACGCATTAAGATATCTAGCCTACTTTTTTGCGGGAGCGACTGCCTTGGGATCATCCTTCGAATCTGCCGGAATTTTCTCCAGATAATCCGCCGGTCGTTTCTTACGCGGGTCGAGATGCGCGATCGTAGGCAGGAATTTATTGAATGCGAACGGAACGTAGTTCGGCGATTCTTTATTATGGCATTTGAAACATGTTTCGGCTGTAGGCATACCAATAATCTCCCCCTTCGGCAGCTCGACCAGCTTCGTCGCCGCGGCATCATCATCGCCTTCGTCCTTCAGGCGCGCTTCAACATGCTTGGAACCGGGTCCATGACAGGTCTCACATTGAACGCCCAAAGTAACATCAAATTTCTTGTGCTTCATCGCGGCTGGTGCCTCAAACGCGGTGACATGGCATTTCAAGCAATCCGCAGCCTTGGTCGGGTCGTCGATTCCTTTTGCCTTTGCAGTCTTCTTGGCTTCATCCGATGATAGAACCGCAAACGCTTTGCTGTGTTTTTCGCCCATCCACTTGCCAAATGGATCGCCCTTCGATGCTGCAGAATGGCAATTCTTGCATTTCTCCGCACCTACATAGATACCGTCTTCAGCGCGGCAAGTCGTGGCAAAGACCGCAGACACCATTAGGGCCAAAACTGTGCATGTTTCTCTCCATTGCAACATGACCGCCTCCTTCATGAGTTATACTCCCAGCTACTGTGGCTGTTGATACTGTAGTTTCGACGCGTCGTGGCATGTTCCGCACTGATTCGTGTATGGAACCGGCATGGCTCCAGGTTGAGGGTTCGTCGAGTAAGGTATACTGCCAGGCGGAACGCCCGCGACTCCGCGCGAGAATTTGCGTGGCATATCCATAACGTGCGAAGTCTGGTCGTTCTGCCAGTACACCAGATTGGCATCCGACGCCGTTCCGTTCGGCGTGCCGAGCACCAAACCCGGATGTCCCGCACCACCCTTGCCGGTTTTCACCATATGGCATTGCGTGCAGTTGATCGCCGATCCGTTCATCGCGCTGCCGGTCTTATCCACCACATGCTGTGTCACATCGCGTTGGTGACATTTCTGGCACAAAGGGCTTGTAGAGTCATCAGGATCGTCGACCAACGCCGCACGATAGTTCGCCCCGCCGTGCAGATTGTGACAGTCACTGCATGAAACCAAAATTCTCGAATTGCGATAATGCATGCCTTTGATGAACGTCGAATAGGCCAGTCCTTCGTGCCCACCTTTTTCATGAATGCCGTCTGGCCAGAGACTATTCACGCCACGCCCATTGTTGTTGGGTGTCGTTCCGGTCGGATTGGTATATTGAGTCAGGTACTCGTGCCTGCTGATACCCGGCAAGGGATAGTTGTGACCATTATCTACTGCGCTGCCGCCAGAATGGCAACGTCCGCAGAGAATCGCCAAGCGGTCTGATCCGATCAGCTTTGGGTTGACAATATACTTGGCGTTTTTGGGTTTGGGTTGATTCCGGGGGACGACCACATCCGATACAGCCAAGGCTTCCGTTTGATGCCGCGAACCTGGTCCATGGCAAGTTTCGCAATTCACACCCAAATCGTCGAGTTGCCCATCCCCGTTCATATCGTACACACCATTAATATCGCCCACAGTACCCGATAAATTTTCCCCGGTGGTGGCGTTGATCGCCTGGTGTTGCGCGTTCCCTCCGGAATGACAGGTCGCACAGCTGCTCGCGCTCGACGCTGGTGGCGTCGTCAGGATTTTTGCCGTGGTGGGCGTTGCCGGATTGTAGCTAAAGAAGTTGGTCAATCCGCCGCCACCCGGTCCGCCTTCCTGATAAATACGGCGTGATCGGTCGAAGAAATAGTTCGTGTTGCGTCCCTGTGATGAGAAATTGAATCCCTGAAATGTAATGAATTGGAACGCACCCAGCTTTGGTGGAAAACTGAGAATCAGGCGTTGCCGCAGATAACCGCCCAGGGTCATGATGACTTCGCGCGTCACCGGCGTGCTGTCACTCGGATTGACTTGATTCTTAAACGTTACATAATATTTCTTCGCCGCGGTCCTCCAAAGAAACAGCTTAAGTGGTGCGGCGTTCTGTTGAGCAGTTGTTAGTTCAGTGTCCTCCCAGATCAGCCACTTCTGTGCTTGAGCCGCGTCGTAGCTATCAAAATACAGCGCCTTGACGCCAGGATCAGAGAATGCAGTGGCCATGGTAAACTTATCTGTGAACTGAGTCATATTGGGATAGAGCGAAAAATCCTGATGCGCGGTGGGCGCTCCGGGAACTTGATACGTCATGGAATGTATGTGCCGCTTCGTTCCGCGCTGATCCGACGCCGTCGTGCCATCATGGCAGCTCAGACATCCCGTTGTGCCGATGTACGTCGCGTCTGCCGGGAAGTTCCAGCTCATGTGGATGTGGAGTCCCTTGGCCGCGATCGACTTCGGCGCGAAGGCAACATGCGTTGCGTCGCCCCCGGGAATGTGAGTCGTGTCACCGGAGCTTGGCGATACAAATGCGAAATACTTCGCCACAACATTCAATTTCTGAATGCGAAATTTTCCTTTGCTGTCGGTGGTGGACTGCGGTAGCAGAGCAACTTTGACTGGATCGCGAATGATATCCTCAAGCGGCTCGTCGTAGCTTGCCGACGTGCCGCTAATAACGTTGGCATTGGTGATCGGCGACATATCGATCAATGAAGAATCTATGCAATACACCTTTGCTCCCACAAGCGGCCGATTCTGGCTGTCTGTGACAATCCCGGTGATCGTGCGTGTTACGATGCGCGTGCCGGTGGAACGAACCGCGTTGGTTTGAGCTACCCATATTCCTAATATGAGCGCGGCGATAACGACCGCCGGCACTCCGACCTTCGTTAATTTTCTCATGGATGTCGCCCTTCTTTCAGTAGGCCGCTGCCATATGGATTCTGCTGGAATTGCAGTTTCGATGCATCGTGACACGTGCCGCACGCGTTGGTGTAAGGTACGGGCATAGCCTTGCCTGGCGCGACACCCGCCGCGGAAAATTTCGTAGGCACATCCATGACATGCGACGAAATATCGTTGCGCCAATAATAGAGGTTTACGTCGGATGAAGTGCCCGTCGGCGTGCCAAGCAACAGTCCCGGCAATCCCGCGCCGCTCTGCGCCGTGCGCTGCATGTGGCAGCCCACGCATGTCTGCGAAACGCCATTCATGGCGCTGCCTGTTTTTTCCAGGGTATGCGTGGCAACGTCGAGTGCGTGGCAGCTCATGCACAGCGCACTATTGGGATCATTGGGATCACCCAGAAGGAAACGCGGCAAGCCGCCATCGGCATGATTGTCGTGACAATTGTCGCACGCCACCAATTGCCGCGAATTGCGGGCATGCTTGGATTTCAACCAGGTCGAGTATTGCCCGCGATGAATCTTAGGATGCAACTTGTCCTGCCAAAGATCATCCAGCGCGAACGATTTCCGCGACACGAATTGCGCGAGGAACTCCGACCGGCTTATGCCCGCCCGCGGGAATTGCTCCAGACTGTTCAACGGAACTTCACGGACACCCAGTTGGCTGTTGCCCAAAACCTGTTCGTGACACCGTCCACAAATCATGCTGGCTCGATCCGCTCCCAACAAGGCAGGATTGACGATGAATTTCGCTTTGTAGTTCACCCTGCTGCCCACGGGCGCGGTGACACCCTTCAGCGCTTCCGTGCGATGCGTGGAGCCCGGTCCGTGGCAGGCTTCGCAGCCTACATTGACTTCTTCCGGCTGCCCGTTTCCTGAAGCATCAAACGCTCCATTAATATCAGGCACTGCGCTGGCCAGCAGCTCCTGGGTCGTGGCATCCTTCGTCACCGTATTCCCTGTGAAGTGACAGCCTGCGCATTGACCTTCAAACGTCTCCGTCGGAGGCGGCAGCATCAGCACGTCGTCGTTTGTGCCATAAACGTTATCGGGTCCGGGTGCAAAGAACCGGGCGCCTTCGTAGTCTCTGAATACGCGCCGCGTATGGTCATAGTATGAGTTCTTACCTTGCGATATCTCATCGCTAAATGACTGAAACTGCAGGAACGGATACCGTCCTTTTCGTCCAGGCGCATCGACGAGCAAAACCTGTCGAAAAAATGCTCCGCCATAGGTCAATTGAACGTTAAGCGTGACCGGCGCGTCGTTGATATTCAACGCGTTGACAAGAGTAACTTTGTAAGCCCCGGACGTTTTCCATAGATATGCTTTCATGTAGACCTTGCCGCCGCCTGTCGCGCCGTCAAAAACTTTGAATTTATCGTACCCTCGGCTGGCATCGTAGTCCTCATAGAAGAGAACCTTCACGCCGCTGTTGGTATACGCGCTCGCTTCGGTGAATTTCGCAAGAAACTCGCCCATGCTCGAGTGCGCGCTGAGATCCTGATTGGCAGTGAGTCTGCCAGGCGACTGCAATCCAACTTGATGCGCGTGCTTGCTGAAATTCGGCTTATTGTGACAATCGAAGCACGCGGTGGTACCAATGAACGTGGCGTCGGCCGGCGGAGTCCAGCTCACGCGCACATGTATGCCGCTGCGCGGAATAGCGTTGGGCGAAAGCGCCAGCCGGCTTAGATCACCACCGGGAAGGTGATCGGTGTCATGAGCGTTGGGTTTCACAAAAACGAAGTACATCAAGTTCGTCTTAAGCCCGGCGACACGGAACTTGCCTTTGGCATTGGTTGTTGCTTGCGGAAGCTTCTTGGCGACACTTGTATTGGCAATGATGTCTTCGAGCGGTTCGTCATATGCTTCCGTGGACCCGTTCAAGATACCCGCGGCTGTTATGGGCGACGTTGAATTAACCATCGTGGAATCGATGAAATAGACTTTGGCGCCAGAAACCGGACGATTTTGTGTATCGGTTACAATGCCGCCCCCCGGCACTGCCAGTTGAACAATCGACTCTGTGCGAACGGCGCCGGCCTCACTGACGATAAAAAAACAGGCAACCGTGCTCACCAAAACGCCAAGCATTGGAAAGGCAAGTCGTCGATATTTATTCATGACGCCACACCTTTCCTTTCGCTCATTGTGGGACACCGTGAACTTCCTTCGGAAACTACTTAAAACATCGCAAACGACATGCCTTCATAGTTCGCCTGTGGTTTTTTCTAAACCACAGCGAACAATCCTCGCTCAATAGCTCTACAATTGAGCCCTTATAGGTCGAATTGGAAGCGACTCTTATCTTACTCTTTTCGTTTTAAATGAGGAATAGAAAATATCAGAATTTCAAAATTTATCGAGAAAATGAACCAATTAATATTCTCACTTTTCGGAAGGGTCATTCTCAAAAATAGCAATACAGTGGAAATGACAACTAATTCTTTCGGAGTACTGACACTGAATTGAAGAAAACAAGTTATTGTGGATTCTTGATTTAAATAAACTAGCCGAGCGTCGCTATGGGGCTATGTGTTTGGTGATTAAATCCGCAAAGTAAATAATTGTGTGGCTCAAGAGTTGCATCGAACTTACCTATTCGTAAAAGTAGTGATTCTTGAGTATTGCATTAAATGTATGAACCGGTTATGATTTTGGGCATAACTCAGTCAATTAAATTTGGGTAAAGGATTTCACGGCGGTGGGGGATCGTGTGACGATCGGTCTGCGTTCGCGATGGCTATTGCTTGGCTTGACTGTGTGCTTGTTCCTGCAGGCCACGGGGGCCAGCTGTACTGCCGAAGACGCTGTCGTATCACCCACGGTGATCGATCGCTCGGTCAAGAAAGATGACAGTCCAGCAACTCCCAATAATAGCAAGGATAAGGAATCCGAAAAAAAATCAGAGAAAGATAAAGAGGAATCGAAGTCCAAGGATGACGGCGCAAAACCCGGAGTTTCAAAAGATATAGTTAACACCGAACTGGAGATCATTCCCCCGCCCCCCGCTCCGACACCGGCCGAAATCGTGAGGCGTCAGGAGCGTGCCGCGGAGTACCAAACTCTTGGCGAGAAGACATTTAACTATCCGGTCACGGGCAGTCTGCTGAACCGCTATCGCATTCGTCATGGTGTGGGTGAGACCGATCAGGACATTTCGGAGTTTATCACGGTCGATATTGGGGAAAAGGCTCGCGATATGGCGACGGCTCACATCGATGCCGGAGTCTTCGCGGATCTCAATCGGCACCATAAAGGCAGACGGTCCGATGTATTCTCCGATTTGTGGGATACCTACAATCAGCCGGTTAATGCGCGTGTGTATTCGGCGTACGTGGATTTTAACAAGATCTGCGGCGTCGATTTCTTGCGCGTCGGCCGGCAATTTGACTACGATGCGCCCGAGATCCTGGAATATGAAGGCGCGCGCCTGGACACCAAAGCCATCTGTGCGCTGCATGATTTGGCGTTTTCATTTTACGCCGGCGCTCCGGTCCACCAGTTTGAGAAATCCCTGACAGGCGACTGGCTGGCCGGGCTGGCCGCAGAAATAAAACCATGGGATTACGCCAAATTCAGATTCGATTACATCCATATTAATGATAACTTTTCGGACTGGGTGATTCCGTCAAAGGATCCGTTGTTGAAGAGTCTTTCAGCCAATGGCGGCACACGAACCAACGAGATCACTTCGCTTTCGTTCTGGCAGGCGTTCAAGAATCCGAATCTCAATGTCAACGGTCATTTCAGTTTGATCGACGGTGAGGCTCGCGATCTTCAGATACGGTCGGTCTACAACAACACCTGCGAACGCATGCAGATTTCCGGTACCTATTCCATCTGGTTCAAGCCGGAGACTCAACTGGTTACGGAATTCGATCCATATTACGAAACGCTTCGGAGGCAGGAACCCTATCAGCGTGGAAGCGTGACGTTCAGCAAAGGTTTGCTCGAATGCCTGTGGCTTGACGCGGGCGCGGCTAGTCGCCGTCTGGTCGGAGATGCAACCCCCCAACTATTCAATCGCGAATTCGATCGCTTTTTTCTGACTTTGCAAACACGTGATTTCCTGAAAAAGGGACTTAAGGTAAGCGCGACAGCGTCGCATTGGGAAGGCAAAGATCATGCCCCTTCGACGACTCAATATGGCGGTGATGTGAGTTATGAATGGTGCAAGCATCTGGAGACGACCATCGGAACGGACTACGAATTGTACAAATACGATTTCTTTCAGAATACCGAACACGACCAGGATCGCACAGTTTTTATCAGGCAGCGCTGGAAGCCCACGCGTTGGGCGAAACTGGATGGACGTTATGAGTATGAACAGAGCCGCAGTCAGCGATTCCATACTTTTACAATGAGTTTCCGGTTCGATTTCTGATACCGATTGAGTACTGCAGGGGTTTAGTCTGTGCTAAAGAAAGTCTTCATTCCTGGCCTCGCCATTCTCGCCGTCAGTGCGGCGCTCTTCGGTCTTCCGGGCTGCAACCAGAAAGATGTCACGGGACAGGTGCAGATCGTTGAAAAGCACATTCCATTTAATCACAAGGCCCATGTCGTTGGCGAGGAAATGAAGTGCGATATTTGCCATAAGACCGCTTTAAAAGAAGAATCAGCGGGCATGCCTACCTATAAGAGTTGCAACAAATGCCACGAATCGATTGATGCCAAAAAAGTGCCCGAGCGCAGTATCAAGAACTTTCTGGGTCCGGACAACAAGCCTGTCTGGAGCCACATCACTGAATTCAGGACACTGCCTACCGACACCATCAAGTTTTCGCACAAGACACATGTCGATGCCAAAATGCAATGTGCCACATGTCACAAGGGCATTGAGAACGCGACCGCGCTCACCAGCAGGTTGCGCGTGACCATGAAGGAGTGTATTGACTGCCATCAGAAGACACATGTCGGTGATAACGTACGCAACGATTGTGTGATTTGCCATACGACGATCAGCAAAGAAACGAAGCCCGAGAATCACGCGGTCAACTGGAAACTGTTGCATGGCCGCGAAGCGACGTTCGTAGGTAAGAATTCCATCGCGAGCTGCGATACCTGCCACACGCAGGCCAGTTGCGTGAAGTGCCATCGCGAAGAAGCGCCCACATCTCATACCAACTTCTGGCGCGAACGCGGACATGGAGTCATTGCGGATGCCGATCGGGCGCAATGCAAAGTCTGCCACACGGAAGATACCTGTCTGCGCTGCCACCAGACTATCGCGCCACAAAGTCACAAAGGAAATTTCGCTGCGCAGCATTGCGCGACATGTCACTTCCCATTGAAAGAAGAAGGATGCATCGCCTGTCACAAGAATGCCAAGTCTCATTTGCAGGCGGCGCGTTTGCCTAATACGCAAGTCCATCGAACAGCCACCGACAACACGTGCCGTGACTGTCATTTCGGATTCAAGCTTCTGCCGCATCTAGATAACGGAGGAAGTTGCCTGATGTGCCACAAGCGCTGACGGTTTCAAATGGAAAGTGCACGCTGGCTGCGCGACGAAGCGGATCAAGAGAGGTGGTTGGGTACATGAGTTGGGGTAGTGTCAAGCAATACTTGAAGTTCCTGGGATCTCTGCAGCTGGCGATGATTCTTCTGGGCGTCATCGTGATTGCAGCAATCGTGGGAACGTTGTACGAGACAAGGCTGAATGCGGATGTCGCGCGCGAGTACATATATGATGCTCCGTGGTTCAACGTTTGGCTGGGTATGCTGTGCGTGAACCTGTTTTCGGTCGCGGCGATTCGCTACCCCTGGAAGCCGCATCAGACCGGCTTTGTCATAACTCATGCCGGCATTATTACATTGCTGATCGGCGCGATGATTGACCGCAATTGGGGCATCGAAGGCTATCTGCATCTCACGCGCGGCGTCGATGGTAGCAGCACGATGGAGCTGCATACCCAGGAATTGCGCGTGTATGTAAGAGGCGTTGATAAGTATGGGACAGCGTCGTTCCGAGTGAAAAGCCTGACCACGCCAGCGAAGCGCAAATTCGCTGTGCGCTCCCCGGTGGATGATATGAAAGTCAGCGTCATTGATGTAAGGCCGGTGACACAGACCACTGAAATCGAGTCAGGCGCCAAAGGAAAACCGGCCATAAAATTCACGCTCCGCGGGCCGATGATGGGTCAGAACGCGATGTCTCTTTTTCTTGACGACGAGCAGAATTTGGGGCGCGCGACGTTAAGTTTCGCAAAGGGCAAGCCACCTGCGCCTGTCAGTAAAGAAGCACCCAAAGCCATTCCAGTTTCAAATGAAACTCTGGTACCGCGGCATGAACGCTTTTATGTCTTTTCCAAAAATAATGAGCCGATGGGAAAAACGCTGACTGGCGAGCCAACGGGCGTCACGGCGAAACTCGTTATAGATCCCACTGGACAAGCGCCACAGCTGGATATGAAATTATTAGGTAAAGATTTCAAGTTTGCAGTGAAAGACATTGAGAAAAAGGAAACTGCGCTGGAAGGCCTGGACGATTGGAAGCTGACGTTAACAGGCTACTATCCTAATTTTCATTTCGATAACGGACAACCCGGAACGCTGGATGACAAGCCTGAGAATCCGGCAATTTTGTTCGAACTGAAAGGACCACTGGTGAAGGCTGGCGCCGTAGCTGCATCTGTTGCTTCGCCACACGGAGCGGGGCACGGCGCTTCGCCGCATGATGCCACGCAGGCCGGCGGAGCCAATAGCCTGGCGTTCTATCTGGGCGATGATAACAAGCTGCGTTATCTGGCGAAGTCACGCGTGAAAGGCGAGCTTACCGGCGATGTTGAATTCGAAAAACCTGTGTCGCTGGGTTGGGGTCCGGGGGCTGAATTTGTGGTCGAAAGTTTCATTGAAAAAGCTGTGCCGAAGCTGGCCTGGCAATCTGTGCCAGGTGATTTTAAGCCCGACGCGCCGGGACTTGGGTTGCTCTGCCACGTGGTATCCGGCGGCGAATCCAAAGATGTATGGGTAGGCAAGACAAGCGCGGATGATGGCCGCCTGACCGCAGTAAATATCAACGGTAAAGTGGTAGAGTTGGCATTTTGCAATTCTACCTTTGAACTGCCGTTCTCTGTCTCGCTGCTGAAATTCGAAGCGCCGCGGCATGAGGGGCTGGACGACAGCACTAATTTCATGGAATTCAAGAGCACGCTCAGCTTCGAAGGTGAGACCGATACCGTGCAACTCAAAAAGGATTCAAAGACTGCTACGACACTCAAGAGCACTATTCTGGACGGCGCAATACTTGAGATAACTTCGGACGAACTGCGCTTTCAGCAGCCTTTGCCAGCGCGCGAACCGATCGATATTCCCATGGCGGATGTAGAGAAGTACGAGAAACATTCGCATGTTATTTCAATGAACAAACCCACGACCTACCCAGTGTCCGCGGTCGCTCCGTGGATCGGCACCAACTATAAATTCTCCCAGGCAGGCCACCAATTTCCGGGCAACCCGGATTACTCCGGCGTGCAGGTGCTGCGCGATCCCGGATGGTTCCTGGAATGGCTGGGCTCGTTGATGATCTGCTTTGGCATCTTTACAATGTTTTATCTGAAGCCTTACTTTCGCCGCGCACCCGTTATAAAGCCCGACCAAGTACCGTTGTAAGTTGTCCGTGTTTAGAGTTGAGAGCAAAGCAAAATGAAAAGAACTGTACTTGTCTTGTTCCTGGCTATGTTCGCCCAGGTCTTTGGTACCGAAGATTCGGAAGCTCCGCGCGCGGTGCTCACGTTTTCACCTGTATTAAACTATAGCACGCTGGAGCGTATTGCGGTTCAAGATGGTGGACGAAAGAAACTGTTTCAAACTGTCGCCCATGAAGCTATTGAAGAACTGATTGGCCGGCCGATTTTTGGCGGTTCGCCGGTGCTGGTTGACAAGGCTAGCGGCGCGAAACTGGGTGCCACGGAATTGTACCTGTCCATCTGGCAATTTCCAAACTACTGGACCAGCCGCCCGCTGGTGCTGATTTCCTATCGGCCGCTGCGTGTGGCGATGGGATTGAAAGCGGACGAGAAGCATTTCTCTGTTCAGGAAATAGCACATTCCGAGCCCTTTAAGGAATTGCTCAAGAGTGCCGTTGCGTTGCGGCATCAAGAGAAGGATAAGGAACTGACGGACCTGCAGCGCGAAGCGGAAATCATCGAGCAACGGCTGGATATTTTTGCGCGGATCATGTCATCGGACCGCGGCCTGGCGATTATTCCTCATCCAAAACGCAGCGATGGCAAATGGCTCTCAATTAAGAACTATCAGGAGAGCCTGGCTGATGCCAGTGCCGCGCCTTATTATTCAAAAGAACAATTCGAAACTGTGAAGTCTGAAATGGATTCGTTGTTGGAAGCCTATCGAGGGCGCAAACCGGAAGCATTTGCCAAGGCCTCGCGCGAACTGCACTCAACGTTACGCGAACTAAGTCCCAATGTCTATCCCGCGGCCTCGGCGCTGGATCTGGAGATTCAATACAACAGGAACAGGCCGTTTGGGCTGGCATGGATGCTCTACTTTCCCGCGGCAATACTGGGATTGTTTGCTTTGAAATACCGCGGCCGGCCTTTGTACATCATCGCCATGGTTCTGTTTGGCCTGGGCATGGCGATGCATGTCTATGGCTTCACGTTGCGCTGTTTGATTGCGGGACGGCCGCCGGTTTCCAACATGTATGAATCTGTCGTATGGGTCGGATTCGGCGCGGTGATGTTTGGCATGATTTTCGAAATCAAGTACCTTAAGCGGTACTTCATGATCTGTGGCGCCACCGCCGGATTTGCATGCCTGGTGCTGGTGGACCAGATGCCTGTCATCATGGGCAATGTCAATGCGCCCGGATTTGAATCGCAGATCAAACCGCTGGTTCCGGTGTTGCGTGACAACTTCTGGCTGACGATCCACGTGCTGACCATCACGCTGGGCTACTCGGCTTTCCTGCTGGCCTGGTGCCTGGGACATGTCACGCTCTTTAGCCATCTCTTCCGTCCCGCGCGGCGTGAAGAGCATCGGGAGCTACACAATTTCGTTTACTACGCCATGCAGGTTGGCGTGTTGCTGCTGGCCTGCGGCACCATATTAGGCGGCGTGTGGGCGTACTATTCCTGGGGACGATTCTGGGGCTGGGATCCCAAAGAGACCTGGGCATTCATCGCGCTGATGTGTTACCTGTTTGTGCTGCATGGCCGCGTGACAGGCTGGTGGGGAAACTTTGGATTGTCGGTCGGCGCCGTCGTCTGCTTCCAGGCCGTCGTCATGGCCTGGTACGGTGTCAATTTTGTGCTCGGAAAAGGACTACATTCGTACGGCGCGGGTTCTGGCGGCGAAACCTATGTGATCATTGGCGTATGTATCGATGCGCTGTTCACCATCGCGTCGATCATTCGCCGTGCGTCGTACGACGATGAAAGAGCAACCGTCGCGCCGCCGCCCGCTTAAAACGACCGGCGAGCTACTTCACCGGATCATCCGCCGACCTTCTTCAGGATCGCATCCATTTCCGCGGCGTTGAAGGCTCGTGCCGTAGACGTGTGGACGTTGCCGAGCATTTCCAGTTGCAGGAGCGCGGCTGCGAGCACCGTTTCGTCCGCGGCTTCCAGGATCAGCAGTCCGTCCACAGCCCCCAGCGTCCAGAACTGGCTGACGACTTTGACGCCGAGTTTTTTGGCGGACGATTTGAATGCCGCGCCGCGGGTTGTCGTTTCCTGAATTGCCTGAAGGCCCTTTTCGGAAAACTTGATCGTTACGATGTACGTTGCCATCTGCATTACCTCCATGATTTGTTGAAAGTATTACCTCGAGCCCAACGATTTCAGCGTAACGTCCTGTGTCCAGGCCCGATCCGGTCGCCAGCTCTGTAGAATTCGCATGTAATTGCCGCGTTCGAAGGTCCGAGGATCAGGGCAATTGATCATGCTCATGCTGCCCTGAATCTGTTCGATCGAACGGTACTCCAGCGCTTTCAGTGTATCAACAATTTCTTTCTTGATGCGCATCAGCACAGCGGGCCCGTTCTTCAGGAGCACCGAGACCAATTGCACTGCGTTTGCCCCGCACATCACGGCCTTGATCACGTCTTCGGCGCTATGCACGCCGCCGCTGCACGCCAGACTCAAGTTAAAACGCTTCGAAAGAATGGCCAGCCAGCGGAGCCGCAGCAACAATGTTTCGCCCGCCTCGGATAAATGCAGATTCGGCATGGCGGTCTGATCCGCTATGCAGATGTCCGGCTGGTAGAAACGGTTGAACAACACCAATCCGTTTGCGCCCGCCAGTTCGAGTTTGCCCGCGAGATTGGCGATGGATGAGAAGAACGGGCCAAGTTTCACGGCGATCGGAATTTTGATTGCGGCGCGGACCTGCTTGACGATCTCCACCAGATTGGATTCGACCTGCTCACCGGTTTCGTTAGGATCGGTAGGAATGTGATAGATATTCAATTCCAGCGCGTCGGCCCCGGCCTGTTCGATGTAGCGGGCATAGTTCATCCAGCCGCCGGTGGTGGTTCCATTCAATGACGCGATGCAGGGCATATTCACGGCGCGCTTGATGCGTTGAATCTGCTCGAGATATTGGTCGGGGCCGAGCTTGTAATCGTCGGCGCGCGGGAAATAGCTGCGCGCTTCCGCGTAGGCGCCGGCGATCGATTCCATCACGTAGATGCTGGCCAGTTGCTCGCCGGTAATTTGCTCTTCAAAGAGCGAATGCATCACGATGGCGCTGGCGCCGTAGTCTTCAAGACAGCGTACGGTGCCCAGGTTGTCGCACAGTGGTGACGCGCCGACGACCAGCGGGGAGTCGAGATCCAGGCCGAGATATATCGTGCGCAGCGATGGGCCCTCCGGCGTCGGCGCAGGACTCTCGTGCGGCGGAATCGAATCGTTGCGGATGGCGTTCAAATCTTTCATGATTGCGTCCCTTTTAGTTGTACGGCATGTTCTGCTTTGGCTTCGCTTCGAACCGCGCATGCGCCGCGGCAGTCGTGCGCTTTTCCGGCCATTCGTTCCAACAGGGCAAAGCGGTCGTTGATATGATCCTGCGCGCCGTCCGCGAGTTGTTTGCTGTGCTCCGGATTGAGCTGTTCGACCATGCGAAAGCGGGCTTCGTTTTTGGTGAATTGCGCCAGTCGTGTCTTGGGCGCAGCGGATTCCAGCAGCATCGGATTTTCTCCGGCTGCCTTGCGGCGCGGGTCGAAGCGATAAAGCGGCCAGTAGCCGGTGTCCACCGCAAGCTTCATTTGTTCGCCGGAGAACGCGAGGTCGTAGCCGTGCGCAATGCAGGGACTGTACGCGATGATCAGCGCTGGGCCGGGGTAGCTTTCGGCTTCCTGAAACGCCTTGACTGTCTGCGCGTCGCGTGCGCCGAACGCGACCTGCGCAACGTACACGTGGCCGTAGGACATGGCCAGCAGCCCAAGCTCTTTTTTCTGCACCGACTTGCCGTTGGCTGCGAACTTTGCCGCGGCGCTCATGGGCGTGGACTTCGATGCCTGGCCGCCGGTGTTCGAATACACTTCCGTGTCCAGCACCAGCACATTGACTTTGCGGTTCGATGCCAGCACGTGATCCAGGCCGCCGTAACCGATGTCGTACGCCCAGCCATCGCCGCCGACGATCCACACGGATTTGTGAACGAGATGATCGGCAATCTCGCGCAAGAGTCGAGCGTCGGAAGTGTCGAGACTTTCGAGTTTGCGGCGCAGCGCAGCGATGCGGCCGCGTTGTTCGGCCAGGCCGGCTTCGTTGCCGGCGTGATCGGAATCGAGGATGGCTTTCACCAATTCGCCGCCGACTGCGCCCGAATTCCGCTTGAGCAGCTCGGTGGCATAGCTGCGGTGATGGTCCAGCGCCAGTCGCATGCCCAAGCCGAATTCTGCGTTGTCTTCGAAGAGGCTGTTGGACCAGGCCGGACCGCGCCCGTCCCCGTTGGTGCAATAGGGGGTCGTGGGCAGATTGCCGCCGTAGATCGACGAACAGCCGGTCGCGTTGGCGACCAGCAGCCGGTCGCCGTAAAGTTGCGTGAGCAGCTTGATGTACGGTGTTTCGCCGCAGCCGGCGCAAGCGCCGGAATATTCGAAGAGCGGTGTGAAGAATTGCGAGCCCTTCACGTCGATGCGCATGCGCGTGCGATCGGGTTCGGGGAGATTCAGGAAGAACGCGTAGTTCGCACGTTCCGGCAACCGCAGCGGCGCCTGTTCTTCCATGTTGATGGCTTTGTGCTTCGGGCTTGATTTGTCCTTCGCCGGGCACGCGGCCACGCAGACGCCGCAGCCCGTGCAGTCTTCGGGCGCGACTTGAATCGTGTATTCGCAGCCGGCGAAATCGGGCGCTTTATAATTCACCGACTTGAATGTGCCCGGAGCATTCTTGAGCGCGCGGGGTTCGTATACTTTTGCGCGGATAGCGGCGTGCGGACAGACCATCACGCATTTGTTGCATTGAATGCAAAGGTCCGCGTCCCAGACGGGAATCTGCAGCGCGATGTTGCGTTTCTCCCATTGCGCCGTGCCTGTCGGCCAGGTGCCGTCGACCGGGAATGCGCTGACGGGCAGCAAATCCCCTTTGCCTTCGAGCATCATGGCGCTGACGTGCTTGACGCGTTCCGGCGCACCTTCGGCCACGATCGGCGGGCGGCTGAATGTCGCTGTGATCCGGGTGGGGGCGGGCATCTCAAAGAGGCCGGCAAGCGACGCGTCGACGGCTGCGAAATTGCGACGCACGATTTCGGATCCTTTTTTGCCATAGGTCTTCTCAATCGCGTGCTTGATCTGCGCGATGGCGTCCTCGCGCGGCAGCACGCCTGAGATGGCGAAGAAACACGTTTGCATAACGGTGTTAATGCGCACGCCCATGCCGTTTTCGCGCGCAACTTTGTAGGCGTCGATGGTATAGACGCGCAGTTTCTTCGCCAGGATCTCTTCCTGGACTTCGCGCGGCAGATGATCCCAAAGCTGCAGGGGCGCGACGGGCGAATTCAACAGCAGCACGCCTCCGTGGGCGCAATACGACGCCACGTCATAACGTTCAATAAAATTGAACTGATGGCAGGCAACGAACTCGGCCTGATTGATGAGGTATGTGCTGCGGATCGGAACGGGGCCAAAGCGCAAATGCGAAATGGTGATCGCTCCGGATTTCTTGGAGTCATAAACAAAATAGCCTTGCGCGTAGTTGTCTGTTTCCTCGCCAATGATCTTTATGGAATTCTTGTTCGCGCCGACGGTGCCGTCCGCGCCGAGTCCGAAGAAAACCGAACGGTTGACGTGCTTGGGCTCAATGTCAAACGCGGGGTCAAAGGGCAGCGAAAGATGCGTCACATCATCCATGATGCCGACCGTGAAATGATTCAGCGGTTTGGTTTGGGCAAGGTTGTCAAAGATGGACTTGACCATGGCCGGCGTGAATTCTTTGCTCGCCAGACCGTAGCGTCCGCCGACGATTTTCGGCGCGCATGCCGTCAGACCCATGTCGCCGGCTTCGCGCAGCGCGGCGACGATATCGAGGTACAGCGGTTCACCCAGCGCGCCGGGTTCCTTGCAGCGGTCCATCACCGCGAGCGCGCGTACGCTTTGGGGCAGCGCCGCGGCGAAGGCCTCGAGTGGAAATGGACGCAACAGACGGACTTTGAGAACCCCAACTTTTTCGCCGCGCGCGAGCATCCAGTCAACGGTTTCGTGAACCGCTTCGGCGCCGGAACCCATGATCACAATTACGCGTTCGGCCTCCGGATGGCCGTGGTATTCGATCAGTTTATATTGACGACCGGTGAGCGTCGCGAAACGATCCATTTCGCCTTGCACGATTCCGGGACACGCCTGGTAGAATAGATTGCACGCCTCGCGGGCTTGAAAGAATGTGTCCGGATTCTGGGCCGTTCCGCGCAGCACCGGGTGGTCGGGAGTCAGTCCGCGCCGGCGGTGCGCAGAAATTAATTCGTCGTCCATCATGGCCCGCAGCGTGTCTTCTTCAAGCACGCGGATTTTCGCCACTTCGTGGCTGGTGCGAAAGCCGTCGAAAAAATGGAGAAACGGCACACGCGCGCGCAGCGTCGCCGCGTGTGCGATGGCCGCGATGTCCTGAGCCTCCTGGACACTGTTGGAACACAGCAGCGCGAAACCGGTCTGGCGAACGGCCATGACGTCCGAATGGTCGCCGAAGATCGACAGGGCATGTGTGGCCAGCGCACGTGCGGTGACATGCATGCAGAAGCTGGTCAACTCACCGGCGATCTTGTACATGTTCGGAATCATCAACAGCAATCCCTGGCTGGCGGTGAAAGTCGTCGCCAGCGCCCCGGCCTGGAGCGCGCCATGGACCGCTCCGGCCGCTCCGCCTTCGGATTGCATTTCAGTGACGTCGGGCACCACGCCCCACAGATTCTTGCGCCCGCGGCAGGACCATTCGTCCGCCAGCTCGCCCATGCTGGAACTGGGAGTGATCGGATAAATGGCGATGACTTCGGAGAGACTGTGTGCTACCGCAGCAACGGCTTCATTTGCATCCATAGTGGCGAAACGTTGAGCACTCATTCCGAAGCCTCCAAAATAGAGAAACCTGTGTAACAAAAATTGGTAAGCGCAATTGCCAGTCCACTTCGCCGAGTCGACATGGCAAGGCTTACCAATTGGTTTTTAATTGTTTAATTTGATTCGATTTACGAAATGCAAAATAGCGCGGTGTACGATGCTGTTTGCGCGGAAAGTGAAATCTGTTTTGCAGAATCAGGAATTGGTTCCATGCATATCAAAAGCCCGATTGCATCAAATATTTCAACGCGTTTGGCAGCAGCTGTGGCGCATGTGAATATTCAACAGTTAACTTTATCGTCTCGGGACTATCCGTTCTGGTCGCACAGCGGGGACTTGAAATGATGGTTGAACTCGGTGGAATTTTATCGAAGATGGAAAGCGGGTCTTTCTTAAGAGAATCTAATGACTCATTCCCCAGTCGACCTCACAACATTTTTGGGTGTTCTCACACCAGAGCAGCTTCATATTGTTGAACTGCTGCGCGGAATCGTGCGCAAATTCGCGCCGGCTGCGGAGGAAACAATTTTGTGGCGCTCACTCTGGTATCATCGACCTGCCTTGGGGGGACGAATCAAGGGTGCGATCTGCAGCATTACTCCAAAGCGCGGCGTGGTGGAACTGGGATTCGTTCATGGAGCGATGTTCCGCGATCCTGCACAATTGCTTGAGGGTAAAGGCAAAGCGAAGCGCTCAGCGACCATTCATTCCCTCAACAACGTGCCGGTAGCAGCACTGTCAGATCTCATCCAGGCCGCATCAAAGTATGATCCCAGCGGAAAATAGAGATAAGTAATGTCCAAGTTATCTATATGAATATTTACGTAGATCCATGCACATGGGTTATGTTCTCAGGACGCTATGCGGAGGGGGCACTATACCGTTTTAATCGGAACGCTCCCGGATGTTCCAGAGACGCCCTTGAAAGCGAATTGATTGACAACACCGGCGCAATGTTCCCGTGAGTGCTAAACTTCAGATTGAGGAGGACGGACAGTTTGAGTTGCCGATTGACTTGAATGCGAGGAGATATTGTCATAAGTTGTGTTTAAGCTGAAATGAAAAGTGCGGCGTATCCTTGGTGATCTGTCAGGATTACCAACCGGCCCACAGCGGGCCAAAAAGGATACGCCACATGAGTCAAGTTTACGAAGGTTGTGCCGTTTTCGCAAGCGGCGAGCGCGGATATTCTGCGTAGCCATCACATGTATGAACTTCTACGATCAGATGAATGGGAGTATAGATGGCGGTGAATGCGAAGAGGAGAAATACCATAGCGGCGGACATTCTGAATAAAGAAGACCGCCTTGAAAACTATACTACACGAATTAAATAGGACAGACATTCGACAAACCCCTCGCATTACTTGCATTCTATGGCGGATTCTCGACAAACTATTATCGCATTGTAGAACGGCTGTTCCAAAAGCTTTTGAATCACTGGTGTGCTCAACGACCGCTAACTTTCAGGCCCGTACAGTTCGGCTAACATCCGGCAAACGAACACCGTCAGCATTCAGCCTTTTACAGATTTACGCGTCGCACGGACACGCGAGACACGTCCGATGGACTATTCATTGCTTTACAACGATTCTATTCATATCGTCTGCGCCAGCTGGCGTTGATGCCGGTATTTGCTGGGAGAAACTCCCAGTTCGCGGCAGAAGACTTCATACATCCGAATGGCTTCGCCGAACCCGACGCTGCGCGCGATTTCCTTTAACGAGCGTTTGCTTTGCGCCAGTTCGCGTTTCGCCCGTTCGATGCGCACGCGCCGAATTTCGGTTGCAACGGAATGGTTGAGGTGCTCGTGGAAACGGCGTTGAAGCGTCCGCGTCCCCGTCGCGACGGAACGGGCGACATCGTCCGGTCCGATGTCCTGATGACTTTTCGCCGAAATAAACTGCAAGGCTGCCATGACCAAGGCATCATTCACCGCGTAGAAATCCGTCGACTCGCGCACCACCACGCTGACGGGCGGAAGAAACATGGGACTCTTCGGCGGTGCGCCGCCATTCATGAGATGATCGAGCATTTTCGCGGCCTGATAACCAATTCGCTCGTATCCCGCCTCAACGCTGGTCAGTGTTGGCCGCGAACCGTCGCAAAACGTCTCCTCATTTCGACCGGCGATGATGGCCACATCTTCCGGGATTCGCCAGCCGCGATTGCGGCACATCTGCGCGACGATTCTTCCTTCGGAATCACCTCCGACGAATACTCCTATGGGTGGCTTCCAGTCGTCCATCCAGGATTTGATGGTCCGTTCGGCCTTTCGCCACGATTGCAGGGTCGCGGATGGGTTGAGTGCAACTTTGGCCACTTGACAGGCACAGCCAGCCTCCGCCAGCACTTTATTAAATGCGCTCAGTTCACAGGCCATCGCGCGCTCATTCTCTGAAATGAGTGCGGCAAAGCGACGCAGTCCCCGCGCCAGCAGATGTTCCGCACGCAAGCGTCCAATCGCATCGCTGTCGGCGTAGACGCCTGGAACCATCTTCCAAACCGGGGAACTGTGCCAGACGTTCACGAGCGGCACTTTTAAACGAGCGGCTCGATGCAGCAGTTTGCGCGATACACGCGCGATGATTCCGTCAAATGGAACGGCCTTCATCGATTGCGCCGGCAACGTATCCTCGACAAATTCATCAACTATCGATTCCCAATTGTGCTCGCGCGCGTACTGCTGTGTGCCTGCGAAAACGTGGGCGTGCCGTTTATAGGACCACTGCAAATCGAGCATAAAGGCGATGCGTCGTGGGCGGGGCATGAGGGCTGATTCCGTAAAACGAATGTTTTTGTCCAAAATCCGATGATCACTTTACGTATACGGTTTCACGTGGAAAGTTCAATCTGAATTAAAGGAAACTCGAAGATGATTGGCAAATTGCTCTGCATGAAAATGATTTCGGCCATGGTTCTTGTTGCAGCGCTGTCGGGAGTTTGCGGGGAAGATGCGCCCGTTCCGACCGCAAAGCAGGATTTGCCAAAGCACGACGGCAAACCGGCTGACATGACAAAGCCGGTCAAAGTCTACATTCTGATGGGTCAGTCCAACATGGTTGGCATGGGAAAAGTGACCGGCCACGAAGGTTCACTGGAAGAGGCGGTCAAGACGAAGAAGAAGTACGCGTATCTCGTCGATGACGCCGGCAACTGGGTGGAACGCAAAGATGTCCGTTTTGTGCGCGTCATGGATGGAAAAGGCGGTGGTATGCAATTGTTCAACAACGACTGGATGACGGTTAAGACCTGCAAAACCATTGGCCCTGAATTTGGAATCGGCCACAGCCTGGGGAATGCCATTGAAGAACCTGTGATGATCCTGAAGAGCTGCATTGGAAATCGCAGCCTGGGGTGGGATCTTCTGCCGCCGGGAAGCGAACGATTCGAAGCCGAAGTGACCGATAAAAAGGGCAATAAGAGCACGAAAATATTTGCCGGATACAAGGATTCGCCGGATTCGTGGGATAAAGGTACGGAGCCCAAGGCAATCAACTGGTACGCGGGCAAGCAATACGATAGCGACGTGGCCAACGCGAAGAAAGTGCTGGAAGATCTCGGCAAGTATTATCCGGGCGCCACGAAGTATGAGGTCGCGGGATTCTTTTTTTGGCAGGGCGAGAAAGACTGCGGCAACGAAGTTCATGCCGCCCACTACGAGCAGAACCTGGTTCGATTCATCCAGCAATTGCGCAAGGATTTCAATGCGCCCGATGCAAAGTTCGTCCTGGGCACTCTGGGCGAAGCGACGAAAGGCATCGGCGGCAACGAAGGCAAAGTCCTCGAAGCGCAACTCGCGGTAGACGGAAACTCCGGCAAGCATCCCGAATTCAAAGGCAGCGTTGCCACGATTTTCACCAACCCGATGGCCCAGGGCGGCAGCGGCAACGGCCACTACGGCGGCAAGGCGGAAGTATACATGGACGTTGGCGAAGCCATGGGTAAAGCCATGGTTGATTTGCTAAAAGTAAAGAAATAGCCGCGCGTCGAAACTGTATTTAGAAACATTTTGCGCCGGCGCAGCACGCAATTCGTCGTCGCGATTTCGATGGTGTTGTCCGGTATTCGATAATGTGAAATAACCCTCACGACATGAAACACGGCAGTCACTCAAACCGACGCACATTCCTGGCAACAGGCATGGCTGCGCTATCAGCAATCGTCGCGGGTTGCGATTGCGAAAAGCGCGCGGCCGGAGGGGGGATTTGTTAAGCGGGAGTGGCTGCAATGTCCGAGCTCTAAGAAACTGTTTCAAAACCGGGCGCGAGCAGAGCCCGAGTGATTTTTGCCTGGATCGAGGCGCGAACTTCATGCGCTATCGAGACGATGATAACGCTTGAAGTTCGCAACGAAGAGCCAGGCAAAAAGCGCCGGGCTATGCCGTGTCCGGTTTTGAAACAGTTTCTAAGCACTCAGCTCACGAACTGCTTGATCGGCCCTTTCTGATCGCGTTTCATAGCGTCAAGCCCCACGTCCGTGTCGCCGTAATGCGGAATAGCATTGCCGTAGGCGTTGAGGATCGTCGTGTACCAGTTGCCGAGCGTCTTATGCCCCTCGTCACCGTACTTCGGAAGACGGATGTACTTTCCGGCGATATTCAACTTCGTGTTACGCCCGGACAAAACCAGGAACGGCCATTCGACGCCGACGCTGTGATGCGTTTCGCCGTTGTCCGGAAAATAGAAGATCATGGTATTGTCGAACATGGTCCCGCCGTATTCGGGCACGGACTTGAGCCGCTTGACGATGTGTTCGAGCACTTTCATGTGCTGGTTGCGCACGCGGTAGCGGATCTCCAGCGCTTCGATGCCGCCGACTCCCTTGCCGTGCCCAACATCGTGGAGATTGACCGGCTCCTTTTCGAGGTCGGGCAATCCGGTGTACGGCGTCCCCAATTCGTCAAGCGTGAACGCGACGACGTTGGTCATGCCCGAAACCAGCAGCGAAAGCAGAATCTCCGCGTGTCCCCCCTGCCGGTCCACCGTCGAAATGTCCTCGGCGAAATACTTCTTGTCGAGCTGCGGCATGTGCTTTCGGAGCACGTCGCCGAGCGCTTCGATACGCTTGTTCTGCGCGCGCGTGTCGTCGATCGAATCGGCGTAGTTCTGCACTTTCGCCTTTTCGACCGCGTTCAATCCCGATGCAAGCTGCGCCTGCGAACCGGCCGTGAATTCCAGAATCTGCCGCTCCAGTTCGTACCCGGTCTTCTGCGATTTTTCCGCTGCGACGGACTTGAAGAGTTCCTTTATCGCGACTTTTGGCGACCCGTACGCGAAATTTGGCTGCTGCGGTCCGCGCGCCGAGAAGCCCTTGTCGATCGCGTTGATGTTGCCGCGGGGATTGCCCCCACCGCTCGGAAAACAGGCCAGCTCGATGTGCTGCACGGCCGCCGGATAGAGTTTCGCAAGCTCAAAGTCCACCGTCGCCCACTTGATCGAACTCAGCCGCTCGTTGGCCTTGTACACGCCCAGCGAAGATTGCCAGGTGTGATGGCCGGTCGTGCACATTTTGCCCGAGAGTCCCTGCAGAATCGTGAGGTTCTGCTTGTGCTCGTTCAACGGCGCCATCCACTTCGGCAGGTCGTTGCTGGCGAGGTCCGCGGTGAATGCCTCCTTTTTGCTCTCCTGCGCGATCTGTGTCTCGGTCAACGTCGGGGGCACCATTACACTCGGAAACAAGCCGTTGCCCTTATGCAGAAAAATGAAGCGCCTCGGCGCCTTGCCTGACTCCGCGCCAAACGCCGACTGGATCCACGGCGCCAGCATTGCGGCACTGGCGGCGAAGGCCGAATTGCGGAGAAAGCTTCTGCGATCGATCATGGCAACTATTCCTTATTTTCGGTACATGAATGAATCGGATGTCAGCAGCGAAACAATCACCGCGTTGAAACTCCCGCCGCTGTTGACGTACGCCTTGTCAGCCTCGATCAACGTCTGCGAATCGCTCAACATTTCGTTGCGCCCCATGAAATATCGGAATGCGTAACGGATGATCGACTGCCTTGCACGCACGGAATGCTGCAGCTTGCTCATCAACTCCACCGCGTCGCTCACGTCGCCGTCGAGTTTTCCGTCGCCTGAGCCGGTCAGTTTTCCGTGCGTGTCAAGCGCTTTCGTCTTGTACCGGTCCGCGCCATATTTCGTTTTGGTCTTCTCGATAATGTTCTCGGGATATTCCAGGCTCTCGACTTTGCGAAACCGACCAAAGTCGTCGAACTCCTCGAACGCCAAACCCAACGGATTCATCAATTCGTGGCACTTCCAGCATTCCTGCTTTGTGGACACCATCTCCAGCCGCTCGCGCAGCGTCTTGTTCGGGTCGTCCGGAATCCGCGCGTCGACCGTAATCGGCACATCCGGCACGTGCCCGGCGAGAAGCTTTTCGCGCACCCATTTTCCGCGACGCACTGGATCGGTGGCCGAGTTCTGGGAATGCGCGATCAGCCATGCCGGATGCATAAGAATACCTTCGCGATTCGGCAGCGCGAACGGCTGATCGCATTCGTACTTCCAATCGAACGGATCAATGCTGTAGGCGTGTACCCATTTCATCAAATTTGTGCCGAACGCGTAGCTCCACACTGGATTGGGTTCAAGGTTCTTCTTTCTGAATTTGTCAACATGGATCATCGCTTCGGCAAATTGTTTTTCCGCCGCGCCTTTGCCCAGATACTTCGCAATGTCCGCTCTTTCGTCATCCGTCAATGTTTTCGGAATGTTCTTGGGCCGTGCACCGGCGTTGATCTTCCTCCAATCCGAATCCTTGTACTTCTCGTACAGCTCGTTCAAGTTTTTGATCTTCGTCCTGGGGTCGTCCACCGGCGCGACAAAATACGCATCGCCCGCCAGCATATTCTCGAAGACGTTCTTGTCCTTCTGCAGATACCAATCCACCAACATGTCGGCTTCGTTCACCAGATCGCCGCCGGTGCCTGACGAGCCCCGGTCCGCGTTCTGGTAAAATCCGTCGCTGCGGTTGACATCTTTGAAAACTTTCGGCGCCATCGGATAGCCGAAGAAGTCGCGGAAGAAGCGCAGGATTTTCGGATGCGATGTCGAAAACGCTTTATTCTTCGCCGCCAGCGCCGGATCGGCCGGGCCTTGGAACGTTGTCTTGTCGGCCAGCAGCCGCTTGACTTCGCGTTCGTAGTCTACCGTCGTGTTCAACTGGTTCTGCGCGGCGGCCGCGGCCAGCTTCGCGTCGGGCGCGCGGTCGCCGAGCGCGTACGCGATCGCATAACTGGCTTCGCGGGGCGTCAGTTTCTTGCGGCCAAACTCGTCCGCATCCCCGCCGCCGAATTCCAATCGGTACACGAATTCCGATTCCAGCAGCACCGCCGTCAACATCTGGCGCAACCCTTCGGTGTTGCCCGCCAGATCAACGGCCTTGCGCGTCATCGCGAGATACTTTTTAGTTTCGGCGGCCGTCGGTTCGCGGCGCAGAACGTTCAAGAACTGCCGCTTGATTGCCGCATTCAAATCGTCCTCGCTCGGCGCAGTTTTCGCCAGGACAATCTTTTGAAACTCCTGCTGCGTCGTCTTCGGAAACCATTTGTCGCGCGGGTTGTCAACTTCACCGGCTTTCAGCTCACCCGACTGCACGCGAGCGGCATGAATCTGCCGCCCGGAAATCCATTCCGCGTTTGAACGCAGGGCAGCGAAGTGTCCGCCGTCGAGAGTATCGAGGTCGTAATACCGCACGCCCGAGCGCTCAGGAAGCACAAACGGATTGGTGATGCCGGCCAGATTCGCGCTAAGGTTCCTGCGCTCGTTGGCGTTCATGTCGAGCGCATCGCATACGCGCTCCATGAAAATTTGCGGGCTGACCAGCCACCGCCGCGCCGGGCTGTACGCCTTGTCCTTGATCGTGCCGCTGAACAGCAGCTCGTGATCGACCCAGTTCCCGCGGTCCGGGTAGCGCAGCTTGTCCGCAATGTCCACGCCGCCAAGCTTTCGAACGCCCTCACGCGCCCAATCTTCCAGCAGCGTGCGCGCGTCGTGCGAAAACGCGTCACCGTCGGGCGGCATCTGCCGCAGATACAATTGTTCTTGAACGCGCGTGAAGAGATCGAGAATCGCCTTCTCGCTCAGCTCGCCGGTCATGTCGAAGCGCACCTGCCCCTTCTGCTTCTTCTCGCCGTGGCAAGTCATGCAATTGGCGGACAGCGCGTCCTTGACGCGCGCCGGTATCGCCGCGTGGACGCCTCCGCCCGCTTCACTGGCGCGAACGCTCAGGAAGGTGATCAGGCAAATTGGAAGACTAACGCTGTACCAAATAGTTTTCACATGCTTCCTGCCAGGAACGAACTTTGTACTCCCTTCAAATCTACACGAACATCGCTACGAAATTCGGACAAATACGATGGATTTTGGGACAGGCCGGCTGCGCCGTCATTAGACTTGGAACAAGTGAGATGAACATCGGCCCAAAGAGGAGTCTTAGATTTCTTGTCACCAACCAAATGGCCAAATCATTACAGAGAAGAACGCCCTCACGATCTTCATACGACTTACTCCAAAAGCATTTGACCCGGATCAAACAATAAACGACTGAATCGATGTCGCGAGTGACTTCAGGACCCGATTAAACACTGCTGCGCATAAGGTTCAATCTACGATTTAGCCGTCGGCTTAAACCCGAAAAGCTTCTCCGTGTTGCCTCTGTAAATCTTGTAGCGAACCTCCGCGGGAAGGTTGAGCTCTTCGAAAAAGGTGTAGTGCGGATAAGGCGCGTTCCCCTTTTTATTGAACGACCACCAGCCTTCGTCAGTCGCCCAGAGAATCTTGTCCTGATTCCGAATGAGGAATTCGCGGGCGAATGTGCGGTCGCGATTCAAGATCGCTGGAACAACCGCGCCGGACATGTCGGCGTAAAGATTCGGATATTGTTGAAGTTGGCGGTCCGCATCCTTTAATTGTTTCCACCAATAAGCGTGCGCAATCAGTTTGCATTTCGGATACCGCTTCAGCACGTTGTCAACGCGCTGCATGCCGGCCTCTACCATGTTCTTGTTCCGATCGATGTGAAACATCACCGGCAAACCGACCTGCTCGCAGGCGTCATAGAGACGCAGGTTCTTGGGATCATCGAAATTCAATCCGACGCCGTAGTGTTCACCGAAGGCAATGGCGCCATCGGCGATTTCGCGCTTAAGAATGGTGACGGCCTGCTCAACGGTCTCGACTTCTTCGGGCTGGATGATACACATGCGATCAATGCGCCCTTTGTATTTGCTGAAGTTTTCGAGCATCGCCTGATACTCTGCTTCGTCGCGCGGACGCGAGCCGTTGTGATCGAGCGGACTGATGATGCAGCGCTCGATATTCCGCTCCACCATCCATTGAGCCACCTGATCCAGCGCTGCGGGCCGGACGGAAAACGCATGAACATGCGGATCGATGAATTTGAGATCTGTGGGCGGCTTGGTGTCGGGCGAGGTGATGGGGGCGGGCGCGGGCTTCTCCGGTTTGCCGTTTACTTCGCCGGCCGACAACACCGCACTTGTAACCACCAGGACCGCGAGCAAGGATTTCATTTGCAACCTTTTCATCAAAGATGACTCTTGTAAGTTCCAGCCTAATAACACGCAGGGGCCCTCCTTGTCCCTACAAGCATGAGCACTTGTTTTACCGCCAAAGTTTAATGATTCTTGGACAAGCTTGTCGCATGTGAGTAACCATTTTATTTCCGCCGATCCACACCGTTTGAAACGTAGGGCGTGCCGGTCTCGACGATTCGCTGATGGTCCGCGGGCCATCTTCAAATAACACTGACAAATAACGCACGGCAAAAAAATTAAACTGTTGAACTTTTTTTCGCTTTTCCATTGCATCCCGGACCATAAAACGTGAAAAAAAATCGATCCTCGTCGGAACGAATACCTATGGTTTTTTTTCTGGATTGGACGATCTTAATCCCGCGGCGCGAGTCGTTTTTCACGATGCCACCATTGGAGGAATGTTCGTCACGGGCTTCAATGCGGATGGTTCGTACGCCGGCGATCACCAGTTCGCTGTCGCTCATCGTGGAGGTCAAAGTGCCGTTTACGTATACGATTCCGGCAATTAACAACCCGCAAAGCTTCGGCACGAGCAACCCCACTCCTGCATCAACGTCGCGCCAGGTAGTTGCGCCAGCCGGCATACTCGCTAATGTCTAAGGCGCCTTGAGTGGCTAATGGCTCACACAGAAATCCCTTAACCAGCGTTCCCGATTCCAGCTTCAGCGTTCCAATGGCCAGCGGCGGTGGGACATTCGCGACGAAACGGCCGAATGCTTCCATACTGAGTTCCCAAACTTCGACTTCGATCGGCGTACCCTGGCCTTCCGGCACTTGAATCAATCCCGGCTTCGGCGGCGTCGTGGCGAGCGCGTAAAATTTGTATACCGGCGCGGTGCGGCATGTTTCAACGAGGCGGGCGTTGAGCTGCGTCAATTCTTTGTTCAGCGGCTGGCCTGTGAGGTGCGCGCCGACGACGGCGAGTCGAACGTGTCCGCTGAGCGGTGTCGGCTGAGCCAGCGAGATTCCTTTGGAAACGTCCATTGTTGTGGCTCCCATTTTTCCGCCCAGGGCACGGTGATATTCCGCGCCCAGATTAAACAGCAGTGTGTCGTTGAATGCCGGCGCGATCAGCGAGATTCCGAAGGGCACTCCTTCGCTGCGGAAGCCGGCGGGAAGCGCCAGCGCGCAGCAGTCCAATAGATTAACGAAATTTGTGAAAATGCCGAGACGTGTGTTGAGTTCGATCGGATTGCTGTTCACTTCGTCAATTCGATAGTTGTTGGTTGCCGTCGGCAGAAGCATCACGTCCATCTTCGACCACTGCTCCGCCGCGCGCGTTCGCAAAGCGTCGAGGCGATACATTCCAGCAAACACATCCACCCCGTTGACGTTGCGGCCGCGCTCAATAATCTGCCGAGTGACGGGAAACATTTCATCGGCCTGTTCGCCGACGAAATTTTTCAGCGCGGCGTAACGCTCAGCGATCCACGGGCCGCCGTAGAGCAATTCCGCGGCGTCCTTAAACGGCGTGTAATCGATTTCAATCATTTCCGCGCCGAGCTGCGCCAGTCGTTCGGCTGCGGCGTCGAAAAGCGATTCCGATTGAGTGTCACCGAATTGCAGATGCGCGCGTGTAGGAGTACCGATTCTCAATCGCGTGGCTGATTGCGGGACTTTCGGAGCGATTCGAGATCCGAACGATTCGGCGTCGAATCCTGTGGCAATGCCGACAACGGTCTTCCCGTCGGCGACGGTCAAACTGAAAACCGAAACACAGTCGAGCGATCGGCAAGCCGGGACGACGCCGCGCGTGCTGATAATTCCGCGCGTCGGTTTGTAGCCGACGAGATTGTTGAACGCTGCCGGCACGCGTCCCGAACCGGCGGTGTCCGTTCCCAATGAAAATGCGACCTGTCCCAGCGCAACGGCAACGGCGGAGCCGGAGCTGGAGCCGCCGGAGATGTATTCGGGATTAAACGCGTTTTGGCATGCGCCGTACGGCGAACGCGTGCCGACGAGGCCCGCGGCGAATTGATCCATGTTGGTTTTGCCGAGACAAATTGCGCCGGCGTCAATCAGCCGTTGCACAGCCGGAGCGGAGTTTTGCGGCGTGTAGGCGAACGCCGGGCACGCGGCCGTTGTGGGGAATCCCGCGACGTCAATGTTGTCTTTGACCGCGAATGGAATCCCGTAGAGCGGCAGCGTGCGCGGATCGCGTGCGCGCAGAGCCATTGCTTCTGCAAGAACGGTGTCGCGCTCTGCGGTGCTGATCCAGACTCCGGAGCGCGTTGATTTTTCGATTCGATCAAGCGCCAACGACACGACAGTTTCCGGGTTCAGTGCACCCGCAAGATATTTATCGCGTAATGTGATCAGGTCGAGACTCAGGTTGCTCAGCGCGGAATCCACGCGACAATTCTCCTCTATGCAATGCGCGCGGCGCTCATCAGTTCAAACGAAACCAGCTTTTCCCACACTGCCAGCACCACGCAACCGTCAGGACTGCTGATGCTGTGAGACGTGCCGGGCGGGCTGGCGAAGAGGTCTCCGGCTTTGTACGTCTCGCATCCGTCGCTCTGCGAACCGGCCAGCACAACGATATGTTCGCAGCCCAGGTGCACATGCTGCGGCACACTCGCGCCGGGTTGATAGCGTAAGAGCGCCGACGCGTACTTTCCCGGAATGGCACTGTCGAGAATCGGAAAAATTTCGACGCCACTTCGGAATGGTTGCCACGCGATGTCGTCGAAACGCTCCGTGTTTCCAACGAGGTTTCTCAACGCTTTCGATACTGTCGCTACTGCGCGATGTATCGCCGGGCGCGCGTCTCGCTCGATGCCGCTCAACGCCTTAAGGACGTTATCCGCAGTTGCCGTCCAGCCCACAATTCCGCCTTGCGCGCGCACCATCTCCAGTGTCGCGCGCTTGAATTCCGGGAAATAGCTTTCAGTCGCGTCCTCGATCAGCAGACATTCGTAGCCGCGATCGTTGGCTTCGCGCATCGTCGTCTGCACACAGACTTCGGTCGTCACGCCGCCGATGAGCAGATGCGTCACTTTCATGCGGCGCAGAATGCCGTCGAGGTCTGTGCCACAGAATGCGCCTTTGCCGGGCTTCGGCAGCACGATTTCGCCGGGCAGCGGGCGGAGCTCCGGAACGAAATCGCAGCCCGGCTCGCCGAGCACCAGGATGCGGCCCATCGGGCCGCTATCGCCAATCGTCTGCGCGCAGCGACCGCGCGTGCGTTTCGACGGGGGGCAATCGGCGAGACTCGGCACGTGGCCTTCCTGTGTATGAATGATCGGGACGCCCGCGCGCCGGCAGCCGTCGAGCAGTCGGCGAACGGTGGGAACAATTTTCTGCAGCAGCGCCACATCGTTTCCAAGCGAGGCACCGAACCCGCCGGGTTCGACAAAATCGCGCTGCATGTCGATCATGATCAATGCGACGCCGTCGGCGGGAAAGTCGTAGTCGTAAGGCAGGGCAGAGACGATCGGCATTGAATCTCCAGGGGATCAGGCGAACTGGTCAGCGAGCTGTTGCGGAGCGTTTACGATTTCAGGTTTTGGCGGACTGGCTTCTTTCGCACACGACATGCCGGCCATGTACGCGCCGACGGTTCGCACGTCCGTCGCCGCGACGGGCGATTCGTGAACGATCTCACCCCCGAACATTACCAACAGCCGGTCGGACAGTTCGAAGAGCTCGTCGAGGTCCTCGCTGACCAGTAGCACGGCCGCGCCGCGATTGCGCGCTTCGATCAACTGGCGATGGATGTCGGCGACGGCGCCGAAATCGAGACCGAAGACGGGATTCGCGGCGATCAGTATTTCGACGTCGCCGCTGAGCTCGCGCGCAAGTACCGCGCGCTGAACGTTGCCGCCGGACAACTGTCCGATCAGCGAATTCGGCGACGGCGTGCGCACGCGGAAGCGCTCGATCCAACTTTGCGCCTGAGCCATCAGCGCGCGGCCGTTCAACAAACATTTCGCCAACGCCAAAGGCGCGCGGTCGAAGTTTCGCAGCGCCATGTTTTCGCTGACGGTCATGTTTGGCGCGCAGGCATTTTTAAGGGGCTCTTCGGGCAGGCAGAAAACTTTGTTGTCGCGCGCCTCTCGCCGCGACGCCGTATATTTTTTTCCGTTTACGCGCACGTGGCCGACGGCCGGTACGCGCTGTCCGGCGATGACTTCGACCAGTTCCTTCTGACCATTTCCCGAGACGCCGGCGACGCCCGTGATTTCGCCGGAGCGAATTTCCAGCGAGACGTTTTTGAGCGCGCGCTTGCCGGATTCATCGTCAGCGCTGACGCCTTTCAACTCCAGCTTCACAGCTCCCGGAGCGCGCTCCGTTCGCGACGCTGTTTGTGCGGCCGCGCGACCGCCGACCATCATCTCGGCCATCGCGTCGGTAGTGAGATCCTTGACCAGGCCGCGACCCGCGAATTTGCCGCGGCGCAGCACTGTGATTTCGTCGGCGTACTCCATCACTTGTTTAAGCTTGTGCGTGATCAACAGCGCCGAGAGCGTTCCGGCGCGTGTCATCGCTCGAATCATCGATAGAATTTCGGCGGCTTCATCCGGCGTGAGCACCGACGTGGGTTCGTCGAGAATCAACAGGCGCGTGTTCAAGTAGAGTTGCTTGAGAATTTCGACTTTCTGTTTTTGCCCGGCGGCCAGGTTCCGGACGAGCGCGTCCGGCGCGACGCGGAACGGCATGCGTTCAAAAAATTTCTCAAGCCCCTTGCGCTCGGTTTTCCAATCCACGACCGCCGGCAATCCGGGCCGCGCGAGCACGAAATTCTCGAGCACGGTCATATTCGGAACGAGCGTGAAATGCTGGTACACCATGCCGATGCCCAGCGCCTGCGCGTCTCGCGGATTGGCGAGTTCGACCTCGCGGCCGTTGACCATGATCGAGCCGTCTTCAGGCCGCTGCACCCCCATGATGCATTTGACCAGTGTGCTTTTTCCCGCGCCGTTTTCTCCGAGCAGCGCGTGAAAAGTGCCCGGCCGGACTTTCATCGAAATCGTGTCGAGCGCCACGAACGACCCGAAGCGTTTCGTGAGCCGGAACGTTTCCACTTCGGGCGGTGGCACGATGGGAGCAGAGGATTCGGCATTCATGCGATGGCCTCCAGCAATGCGCCGGATGTCGCCACGGCACCGAAAACACCGCCCTGCATTTTTACCATGTTTAACGCAGCCGCGTGATTGCCGGCGTCCGTCGCGCCGCAGCAGTCTTCAAGCAGCAGGCATTCGTATCCGCGGTCGTTGGCTTCGCGCATCGTCGTGTGCACGCAGACGTCCGTCGTGATGCCGGTCAGTACGATATTGCGGATTCCGCGCTGGCGCAGAATCATGTCCAGATCGGTCGCGTAGAACGAGCCTTTGCCGGGCTTGTCGATGACCGGTTCGCCGGGCAGCGGTGCGAGCTCATCGATGATCTCCCAGCCGCGTTCGCCGCGGACGAGCACTTTTCCACACGGCCCCGGATCGCCAATGCCGGCGCCTTTTTGACGCGAGCGCCAGCGCTTGTTGGCCGGAAGATCGGAGAGGTCGGGGCGATGGCCCTCGCGCGTATGCAACACATGAAATCCGCGCGCGCGAAACGCGCTGAGCACGCGGCGGATCGGTTCGATTGGCGCGCGCGTCATCGAGATGTCGTAGCCCATACGGTCGACGTATCCGCCGATGCCGCAGAAATCCGTCTGCATGTCGATGATGATCAGCGCCGTATTGTGCGGCTGGAGGTGGCCGTCGTACGGCCACTTGTACGGATCGGCGGTGACGAATTTTTCCGGCATCGGATGTTCCTCACAAATCAGTGTCACGAACGTCCCAGCGTCAATTCTCCCGGCGCACCCGCCAGCGCTTTGTTGCGCGAGCTTGTCATGATCATGACGGCCAGCGTTAAGACATATGGAGCTGCGTTGAAGAGGTGGTAGCCATAACTGATTCCCGCCGTCTGCAGCGCCGGGCCGAGCGCGCTCGCGCCGCCGAAGAGCAACGCGGCCCATAGGCAGTTGACCGGATTCCAGCGCGCGAAGATGACCAGCGCGACGGCCATCATGCCCTGGCCGCTGGACAGTCCTTCGCTCCAGCTTCCCGGGTAGAACAACGATAGAAACGATCCGCCGACGCCCGCGAAAAATCCGCCGAGAACGGTCGCTCGAAAGCGCACGCCTTGCACCGAAATCCCCATCGCGCGCGCTGCCTCCGCGCTTTCGCCGGCCGTCCGCAGTGACAGTCCCCAGCGCGTGTTGCGGAATGCCCACGCAAGTGTGGGCGCGAGAAGCGCGCCGATGATCAGCAGCACGTTGACTTGTAGCGCTGAACGAACCAGCAGAGATTCGGCGCGCGGCGCGAGAGCGATGGCCGACAGGCGCGGCGCGGACGGTTGAATCAGCGGCTTGCCGAAGTAGAACGCGAGGCCCACGCCGAGGATCATCAGTGCAATGCCGACCGCGACGTCGTTCACGCGCGGGCGGGAACAAATTCCTGCGTGAAGCGCGCCAAAAAACGCGCCCGTACAACCAGCCGCGAGAACGCCGAGCCACGGCGAACCGGTGAGATACGAAATGCCGTAACCGCTCATCGCGCCCATCACCAGCGTGCCTTCGAGGCCCAGATTAATGCGGCCGCTTTTTTCGGTGATGCATTCGCCGAGCCCGACGAACAGGTACGGCGTGCTGACGCGCAGTGTTCCACCGACGACGGAAATGCCGACCGTCGCCCAGTCGATTTTGGAGATCCAATCAAGCAACGGAGACGCCCTCCGTTCCGGAGACCATCGCCGGCTTCGTTTCCGGGGGATCGCGTTTAGGTTCGCGCGGCTGAAAGATCGCTAACTTTCCGTACAGCGATTCGCTGAAGAGAATCGTGATGAACATGATGCCTTGAAGCACGCGCACGGTTGCGTCGGGCAGTTGCATGCGGCTTTGCAGGAGGTCGCCGCTGGCCAAAATTCCGCCCATTAATATGGAGACGGGAATGATCGCCAGCGGGTTGTGGCGCGCCATGAACGAGACGAGAATCCCCGCGTAGCCATATCCGGCGATCAGCGCCGCGTTGGCCTGGCCATTGACCGCGGCGACATCCACCATCCCCGCCACGCCCGCGGCGGCGCCGCCCATGAAGCTGACGATCAGCGTCAGTGCGCCCACCGACAATCCAACGATGCGCCCGGCGCGAATATTACCGCCCGTTGTTCGCACCGCGAATCCGAATGTCGTGTGGCGAATCAGAAAGTAGCAGACGATGCACGCGAGAACGCCGTACGCCAGGCCCCAGTGAACATCCATGCCGGGAATCGTTCCCAGCATGTGGCTGTCCTCGAGCGGGCGCGTGGACGGCTTGTTGAGGCTCTCCGGATCTTTGAACGGGCCTTCAACGAAATGATTGAGCAGCGCGATCGCGATGTAATTCAGCAGCAGGCTACAGAGCGTTTCATTGACGCCGCGAAAATAGCGCAACCCGCCGACGAGGGTGATCCAGAGCCCTCCGGCCAACCCTCCGGCGAGCACCATCATCGTCAGCGCCATCCACGGGCCGCTGTCCGCGAACGCCAACCCGACGAGCGCCGCCGTCAACCCGCCCATGACCACCGCGCCCTCGCCTCCGATCACCACCATTCCCAACTGCGCTGGGAGCGCCACGCACAGCGCGGTCAACAGCAGCGGCGCGGCGCTCTTCAGCGTGAACTGAATGGAGGTCCAGCTTCCAAAGGAGCCTTCGAACATATTTTCGAACGCCGTCTTCGGGTTCTTCCCCGCGAACAACATGAAAATGCCGAACGCGAAAAGAGAGAACGCCAAGGCACCGAGCCGGAGGCAGATCGTCTCCAGGGCTGAGCGGGTTCGCGACATGTCAGCCATGTTATTTCGTCGATCCGACGACGCCCTCAACCAGGTAATTCATGCTCTCCAGAGCAATGTCGGTTTGACCTTGTTCCTTGCCCGCTTCGATCACCACGTTCCCGGCGTTGTCCTTGATGGGTCCTTTATAAATCACGAAGTTGCCGGCCATGAATTTTGCTTTGGCGGCATCGGCGTCGGCCTTCGCTTTGTCGCTTACGGCCGTTCCATACGGAGAGAGCTTGACCACGCCGTCCTTTAATCCGCCGCGAACTAGATGCGGCCACGGCTTGCCGCTTTTCACCATCGTGACGTAGTCGGTATAAACTTTCGCCCAGTTCCATTCGGCGCCAGTGAGGTAGCCTTTCGGCGCGAGCGTTGCCTGGCTGGCGTGGTAGCCGCAGGTGTAGATGCCGCGCTTTTCAGCGGTCTCCACGACAACCTTCGGACAATCGACGTGACACGTAATCACGTCAACACCTTTGTCGATGAGGCTGTTCGCGGCTTCGGCTTCCTTGACGGGCATCGACCAGTCGCCGGTGAAGATGACCTGAGTTGTCGCGTTGGGATTGACCGAGCGAGCCCCGAGCGTAAACGAATTTATGTTGCGCAGAACTTGCGGGATCGGCTTGGCCGCGACGAAGCCGAGCTTCCCCGATTTCGTCATACTACCCGCGACAACACCGGCGACGTATTGAGCTTCGTCGATGTAGCCAAAGTAACTGCCGACGTTCGCCGGGTGCTTGCCTTCCTGATAGAGCCCGCCGCAATGAAAGAACGTGACCGTCGCGTTCTTCGGAGCGATCTTGAGAATGTGCGGCGAGAAGTAGCCGAACGATGTCGGGAAGACGACCGAGCAGCCGTCGAGCTTGATCATGCTCTCCATGGTCTTCTGAACGGCGATCGTCTCGGCGACATTCTCCGCCTCCTTTACTACGACATCCGGGAGCGCCTTAAGCGCAGCGGCGCCTTCGGCGTGCGCCTGGTTATAGCCATAGTCATCGCGCGGACCGACGTAGATAAATCCGATCGTCAGTTTTTCACTGGCCGCAGAAAAAAAAGTAAGAAGACAAAGAATTGTGAAAACGCAATGCTTCAGAGCTCTCATAGGCAACCCCGTGGAGTGGTTAAAAAACAGACATGACATTGGCTTGTGTGGTCAAGCGCAAACAACATGCCGCTAGGTTTAGCGATGGAATCTGAGCGTACTGCCGAATGAAACTAAACGAATACCAAGCAAGGGTGAATACGTAAAGTGTTCGAAGGTTGTGCGATTCGATCAAATACAGACAGCATCATTTGATTTAACATCATATAAAATAGATTTAAAAACCTCTGAAAGTTACAACTTCCTGGATCAGACTCGCGAATTAGGTCGATCCAATTCCTCATTTCGTTGTAATGAAACTCTCGATTCTGCGCTTTCAAGCTGCAAACGCTTGCACGCGCCCGTGATTCGGATCGAGCAGGTGAGGCGTGTTGAGGATGCGCTGGATGACGGCCAGTGATTCGTCCGCAGCGACCTCATCCGTGGTGTTCATGCCACGGCAGAATTTTTTACCGCGAGCATCACGCCATTGAGCGACGAAACCAGGAGGACCGCCCAATTGGGATTTCGAGACACGGATCATGTGCGTTATTCTGCGCTGAAAGGCCTCGTTTCAGCGGTCTGGAATAACGTTTGGAATAACAAAAATCAAGCGTATTTGGAATAACGTCGCGCTTGAATTTTTATAAGTCGTTGAGGGGTAAGGGGTCCCTGACTGGACTTACTTCGAACCGTTCATCCGCGTTTTCGTCGAACCGCTTGCGGTCTATTTAATGGCCGCGCAACGCTTGGCATTCGTGAATTGCAACGTCCGCCTACTCCTTCTCCGCCAACGTCCGCACCGCTCGCGGCTGCCCCACTTCCAGCAGCTTCTCGATCCGCGCCAGGCGTTCTTTCAGCGCGGCCAGTTCCGCATCTTTCTGTTTCATGGCCGCGTCGTGTTTGGCGTTCAATTCTTTGATCGCCGCCAGCGCGGTGATCGTCGCCGGGTACGTGTCGACTTGCAGGATCTCCGAGCCGTCGGACATTTTTTCGCCGCTGCCTTTCACCGCGTCGGGGAAGACCTGCTGGAACTCCTGAGCGATGACGTTGAAGTAATCGCGATCTTCGACACTGGGATGCGCCTTGCGGTACTCGTCGGTATAGCGGAACGTCACGGCCCGTACCTGATCGATTCTCGCCAGCGCGCCACTGACCGTGCGGATGTCTTTCTTGATGCGGCGGTCGCTGTTGGCCAACCAGGCGGTGGCGGTGGTCTTTGAGGCGTTGCCCTCGACTTCCAGTTTATTGGTCGCCGCCGCACGGCCGATCCCGAGATTTCCGGCGGTGGACAGCGCCATCTGCTCAATGCTGTTGTTCGTGTAGAAAAACAGCGGGTGGTTGCTGATGGTGCCGATCCAGCCGGCATTGGCGTTGCAGTACGTTGCAATGGAGCGTCCGCCGGTGTCGTTGTGGGTGAAACCGAAGGCACCCGGCGCGGTGGTGGTCGTAAACGAGCCGTCTGGCTTATATGAGCCGATTTCGGTTGTGCCGCTGGTCAGCGTCAACAACTTGCCCGTGCCGTTGGTTTTGACCTGAAGGACATCCGACGTGTTCGCTGCGTTGAAGTTCTCGAATCGTCCGGCGATATTATTCAAACTGTTGAGACTTCCAGCTCCTCCGCGCACGCCGACGCCGCCGGATTTCGTGGTGAAACCGCTGACGCCGTAGCCGTTTAGCATGTCGTTGCGCCCTACGACTGCGCCGATGCCGTTGCCGTCGTGGTTCGGATCGGATGAAAAGGATGCACGGCCCACGACCGCTTCCCCGCCCGCCCTGTTGTCGCCAAGCACGCCGGCCCCGCCGGGCCCGTTCGTAACTCCCCAGACTCCGTTTCCCAAGGCAGCATTTGCAAATATGCCGGACCCCGTGCCCTTGATATCGACATCAACACCCGTCCCCGGCGAACTCGCGTTGGTGTTGCTTACGACGAGTCCTCGACTACTAAACCCAGCGTTGACCACTGTCACTGCATCGGCAGTGCTGTCGGCGGCGTTGTTTTCAAACCGTCCTGCCGCGCCAGCAGCGATGGCATCCACTCGCGCGGCGGGAGTGGTGGTTCCAATGCCGACATTTCCCGTATTGTCCTGAACGGTGACGCGACTGCCGCCGCCGCCCAACTCAAAGATTTCGAACGAATTGGTGCTTGGGTTATTGCGCAGGTTCCACTGGAGGACGCCATCTTTCGCCAGACGAATGGCGGCGTCGCCGATCTTGGAGTCGATGTCCACCGACGCAAAGGAGGCCATGCTCTTCACCCGCATACCCACACTTGATAAGTAAAGCACATCAATTGGAATTCCGGGATTGGTGACGCCGATGCCAAGATTGCCGTTGACCACTGTGCTTGCGGCCGTGAAGGTTTTGACACCGGCGATACTTTGCGCTGTGGTCAGATCGACAAAGTTTTGCGTGCTTGACCCAGTGCCGCCGTTGCCGATGGGCAGCACCCCCGTAGGACCGGCGCTGGGTGGCACCCACGCCGCTTTGCCCGCGCCGTCAGCCGTCAGCACCAAACCATTCGTGACCGGGCTCCCCGCGACGGTGCTGTCGATATCCGTGCCTTTAATATACGCCCAGATCGTCTTGAAGCCGGTGCCGTCGGCGGTCAGCGCCTGCCCGGCAGGCGCCGCAGTGAATGTCGGCTTCTTCATGCCGTCTGAAACCGTGCTGTTGAATTTCGCGCTGGAAGGCGCCTTTAATTTCGGAGCCGCCGCGCGGACATCGGCCTGCAATTCCGGCGGGGGCTCCTCAGCGCGAAGCACACACGCGACACCCGAAATCAGCACAATGAATGCAATAAGACGCATGGCGAGGCTCCAGATAACCATGGAATTGACGCGAAAAATCCAAGTATACCCCGTTTTCTGTTGCTAAAAAAGGGATATTAGTGGAGTGGATGATGGGAAATTAAACTAAGGGGTGGTAAACGAGACGCCGTTCGAACCATCCTCGTCTCCTACGCCGGAGCGACATCTTCTTTGCGACGGCGCGTCCGCTCAATTACATCTTGGCACAAAGATACTTCCTCAACTCGATGTCCTTCTCAATCAATTGATCGAGAATCCGCCAAACCAACTTGAGCTGGGGATCTTTCAAACCTTGTTCACGAACCAGAAGCCTCCCCATGCTGGCAGGGTGCGGACTCCAGCGACTTTTTTCGGGATCTTGCAAAGAACATTCGAAGTGGTCCGATTCATTCCGCACCTCAATAAGAAAGCATCGCCGTTTAGATGACCTGTCCAGCCACCATTCACCAAGACTCAACAGCACATCTGCTTTTTGGGGATGCTTGGGCCCACCGGTTATTTCGAGAAAGCATACGGCAAGCGCGTCACCGTGTTGCGACACGAATCGGGTGAAACGCCATATCGTCGCGCCGCAGCATGAACATTCAGTCCTGTCAGCGGGAGCGCTGTAGTCGATGGAGAACACGGCAATGATTCTCCGGACGGTTCGAGGAAGTGAAATCAGTTATGTTGTACATTTTCGAGACCGCTGATCAACCCGCTGATCATTTTGGCAATCGTTTCCAATTCATTTTTCATTGCCTGATGCGCTTCGATTGTCAAGAGATTTCGCCGACTGGCGATCTCCAAGAGCGGTACGCACTCTTAAACTGAGCCTCGCGCAATAGTGAAAAAGTGCTTGCGGTCAGCTTTCGTGAAGCGCCCGTTGCCTTCTGCCAGATTTGCGGCGATTGAAAGGGCTGCACGATTGAGTTGGTCCGAAAGAAAACTGAAACCACGCGGAAATTCTACGGTCACGCCGGTGATCTTATCCGAAAAGTCCACGGACTTCTGATAGACGACAAGCTTCTCAAACATGAAGGGCATGATGCCGCTCCGGTTGAATTCGATATTCCGTCTTGACGTTTTGAGTATGGGAGATTTTGATCAGAAAATCAAATGACGAATAGCGTCACTGATTAATCGAACGGGTTGAGCAGGTGAGCAGGTGAACAGGAGATCGCAGGTGCGTCTATCGTGCGATCGGAGCCAAGTCGCGGTTCGCAAGTCTTTTCACCTGCTCACCTCTCTTGTCTCACCTGCTCTATTTTGCCGAAGGCAAAATGGGGTGATTGAGGGGATTCGAACCCCCGACCTTCTGAGTCACAGTCAGACGCTCTAACCAGCTGAGCTACAACCACCATGAGGATTTGCGATGCGCGAATTCGCGAACGTCAAAGCAGGCAAGCACTCTACTCGCCGGCACTGCGATAATCAAGCGGAAAAGAATTGTATTTCATTCCCCGGGTTCATACAGCAGCACGTCATCCAGCATCAGTACCCCGCCGGTTTCGGTGACGAAGTGAATCTCGTCCGCGCCCGGTTTTTCGGTTGTCGCCGGCAATGCCACCGAGGTCTCGGACCATTCGTTTTGTTTCACCGCGCTGACTTTTGCGGCTATCTGTTCACTCGTTTTTGAATTGAAAAGAACCACGCCGATTTTCTCACTACCGGACAGCCGGTAGCGGAAACGCAGCTCGTTGTTCTTGCTCAAAGCCCGCATGCCGCGCATCTGTACACGAATCCAGGCTTCGTCTTTTCCTTCGCGCGCGACCGATTGCGCGAACTTCCATGTCCGCGGTTTTTCGTGCGGGACGATCGTGAAGGTGCCCGGCCACTCCTGACCCTGTTTGCCTGTGTCGAACCAGCCGGTGAAAATGACGCGGCGCGGGAACGCGCGCTTTTCGCCCGGCGCGGCTTCATCGTAGAGAACGATATCATCGATCAGCAAATCGGCATCGGGCGTGATGTAGAACTGGATGTCATCGATGCGTTCGTCTTCGGCGAGCGGCCCCCCGCCTCCGTCCGGCTGCCGCGCGGCCGTCATGTCGACCGTCGCCGCCTGCCATTTCTCCTGCGGCAAACCGGTCAGATTCAAGTAGCGGTGGTAGTTGTTGGTCAGCGAATAAATTTGCACACGCAATGTCGACGTGCCTTTGAGCCAATAGCGAAAACTCAATCGCGTGCGCGGGCCCATCGGCGGGCCGGGAACCGGATTGAAGATGACCGCTTTCCAGATGACTTTCTGATCCTCCAGTTTGCGCTCGAAATTTGTCGTCTCGCCCGCGCGCCAGCAGCGCGTGTTGGGCTGCGAGAGCGAAAGGCTCGGCGGGAGATTGTCTGTGCTGGATTTGCCGACGAGCCACCAGCGTTTCTCAATCTCCGTCTCGTAATCTTCAAAGACATGCACGCGCGCGGGCAGACCGCCTTGCGGAATGATCTGCGAAAGATTCGTCGGCGCGTCGCCAGCGCGCACCAGCAGCGCGTGAAGAGCAATGAGAATCGGGAAACACCTGCGACAGAGAATGTGCATGCGAAGTCCCTCCGGTTGGCGTGGGTATCTTCGATTACACTTGAGTGTCCCGGCGTGCGGGACTATTCGAGAAACACCGTCTCACGATCGCCGGACGAAAACGCGATCAGGCAGGTGAGCGGCGTGTCGCCGATGTTCTCGAAATTGTGCTTCACGCCCGACGGCACGTGAATGGTCATGCCCGCGGAAAGCTCGATCCACTTGCCGTCAAAACTGTGGCGGCCGACGCCGGACAGAACGGTCAGCACTTCTTCGCAGTTGGGGTGAAAATGCAGCGCGTTGCGTTGGTGCGGGAGAATTTCGCAGATGCCGATCGTCTGTTGCGCGCCGGGAAAAAGCGTCGAGTTGCAGAGCCACTGCAGCGTTCCCCAGGCAAACGTCTCGATGGGCAAGGCGCTGCGATCCGTCGATGGAATCGCTGTCGGCATGGGCTGAATCTCCAAATTCAGAATCGTTAGAATTTGAACTGTACGGCGAGATACGATAAAAGGCGCGGCTGTTCCGCGTCCGCTCGTTTAAAGGTCGTGCCCGCCGATCCGAGCAGCGAAATCATCTTGTTGATTTTCAATCGGAAACCGCCGTTGACGATCAAATTCATCTCGCGGAAGTACGGTCCGGATTGCTGGCGGACTTCGGCGAGCAGTTCAAACTTCTCTTTGAATTCATGGCCCAGCGCAATCCCCGCGAAATTCTTCGGCTCTTGTTTGTTCTCCAGATCGACGCCGAAGTCCATGCCCGCGGTGATGGGGCCGAGTTTCTTCTCGACTTGAAACGGCAACCGCAGCAGCGTCGTGTTCGGTCCGCGGTCATGCGCCCAGGACAGCCGATGCAATCCGAATTCAACTTGCGGATAGAACGACATCGATACTTTGTTTTTCTCTTCATCCAAAAAGCGATACTTGAAGCCAATCAGCGGATCGCCCAGGCCGCCGCGCGACGAATGGTCATCGCGAGAAATTGTTGACTCCCACGGCACCTCCATCTTGAATTGCAGATGGTCGAGCACGCCGTAGTTCATGTCCATCAACGGCGTCGCCACCACGCGATCGTGAGCCGTCTCGCTGTACGTGAACGCGGTATTGATCTCCCAATGCCCCTTCTCCGGCGTGCCGGGGTCGTCGGTAATCAGCGGCGGTCCGGCTTCTGCGCGCAACGGCGAGAATCGCACGGCCAGACACAACGCGGTCGCGAGGAGCACAAATTGAAGAGCCGAAGATGTCATACGCATAAAATCATCCTGAGTTATTTTTTCAGCGTCGCGTACAGCGCATCGAAGAGCTCAAATCCCTTCGCGAGTATTTGTTCGTCGGTGAGTTTCAACACGGCGAAACCTTTGAGCACGCGGTCGATTCCGAAGCATTCCGCGCGCTTGAATTTTCCGTCTTCGACGTCCGCATCGTGAACCATCTCGGCGATCGCCTGCACCGATTTGTCTTCGATGCCGAAGCGCTTCAACAGCGTCTCAAAAGTGCAGTCGTCGCCGTGATGCGTGAATTCGACTTCGAACATGTCGTACGGAACCGCATTGGGAATGTCGCGCGGATGCGGCGCGAAAACGAATTTGGCGTCTTTGTCGATGAAGCGGCGGATCAACCACGCGGATGCCACGCGATCAATCTGCGGCCGCGGGCGTGTCAGCCAGCTGCGTTTCAAAAATCGCTTCTTGTCAACACGCGGCGCGTCGCCCTTCGATTTACTCAACAAGCCTTCGGCATGGCGCAGCAGCGTCTGAGCATCATGAGCCTTCGGGCAGTTGAAATAATCCATCTCACGCAGTTCATGAAATCGTGCGTGGAAGTTTTCAAGCGTTGCGTGAAAATCCTCGCCCGTCTTCTTCTTATTCTTCGCGATGAATCGCGAGAGTTCGACGATCAATTCCGCGTAATCTTTGGCTCGTTCATCGTTGAAAAGCTGAACCACTTTTTCGTGCGGCAATCCTTCAATCTCAGAGACTTTGATCAGCGTCGCTTCACCACCGCCTGTTCGCACCTGTTCGGCGAGCCACTGAAAGCGCTCGTAATGCACCGGCTCATCCGGCAGGACGTACGCGGATGTTTTCAGCGGCAGCGCGCCGAATTTCTTCAGCTTGCGCCACAAATTCACCCGACCAGCGTTCTGACGCGTGGGTAGCGTATAGAGGATCAAGATCCAGGAATTCATTCTTGATGAAAACTCCGTTTCGCGATAACTTACTCCGATGTAATAGATGTTTCAACGACTTTGACACGCGAAATATTTTCGTTCCGATTGAGGAGTAACCCATGTCCCTTCCGGCGTTCTTTAAGAAACGATGGGTTCGGAATTGCATGGTGCTGTTCGTCCTCCTCCTCGTGATTTTCGCCTTGGGTTATGGGTACGTGACCCACGGCGGAATGATCGCACGCCAGTCTCCGCCGGCGCTCGAAAAATGGATTGCGAACAAGTTGTTGAACACCAGCATTCCCGCCGCGGCAACCAGCCAGAAAAATCCGCTGAGTCTCACCGCTGATGGCCCCGACGCGGCGGCAGGACAAGTTCTCTACAAGGCCAATTGCGAAACGTGTCACGGCTATGACGGCGCCGGCAAAACAACTCTTAGCAGCGGTCTGTATCCGCCGTCCGCGGACCTGCGCCGCGAGGCGCTCGCCAACCGAACCGACGGCGAACTCTTCTATTTGATCCGCAATGGCATTCGAAACACGGCGATGCCTGGCTGGAACTTGCCCGACCGCGAAACGTGGCAACTCGTCGTCGCGCTTCGCAATCTTCCGCAGGTCGTTCCCGAAACACCTGCCGCAAACACCGTTGCTTCGTCCGCGCAGTACGTCGGTTCCGCGGCATGCGCAAGTTGCCATCGCGAACTCTACGATCGCTGGAAAGATACGCTGATGGCGAATGTCGTTCGCAATCCGAAGGAGCAGCCCAACGCGATCATTCCCGATATGTCGAAGCCCGATCCGATTGTAAAGTTCACGAAGGACGATGTTGCGTTCACCTACGGCACAAAATGGAAGCAGCGCTATTTCACAAAAGTCGGCGACGACTATTTTCCGCAGCCCGCGCAGTGGGACGTCTTTCACAAAAAATGGAAACCGTATTATGTTAAAGACGACTGGTGGGTCTCGGCATATCCCGGCGACAATTTCAAGCGCCCCACCAGTGCGCTGTGCGACGGCTGCCACTCCGTGAATTACGACATCAAAACGAAGACGCCCACCGAGTGGAACGTCGGCTGCGAAAAGTGTCACGGGCCGGGCAGCGAGCATGTCAAGAAGCCGGTCGCCGGGTCGATTTTGAATCCGTCGCGCATGGACTATGTCGCCGCCGCGGACACCTGCATTCAATGCCATTCGCAGGGCCGACCGCTGACAAATCCGATTGACGGCAAAGTGTATGACTGGCCCGTCGGTTATCACGTTGGCAAGAAACTCAGCGACTTCTGGAAACTGGAAGATCACAAGCTCGGCGAAAATTCGTTTACGCATTTCGGCGACGGCACCGCGCACAAGAATCGCATGCAGGGCAACGATTATGTCGCGAGCCAGATGTACACGCACGGCGTTTCGTGCTACACGTGCCACGACGCTCACGGCACGAAACACGAAGGTCTGCTGCGCAAGCCGGCGCAGCAATTGTGTCTCGACTGCCACGGCCCGACCTCGCCCAGCGGCCCGCGCGCAGCGTCGATCGAGGCGCACACGCACCACAAGCCCGATAGCACCGGCAGCCAGTGCATCGCCTGCCATATGCCGTTGATCGCGCAAACGATCGGCGACATCAACGTCCGCAGCCATACGTTCAAGTTCGTCTATCCGGCGAAGACCGACTCGATGAAAATTCCGAACGCATGCAATGTCTGCCACACCGACAAGACGACGGCGTGGTCGATCGAAGCGCTTAATAAATGGAGCGATCGGTCGCCCTGGCGCGTCGCAGAATAAACACGATTCTTCGCGTCGATTTGAAGTGTATACGTTCCGGGACACATCACCTTCTTAGTGAGAATCGAACTCGGGACAACTGCATGGACATGCCATTTCAAATTTCTCGCCGTAACTTTGTCAAGCGCTGCGCGGTCATTGCCGGCGCGACGGGATTGCCGCTGTCTTTCCAGCACAGTGGGATCCGAAGCTTGGAATTCACGTGACTTGAAGTCGCGGC